>LXOW01006754.1_pt1 | contig 61139 bp, 49 predicted proteins | sample 1368591 | NCBI WGS metagenome assembly LXOW01 (sample SAMN04884650, study PRJNA319009) | bovine gut metagenome | isolation source: Cow rumen | host: Bos taurus | place: Italy: Legnaro (PD) | collected 2014-07-09
AGCTGAAGTCAGAAAGGTTATTTACACCACCAATGCCATTGAAAGTCTTAATGCGTCTTACCGCAAACTGAATCGCCAGAGAAGCGTATTTCCGAGCGACCAGGCCTTGCTGAAAGCACTGTATCTTTCCACCTTTGAAGCAACCAAAAAATGGACCATGCCTCTAAGAAACTGGGGAGTAATCTACGGTGAATTTCAGATAATGTATGAAGGCCGATTACCAGACTGATTTCTGGGATAAACAAAAGACGGAAGCTGAAACTTCCGTCTATTGATTATTTTGTTTTTTAATAAAAATAGTAAATTTCAATAGAAATAATTGACTATTTTATTCATAAAACATAAATCTTGACTTATAAAAACAAACAGGTAATATTAATAACACAAAAGCAGTAACCGGAAGGTCACTGCTTTAAAAAAATTCTCAGGATGTTTTTCTATTTACAGAAAGATTTTCACGTACTCGATCAAAAAAGGCCTCGGGGACGACCTAGAAAAGAACAGTAAAACAATTGGCGGATTCATTTAGCTTACATATGTATAGTCCGCCAATTTGGGATTCTTTTACTTTATTGCATTCTTCTCATTTTTCTCCCCTGAGCGGGAGATTTTTTATCCGCAAATATCAACTCATCAACGTCTTAAACATTTTTATCCTTACCTAATCGCAAAAATCTATATCATTTATTTATATGATTATTCTCCTAGACTATAATTATACATAGCAATACTGACAAACAATCTTAATCAACAATAGAACAGCACACTGGTCACTAGGCGTGTTCGGTGTGTTTCCTGCCGAAACCGGAGGAATCCCCATGGCAAACTGTCAAGACATCATCAAAAGCGTATCCACAGTAATTCTCGACAAGGAACAGCAGATAACCCTTGCCCTCAGCTGTATTCTCGCAAAAGGGCATCTTCTCATAGAAGACCTTCCGGGAATGGGAAAAACAACTCTGGCCAGAGCCTTATCACAGGTACTCGGACTCGAATGTCAGCGTGTACAGTTTACCGCCGACATGCTCCCAGGAGATCTGCTCGGAGCCAATATCTACAATGAAAATCAGCATACCTTTGAATTTCACAGAGGTCCGGTATTCACCAACATGCTTCTGGCGGATGAAATCAACAGAGGATCTCCGAGAACCCAGAGTGCGCTTCTTGAAGTAATGGCCGAGCATCAGGTTTCTTTTGACGGAGAAACACATAAGATTCAGGAGCCGTTTTTTGTAATAGCCACCCAGAATCCTCTTGATCAGGCTGGCACTTTTCCTCTGCCAGAATCTCAGCTTGACCGTTTCACCCTGCGTATTGAACTAGGCTTTCCTGCCAGAGCTCAGGAAATGAGAATTCTGAAAAGGGAAAACGGACCGATTAACCTTTCACCTCTTGTTAACGGAACCGAACTCATAAAGATGCAGGAAGAGGTTGAACACGTCCATGCGTCTGACGCCATCATAAACTACATTATGGACCTCTGTGAAGCAACCAGAAAGGATCAGGACATACCTAATCCTCTTTCTCCTCGCGCAGCCATCGCTCTTCTGGCCGTAAGCCGTGCCTATGCCTATGCAAAGGGACGTGACTACGTGGCACCTGACGATGTGCAGACGGTATTCCCTCATGTTGCGGAACACAGACTGCGTAAAGGAAACCTGGCTACACTTAACTCCAACACCTTCAGCAGCAAGATTTTACACAAGATAAATCCTAACGTATAAGAATATGTCATACCGCAGCAAAAAAAGATGGGCCATCAGTAGCGGGGAAGCACTGACAAGACGCCGCATTTATCTGCTCCCCAACAAAAGCGGCATTATTTTCATCATCACCTGTGTGCTGATGATAGGCTTCGGGCTCAACTATGAAAACAACCTCGTGCTGTTTATAGCTCTTTTTGCGCTGTCTGTCTTAATAACCAGCGTCTACTACAGCTATGAGAACCTCAGGGGACTTAGTATTTCCTACAGGGAATCGCCGAACAACATATACGCAGGTGAATCCATATATATTCCCCTGTACCTGAACAACGCTGACTCACGCCATAACGTAAGGGAACTGCACCTGATGACAGGTGAAGGTCCGGATATTTTTATTGAAAATACTCCAGCCGGTCACAACAGTCAGCTGACCTGTTCATGCCCGCGCAGAGGATATTTCGAGATCCCGGTAATTAAAATTGAATCACTGTATCCTCTCGGGCTGATAAGAGGCTTCTCCTACTGCTCGTTTGATGAAATGGTTCTGGTTTATCCAAAACCCGTAAGCTGCGAATACATGCTGCAGAAGGAAGCAGGGGTTCCGGTCAGTAAAAACGACGGCATCCGATCAACAAACACTCACGGCAACGATGAAATTTCCGGACTGAAAAAATACACTCCCGGTGATTCCGTAAATCTGATTGACTGGAAACAGCTGGCACTTGGCAGAGGACTGATGGTAAAGGACTTCTCCGCCGATGACGCCATGGATATGTATCTTACCGAAAACAGTATAAAAAGCAGTGAACTTGAAGAACAGATTTCCATGCTGACCTATGCCGTTACGGATCTTACCCGCAGAAACATACAGTTCGGTTTTAAATTCAGGGAAATCTACATATCACCGGGCTTCGGTCATGAACATCAGCAGAGAATACTGAAACAGCTGGCCTTATACAATAATTCTTCCATCTAAAGACACTGAGGTATCCCATGCTAGTTACCAACAACAAATCACTTATACTTATGGGCAGCATCTATACCATATGCTCTCTGATGTCTTTTTCCCATATTTATACCGGAATTTCGGTTATCTGCATTCTGGCCATAATACTGCGTATTCTGAGCGCCACCCACGTAATCCGCCCTCTGAGTCGTTTTTATATCAGAATAATTTCCTTTATAGGTATCTTTATTCTTGCGGCCAGCGCCCTGATTTTTAGAAATCTGGCCGATACCTTCATCAGCCTGCTTATGATGGGATGTGCCCTTAAATTTCTGGAATATGCCAATAAAAGAGATCTTTATGTTCAATGTACCGCCCTGCTGTTTCTAACCGCTGTACCTCTGATATTCCATTATGAATTCTATATTCTGCCTTACATTCTGGCAATGTGCACAATGATTATCTGGGCTTTTGTGTCAATTACGCATGTACAGACAATCAGGGAAGACTTTAAACTGCTGTTCAGAATCATTCTTCCTGCCGTACCGGTCACAATTGTAATGTTCCTTGTACTGCCGAGAACAGGGGCTTTCTGGGTAATTCCCAATATCAACCAGACGCGTTCAGGTATAACTTCAGTACTCAACCTTAACGGTCTGGGCAACATATCGACTTCCGACCAAATCATAGCCAGAGTAGTCTTCCACGGAAACATCCCGTCACCCAGATACTTCAGATCAATTGTCTACGAAAAATATTCCATAAGCGGATGGACAGAAGGCGAACGTGATTCATCCATGCGTCGTCAGCTTCTATGGTATAAATATCTGCTAAATCCGAAACCGCAGGCTCAGGGACATTCCAGGACAACTGATTATGACGTTATTCTGGAAAATACCGGAACACCATATATACCCACTCTGAAATATTCAAATACGAATATGAAAAGAGTATTTAATCTATCCACCGACGTATTCTCAGCAAATAATTCAGGAGCCGGCAGACAGTACTTCCATTTCACCTATCTCCCAGACCTGAAAGAAAGGATTGAAAGTATTGATCGTCATCAGCTTGAAGATGTTCTGTCATTCAATACACTCACCAACAGGCAAACTCAGGCTCTGGTAAAGGAACTTACCCAGGGAATGGGCAGCGACGAAGAAAAAGCGAAAGCAATCCTTAAGTTCTTCGCCAGTAACAATTTCAGATACACACTGTCCCCCGGCAGTTATCAGACCACGGACTATCTTGATGAGCTGATTTTTTCCAGAAAACTCGGGTACTGCGTACATTACGCCAATGCAATGGCCTTAATGCTGAGAATGGCAGGAATTCCCTCCCGCATAGTGGGAGGTTACATGGGGGGCGAACTCAACAGTAGTGAAAACTATGTCATTCTTCGTGAATATGACGCTCATGCCTGGGTTGAAGCATTCATAAACAACCGCTGGGTAGAGCTTGATCCGACGGCGTTGGTAGCAGATTGGAACAGTAACGGCAACAGTGGAGAATCCGTTATCGGGGCCTCAAACGGCGCCACCGCTGAAAGTGGCATGCTGTCCGGTCTGTACGTTTTTAAGGAGTACGTGGACATGCAGTGGACCATGTTTGTACTTAACTTCGACTCCGAAAGACAGCAGAGTATATTTAAAGGCAGTATCATTGCCGTTCTCGGCCTGGTGGTGCTGTCATTCATTACTTATATTGCCATAATTCTGTTTACATCCAGAGAAAAAAGCGAAAAAACGATATCTCCTGAACTTGCGGTAATGCGAAAGGCCGTAATGATAATTCAGAACAAGGAAAACGTACAAATGGTAGAATGGCATACCTACGGCCGTTTCTGCAGTATGCTGGCAGAGAAAAACAGTCACTATGCAGAACTTTTTGCACAGATGTACCGTCTCTACCACAGTATTCACTATCAGCCTGAAAAACCGGACAAATCATCAAAAATCAAAGAGCTCCGACAGAAACTCAGGGAACTGAAGAAACTGTAGTACCCGAGCTTAAAAGTCTGAGACCGCCAATAGTCAGTCTCAGGCTTTTTTTAAATCAGCCTGTGCCTAATTAATAACAATCATGCAGATTTATTAGCATGTCAGTCAAAAATCAGCCATAAAATTCTCAAATCATCTGTTAAATTACATAGAATTAGAAGTATATGCCCATATAACCGATGTCCGCTGACGTCATCCGGAAATTTCAGCCGGATTCACGTGACATCATTACTTCGTTTTAACTTATTAAAGGCAGGTAAAATATGATTTCCGTAATTCAGCCTCCTGAAGCGATGGCGCTGTTATCTCAGATAGAAGCGGAAAGTCTTTCCGACACCGCCTACGGTGAACTCTACGATCTGTACCGCAACTGTTCTCTTGCTGTTTTAAACAGCGGGGTTCAGACTGACAATGCCAAGGAACTTCTGGATAAATTTTCAGATTTTGACATAAAGGTGGTCCGCAACGAACGCGGTGTGAAGCTTGAACTTATCAATCCTCCAAAATCAGCCTTTGTTGATGGAGAAATCATTACATCCATCCAGATTAACCTCTATGCCGTACTCAGAGACATCATCAGAATGAGTACCTTGTCCCCACGTCATATTCTGCCTACGGGAATGGATGAAAATTCCCTGAGTCACGGGAAAATGATTACCAATATCATTTTCAGCATTCTCCGCTCGGCACAGATTCTGGTTGCAGGGAAAAACCCGAACACAGTTGTCTGCTGGGGAGGACATTCCATCAGCAAGGCGGAATATGACTACGCATACAGTGTCGGCGTACAGCTTGGTTTACGTAAATTTGACATCTGCACAGGCTGCGGTCCGGGAGTTATGGAAGCCCCGATGGTCGGAGCAAATTTCGGTCAGTCAAAGCAGAATTCCAGCACCTGCCGGTTCGTAGGTCTGACTGAACCTTCAATCATTGCCGCAGAACCGCCTAATGCCATGGTAAGCAATCTGGTTATTCTGCCTGACATTGAAAAGCGACTTGAAGCATTTGTCCGCTTCGGCAATGCCATTATCGTTTTTCCGGGAGGACCGGGGACCGTGGAGGAACTGCTGTATATTCTTTCCATCAAGCTGCTGCCGGCAAACAGACACGAACAGATTCCGCTGATTCTTACCGGTGGCAGGGAAAGTGAAGAATATTTCAATACCATCAACAGATTCATTATGGACACTTTAGGTGAAAAAGCCTCCAGAGCGTACAAAATAATCATTGATGATCCGGAAGAAGTGGCCGTACAGATTAAAAAGTCCATGGAAATGGTAAAGGATCACCGTACCCTTATAGGTGATTCCTACTGCTTCAACTGGACAGTACAGATTCCGGAAGAACTGCAGATTCCTTTTGTACCTACTCACGAAAACATGTACAACCTGAATATCGTCAAAGACATGGAACCATACAAGCTGGCAGCCACCATGCGTCAGGCGTTTTCAGGCATAGTATGCGGTAACGTAAAGGAATTCGGCATCAGGCAGATTAACGAAAAAGGTCCTTACGTCATACGCGGTGATACCGGCATCATGCAGTCCATGGACAGACTTCTTGCCGATTTCGTGGCTCAGGGCAGATTCAAACTGCAGACTCACGAATACAAGCCTTGCTACAAAATTGAAATGTAGCCTGAAAAATCCATAAAAAAGAAGACTCTCTGAAACCAGGCAGAGAGTCTTTTCTTTTCGTCAAATTAAACCTTCTCGGAAACAGGTAAGGTTATGCAGACCTGCGGTTGAAAATCATTCTCATGGAATTAAGTACCGCCAGAATCATAACTCCCACGTCTCCGAAAACCGCGAACCACATTCCCACAATTCCCATTGCCCCCAGAATCATCAGCAGAAACTTCACCGCAAGAGCCAGCACTATATTCTGTCTGACAATAGTACCGGTCTTACGGGCTATTCCGATACCGGTAACAAGTTTACGGGGCTCGTCACTCATAATAACGGCATCAGCAGCCTCTATGGCGGCATCAGATCCCATTGCCCCCATGGCTATGCCCACATCGGCGAGAGCAAGAGCCGGAGCATCATTGATACCGTCGCCCACAAAAACTGCAGTCCTGTTTTTCTCATGAATTTTCTTAAGAGACTTTTCGACAAGAGACACCTTGTCAGCAGGGAAAAGAGACGCATGATACTCACTTATTCCCACATGTCCGGCAACCGAAGCTGCTATGCTGTCGTTATCTCCGGTAAGCATTACGCATGAAATTCCCATCTTACTCAGTTTATCTACGGCCGCGGCACTGTCTTCCCTGATTTCATCCGCTACCACCAGAGTTCCTGCATAAACTCCGTCCGCAGCCACATGAATAACCGTTCCCACAGCTGAAATGTCTGGGACAGAAATATTTTCATCCTTAAGAAGCCTGTCGTTACCGGCAAGTACCGTTTTTCCGTCTGCCACGGCTCTGATTCCCCAGCCGGAAATCTCCTGAAAATCAGAAATATTCAGTAAGGAAAGGCCTCTTTTTTCAGCTGCTTCGGTAACTGACCTGGCAATCGGATGAGCCGATCCATTCTCGGCTGAGGCCACCAGTCTGAGAAGCTCATCATCACTCATGATTCCGCTGCCCGTAATACTGCTCAGTCTGAAGGTTCCTCTGGTAAGTGTTCCTGTTTTATCAAAGAACACCACACCTGCCTTTCCCAGAGCATCCAGATAATTACTGCCCTTCACCATAATACCGCGTCCCGAGGCCGCGCCTATACCGCTGAAATAGGTAAGAGGAATGGATATCACCAGAGCACACGGACATGAAACCACCAGAAATATAAGAGCCCTCTCTATCCACACCGACCACATTTCTCCGAAAAGCAGAGGAGGAATCAGAGCCGTAAGTACCGCAAGGGCTACCACTGAAGGTGTATAGTATTTTGCGAACACTGATATGAAATTTTCAGTTCTGGACTTTCTTTCCCCCGCCTTTTCAACCATTCTGATAATTTCCGACGCGGCGGAATCGTCAGCTTTCTTTCGAACCTCCACCTCAATCACACCGTCGCGGGAAATAAAACCTGAATATACCTCACTGCCCTCTGATACTGAACGGGGAACGGATTCCCCCGTAAGATTGGATGTATCCATCCCGGCATGACCGCTTATGACCACTCCGTCACATGGAACCTTCTCTCCCGGTCTTACCACCACCCTGTCTCCGATTCTTACATCAGAAGCTCTGACTTCGACAATTCCATCGTCTGTCTGCAGACTGGCTTTGTCGGGACAGATATCGAGCAGAGCCCTTATGGATGCCCTGGAATGATTAACAGCCCTGTCCTGAAAATATTCTCCAACCTGGTAAAATATCATTACGGCAGCGGCTTCCGGGTATTCACCGATGGCTACCGCACCAAGAGATGCCACGGTCATGAGCATCTGTTCACTGAAAGGACTGGTTTTAATCTTTCTGACCGCATCAAGAAGAACATCGGCGCCGGCAGCAAGGTAAGAAACCAGAAGCAGTATGCAGGCGGTAATTCTCACGCCTGACAACTCTGCAAATCCGTAATAGAGACCAAGCCCCAAAGCAAAAACCGCAAGCCCTATTATCAGTCTGTTTTTAAGGGAAACGCCGAAAATTGTGTCCTCTTTTTCGTCCGTACTGATGGATTCATGTCCGTCTGACAACGGAACAACGGTTACATCAGGTTCATATCTGTGAATGATTTCGCTAACCGTACTCTCAATATCGTCCGGTATGCTTTTAGGGGATTTTGGCTTTAAGACCAGAGTTCTGGTAAGAAGATTATATGAGGCATCGGCCAGATACGGCAGACTCTGCAGATCCGCAACAATTAAGGATGAGCAGTGAGGACAGTCCAATTCCCTGGCCAGAAAATAGAGGGAACCGTCATCCGGAGGTATCTGCCGGTAATTACGCAAATTCACATCTTCAAATTCAGAAACCGGTGATGAGCCGTCTGAATCATGACTGCTGGGAGAACAGACACTGATGCCAGCATGACTCTGAGTTTCCTTTCTGCCTATAATCCGTACAATGCCTAGTCCCTGAGAACCGCCGTTAACATTCCCGGAACGGCTGTTATATCCATATTCCTCTTCGTTATTCTTCATAATTTTCAATCAAAAAAAAAAACATACACTCATGTATATAATTATGCCTTTTTCAGTTTTCCGTTACCAAGTTTTTAAATGGGAATAAATACCATTTTACTCTGGAGCTCTCCTCATCAGCGAATATCAGAGACAACAAACGGCTTTACGCGAACGTAAAACCGTTTAATAAAATCATGATTACGACAGACGGAAGGTACTAATCATTCAGGTAGAACTGAACAGTGGAAACAACTCTGACAAGTTTGTTCGGATCCTTATCATCACCGTTAATGGAGAAAACACCCTGATTGGCGGTTTTGATTTTACCGAGTGACGAACCTGAATCCCTGGCGAACTTTTCCGCAACCTCTCTGGCATTTCGTGTGGCTTCCTCGACCATCGCAGGTTTTATGTCATTAAGTCCGTTATAGGTATACCTGATATCCCATGACTGGTCAGTCAGAGGAATACCGGCATTCATAAGCTCATAAAAACTGTTTTTAAGTTTTTCTGCGGCTTCCATGTTATCCGTGGATACATAAACACCTGCACTGATGCTGTACACCTGTCTGCCGGTTCCGTTACTGCCTTCACTGAAGGTATACATCGAAGGCATGGAAAAGCCGATGTCATTATCCCTGATACCGTATCTTTTGATATGTTCAAGCACCTGGGCCCTGTAGGCATCAATCATCTGCAGACCGTCAGAATGGCTGTATGATTTTACGGAATATCCGATGGGAATATACACGTGATCGGCTTTTACCCTGCGTTCAGCAAGCCCTTTAACCGTAACCAGTCTTTCCGATTCAATCAGATGCTTTGCCGTCATTTCCAGAGTAGGAGCCAGTGTGTACATGCCGGCTATGAAGCAGGCTCCGAGAAGCAGAGAGGAAACAATCAGAGATTTACCATCCATACAATCATTCCTTAAACAGTTAATCCTCAAAAAGAATCATTAACATAAACTTATCACTTTTACGTGACCGTGTAAAAAAAGAATACGTCAGACTTAGTGATTCCTTTAACCTTCACGCAAAATACGGAGGATGACCGATGAATTAAGGCTAAAAAAAAATGCAGAACGTCTCCGTTCTGCATTATCTTTTACACTTTCCGTGAAAGTCCGTTTTTATTCCGGATTACGCGAGAGTAACCTTTGCGAACTTTCTCTTGCCGACCTGCCATACGGCTTCACCGGCACTTACAGGAAGCTTGGTATCGGTTACAGCTTCGCCGTCACGCTTTACAGCCCCCTGCCTGATCATGCGGATGGCGTCAGAGGTTGATGCAACGAGGCCTGCTTCCTTGAGCAGATTGCCTACAGGAAGAGTATCGTTACCGTTTAAAGATACGGTTACTTCTGGGATATCGTCAGGAATTGCATTCTTTGAGAATCTGGTTACGAAATCCTGATGAGCGGCTTCTGCAGCTTCGGCTCCGTGATAACGGGTAATGATTTCCTTTGCAAGGGTAATCTTCACGTCTCTAGGATTTACAGTACCTGCAGCAATTCCGGACTTGAACTCTTCAATTTCCTTCAGTGAACGTTCACTGAGAAGTTCATAGTAGTTCCACATCAGGTCATCACTGATGCTCATGATCTTGCCGAACATGTCATTAGGAGCATCATGAACACCGATGTAGTTGCCGGCACTCTTACTCATCTTCTTGACCCCGTCAAGACCTACGAGCAGAGGCATCATGATGGCAACCTGCTGACTTAATCCTTCTTCCTTCTGCAGTTCACGCCCCATTAAAAGGTTGAAGCGCTGGTCGGTACCGCCAAGTTCAACGTCAGCCTTCAAATGAACTGAATCGTATGCCTGAAGCAGAGGATAAATGAATTCGTGAATGGCAATGGACTGACCTGCTGCATATCTCTTCTTGAAATCATCTCGTTCAAGCATTCTGGCAACGGTCTGACGTGATGCAAGCTTGATCATGCCGGAAGCTCCGAGCTTTTCAAGCCATTCAGAGTTGTACACGATTCTGGTCTTGCTTTCATCAAGAATCTTAAAAGCCTGTTCCGCATAGGTCTTGGCATTTTCCAGAATCTTTTCTCTTGAAAGAGGTGGTCTGGTGGCATTCTTGCCTGTAGGGTCACCTACCGCCGCGGTAAAGTCACCGATAATCAGAATGATTTCATGACCAAGCTTCTGAAAAACTCTCAGCTTGTTTAAGATTACGGTGTGACCTAAATGAATGTCCGGAGCTGTAGGATCCATGCCGAGCTTAATTCTCAATGGTCTGCCTTCTTCAAGCTTTGCCTTTAATCCTTCAACCGAAATTACAGAATCGGCACCACGAACAATCTCTGACAACGCCTCATCAACTGAAATCATCACCTATACTCCATCTATAAAGGGCAACAGTTCCGCCGCTGGTTTTAACCATTAAAAACGGCAGAATCCGTTTAACCGATTTAAATAAAAAAATACAAAAAAATTTCCGTCTTGCATTATAGAGGTAAAAGCAAAAATTTACCACAGACTATAAGCAAAATAAGGTATAAAATTATCGATATCTCAGACATCTCATGCTAAAGTATTATAACCAGAGACGGAACCGCTGAATGTTTCTTCCCAAAAAGACAACAGTTATCTTCAATCCCGGTTTTCGACAAACACATAATTTACGGAGGCTCTGACAGACCTCAGCCTCACGGAGTAACAATGGCTTTATACATAGGACTTATGTCAGGAACCAGCGCTGACGCGATTGACGTGGCATTGGTGGATTTTCAGAAAGGCGGCAGAATAAGACTGGTGGCCGCACTTGAAAAGAAATGGTCTGAAGAGGACAGAAAAGCGATAAATGCCCTGTGCACTCCCGGAGAAAATGAAATTCACAGGGCGGGAATGTTCGGATGCCGTTATGCACAGGCTGCTGCGGAAGGAATCAGGGAACTGCTCATCAGGCAGAAGCTGACTCCCGAGGACATCACCGCCATAGCCTCTCACGGTCAGACCATCCGTCATGAACCTGAAAACGGGTTTTCGGTTCAGCTGGGCAATCACGCACTGCTGGCGGCACTTACCGGAATTGACGTGACCTGCGACTTCAGATCCATGGATCTTGCTCTCGGCGGTCAGGGTGCTCCGCTGGTGCCTGCTTTTCATCAGGAAATATGTGCCAGTCCGGACACTCCAAGATACATCGTAAACATAGGCGGCATATCCAACGTATCCGTACTGATTCCAGGACGTAATGTATCCGGATTCGACACAGGCCCCGGCAACACCATGATTGATCTGCTTGCGCGAAAATACCTGAATCAGCCGAGCGATTTCAGCGGAGAACATGCTTCCAGCGGTACCGTCAGTGCTGAAGCCCTTGAAGAACTTCTCGATGAACCTTACTTTAAGGCTGAGCCTCCGAAATCCACCGGACGCGAGCTTTTCAACGGTGATTATCTCAATCGAAGCTCAATACTTCAGAACCTGTGTCCTGACGACATGCTGGCAACAGTAACTGAACTCACTGCCGTAACGATTGTTCAGGGCATTGATTTATTCGGAGAAAAAGGTGAAATATATGTCTGCGGCGGCGGTTGTCACAACAGCCATCTCATGGAACGAATAGCATTCCATGCTGGCAGAAGCGGTCATCTTAAAGTCGCCGGCATCAGAGAAATCGGAGTGGATCCTGATTATCTTGAAGCCATGGCATTTGCCTGGCTGGGATACAAATTCATAAACAGGGAAAAAATCGACATGACAGGAATAACAGGTTCCTCCGAACCTGAAATAATGGGAGCTCTGTACCCGGCTCCCAAGTCTTCGTAGGTCATATTTTCCGTACTGCGCCAATCCTTATAAAGGCGGACGCATTCCGCCTTTTCATAACATGTCATTAATCACATAATTATCTAATAATTTGAACTGTAACAACTTAAAATTTTTCATAAACAGTTACAATCTGAACGTTTTTATATGCATAAAAAAAATTACCTGTTCCACAGGTAATTTTTTGTTTATAAATACACTGTCATTTATTCGCATGTATCATTTTCTTCGGTTCATCCATAAGACAATAAAGAACGGAAGGAAACATTCATGCACTATGTGCAAGAACACGTGAAAATGAAAAATATAATAATGGACATAAAAGGAATACGCTAATGATAAAACAATCAATAATCGCTACCGCCGTTCTCGGGGCACTTCTTGTTGCAGGATGTAATTCAACCTCAGGAGCTCCAAAAAAATTCGCATGGCAGCAGGAAGATAATCCTGATACCATAAACTGTACCAGAAGCGGTTCAACACAGCCGGTGGAAATTTCTGCCAAAAATCTGAACCTGACTACCAATGACAATAAGGGCTGCTTCAACGGGGACAGCAGATTCTGCGATCTCAGAATCTATCAGATCATGGTTGAAAGCTTCATGCACGGTAAAAAAGGAGCTCAAGGCGTAGGCGTATCCTATGGTCCAAGCAGTCATCAGGGTAACCTCAAAGGCATTATCGACAACCTCGACTACATCAAGTCAACCGGTGCAAATGCCATCTGGTTAACCCCTATTTTCACCACAACCAAGATGGAGAATCAGCAGACTTCAGACGATTTCCTTGACGGAACCGGCTACTTTACCTCCGATTACTTCTCAATTGATCCTAGATTCGGTACCAAGGCCGATTTAAAGAAACTCGTTAATGCTGCCCATTCCAAGGGAATGTACGTATTCCTCGACGGTGTATTCGGTCATGCAAAAGTTAACGTAAAGACCGAAAGTCCAAACGGCAACAAACTGGTTCTCAGCAGAATGTGCCGCGACATTACAGGACATGATGACAAAATGACATTGAAGGCAGGCACCTGCTTCAAGGTTGATGAATCAATGGATTTTCTTAAGGAAGTAGCCACCTACTGGATCAGGGAAGCAAAGATCGACGGCTGGAGACTTGACCAGGCATATCAGCTCACCCCTGAACAGTGGAAGCAGATTCGCGAAGCCGTTGAAGAAGAATCAGCAAAGAAGAGTAATACCTATGTACTCGGTTCAAAGAGAACCCTGCCTCTCGGCTATACTCTTGCAGAAATCTGGACAGACAATCCAAAGGAAATCGAAAAGAACGTATTCGTAAACGATGGTGTAAGCAGTGCCTTTAACTTCCCGCTCCGCAGTCAGCTTACCAAGGTTCTGGCTACAAGAGAAGATCCGTTCACTTCAGGCAACTGCCGTGTTCCAGCTCAGTCTCTTAACGATGAAATCCTCAGCAAGATGAGAGGATACAACAAGGCGTCAATTTTAAACAACTTCATCACCAACCATGACACCGTTCGTTTCGGTGATCTTCTCCAGAGAGCAAAACTTGAAGAAGACGGAAAGAACGGACAGAGCTACTATGACGCCCATCTGGCTGCCATAAGCTTCCTCTCCGCCATGTCCGGTCCTTTAACCATATACTACGGCGATGAAACCGGTGATGATCTCAAGGGGTTCAGTCAGAAGCCTAAGAACTGTATCGAAAAACATCAGTGCGATGACCACGTTTCAAGAACCGACGGACATGTTAACAAGCTTTCAGCAGACGAAAAGAAGCTCAAGAATTCCGTTGCGGCAGTACTGAAACTCAGAGACTCACACCCTGCCCTGTCTCACGGCAAGAGAGTACATCTGTTCAGTGATCACTCAATCTACGCAGATTTCAAGCAGTACAAGAACGACAAGGTAATCTATGTGATGAATACCGGTACCGGTGAACGTCAGGTTACCATCGATGATAACGTATGGGCCAAGCTTGGTCTCAGCTCTGGCTGTACCATGAAATCCCTGTTCGGCGGTTCAGTTAAAAAGAATGTGATTACCGCTCCGGCTCTTTCAGGTACCTTTGTAAACGTTACCTGCAAGTAATAACTTTTCCGAACGGATACTGTCAAAGGGACTCATCAGAGTCCCTTTTTCATTCAGTAAAACGTATACAACCACTGTTGTTTTCCTTTTCATATGTATTCAGATATCTGAAATGCTCATTATTTCAACAATCAGAACAACTCTGAATAAATAACATACAGCTCATTCATTATTTTGTGACAGCTAATGCAAAAAACATGTAGTCTTATTTGCAATTGGTTATGAAAAGGTTATCATACCTGTGTTTTCTCCATTAAGTTTCCTATGGAGTCATGTGTTTCTTCATTAATTTCAACCATCACATTTTGTAATGTGATGGTTTTTTTTATATTTCAGAAAAATTCAGTCAAATCTCCAGATAACTGAAAAAATGCAGACAAAAAAATTCCGGCAACAGCCGGAATTATTCATGGTTCCTGTATGATCCCGAAAGTTTATCTTCCTGTGGCATCACTTGCGGCATAACAGCCGAGAACTCTTATTGAACCGGTAACCTGTCTCAGTTCAGCCATGAGACCTGTCATCAGAGGTGTATTGACGTTAATCAGGATATCGGCATAGAAGGTTTCATCCCACACGCCTCTGGGTTCATTATCGAGATTGTTCTGAATTCTAGGTCTTGACTGCAGTTTAACCACGTTGATATTGTGACTGCTGAACACGTTGAGAACTCTCACCAGAGACCCCGGAGTATTTTCAGTGGTAAAGGTAATTGAAGTCTTGGCCTCGATATCAGGAGGAACGATAATATTGCTCATGCTGATAACGATAAAACGGGTTATGTTGCGTTTCTGGTTGGCTATATTGCCGTGAATAGCCTTTAATGAATATAAGGCTCCGGCTTCTCTGCATCCTATTGCGGCGCAGTCATCACGATCCAGCTTTCTGACGGTATCCATCGCCTCAGATGAGGAAGAACATGCTTTTAATTCAACATCAGGCAGATTGGCATGCAGCCAGTCGGAACACTGACTGAAAGGCTGCGGATGCGCATACAGGGTCTTTATTTTTGATAAATCGGTATCCTGCTTCACCAGAATAGTGTGTTCAATCGGATAAGTCAGCTCTCCTATGATTTTAACGTTTGATTTCTGCAGCAGGTCATAAACTTCATTGATGCATCCGGAAGAAGTGTTTTCAATAGGCAGAACGCCACAGTCACATTCACCGGTTTCCACGGCACTGATGATATCATCAAAGGTGGTACAGTTCTTCGGCTGAATGTAGTCACAGATGGAATTGAAATACTTGTAGGTTGCGAGATATGAATAAGTACCTACATTACCTAAAAAAGAAACTTTCAGTTTTCTGTTGAGCTGATGATTTATCCCCACAATTCCCTGGATGTATGAAATCTGCTGAGATAATGAATTGGCAAAAACCGTTCTGAAAACACTGTCTACAAAATCCGGAGAAAGATTCAGCTCCATGCCGGCATCCATCAGCTTCTGCATGCTCTGTTCGTTTTCTCTGGTTTCGCGTACCGGAAGCCCCTGACTGTATTTGAGATCTGCCATCTTTATATCAAGTTCTTTGCGTTTAGCCAGCAGACGTAAAATTTCGGAATCTATTTCGTTAATTGAACAGCGTACTTCAGATATAGTATTCATTTATTAAGGAATCCCTTTAATACCTTCACGGATTGAAATCTTATCGTATTATGGAATTATAACAGTGTTTACAGAACACTGCATATTATTTTGCTTCAGCAGAAAACCTTGCGGACCGACTCAACACAACCGTCATGAAAATCAGCCTTCCTTTTCATAATGAATTGTGTTTTGTCTGAAATTTTTCTCTTTATGATTTTTTTTGAAAGCACCCGCCATTACCTGAGTTATCACGAATATTAATAAAATGAGGGATTCCGTAATAATTTATAAAATAAAAGAAGAAGTACTTAAGTATAAAAAACAAATTATTTAAGATATAATATTGATATATTTTTATATATCATTTTTATTTTTGGCAAATAAAAAGCGGATATAATGGTGGTCTTTATATCCGCTGGTAATTTCATAAACTCTCAATTTATATTACCAAATATCATATTATTATGAAGAGATAAACCGTTACCACGTAATTGATAACGATTTCATAGTAATATAGTAACGTAAAATCACGAACTTATCCACATATATTTAAAAAAATGTGAAAAAAGTACAAAAAAAAGACAATATATATAATTTATTATTTTTATGTAATAAATACTATACTGTTTTAACTACAGACAAATATACTATTTATATCTGTCTGTATTAACCAACATCTATTTATTACACCTTTTTCTCTAATCAGCTGATATTGCTGATTTCCTGCCATTCATCATCAGTGAGCAGTTTTTCAAGATCAATGAGAATCATCAGGCAGTCGTTTCTGTAACATACGCCCTTGATGAATTTTGAATTGGCATCAGTACCGACATTCGGAGCCGGATCTATTTCGTGCTGATACAAATCAACGACTTCAGATACCTTATCGACCAGAATGCCTACAACCTGCTTATCTACCTCTATGATAATTATTCTTGTATTATCCGTTACTTCAGCCGGACTGAGACCGAAACGAAGTCTGGTATCGATAATGGTTACCACATTGCCGCGAAGATTTATTATGCCCAGAACATAAGCAGGAGCACCGGGAACAGGAGCGATGTCTGTGTAACGTAGAACTTCCTGCACCTGCATTACGTTCACGCCGTATACTTCCTTATCCAGCTGAAAAGTAACCCAGCGCAATACTTCATCAACCTTTTTCTTTTCCTGCTGCTTAACTTCGTTCTCCATCATAATGGCTGTCTCCTGTTAAATCATCATGATTTAAACATAACATAAAGAAATCAATTCACCATGCAATTTTTAAAAAGAAAACATCAGTCTATGACTGATTCAACAAAAAAAGGGAATGCGGGCGGACTTCAGGCTCGGATAAGGTGAATTTTACAAACAAAGCGTACATCAGCGGTGTTTTATGCTCAGCTGACATAATCTGTTCCAAAAGAGATTAACACCTCACGATGTCCGGTTTTTCAGACGAATCGGACGATTTAATGACGTTCAAAGTTTTTCTGTGGCTGATTCATGTATATATCCAGCCCTTTTGACAGCATCTTTTCCAGTTCGGTAACATGGAGAAGAGCGCACATTTCCTTTTTCAGAATTCCGGCAAGCCAAGGTCTGTCGCCGTGCAGCCCCCTCCACTTCACGTCTTCTCTTTTTATCGTTTTGGTACCTACGAGTTCATCGCACTGCAGACACCATTCCTTGCTCTTCAGAAGAATGACGAAATTATATTCGTGAGCCACTATTTCCTTTCCTGGAAGCATCCACTTCGCCGTATCAACTACAGATACGTTCTGTTTCTGAATACAGGTCATTCCGGCATACCATTCAGGCTTGCCGAACAGTTTGTCGATTTTCACGGGCTTGAATATGCCTCCGAGTGAAAAAAGAGGAACGGCAAGCAGAATACCAGCCACCTTGAACAGGAGTGCCGAAAATTCACTGTCGGTTTCAATATTGCACCAGCGTTCGCTCTTCAGCTCCTGTTCCCCGGTCTGCAGAACTGACTCCTGCGTCTCCTCGGTATCAGCAGCCTCCTCATGCACGGGTGCTGTTTCCTGTACGGTATCTGTCTTTACGGCTTGTTCATTCTCCACGGCCGTCTGAATTACATTTTCAGGTTCAGAAACTTCATTCTCAACTGCAGTTTCAGTCTTTTCACTGACTGCTTCAGTAACGGCCTCAGTCACCTTCGCGGCCGGTTCAGAATTTTCGGAAACCGGAGCGGCAAGAACCTCGGATGTGATATTCTCCAGCATTCTGGACAGACTTTCACTGTTGAAGGTTTTTTCCAGCACCTCCTTCTGTGACGAGCTTTCCCTGACCTTCTCAGCTTTTTTAGGCTGGGCCTGTTCAGATGGATCTGTCAGCAGTGAATTAAAATAATTCACCATTGCCTCATGCTGATCTAATCGACTCATTTACCTCTACCGCCTCCGACCAGCAAATCAGCAATCAGCATCCTGTATGCTTCAACACCTCTCGAATGAGGATAAAGTTTTGATGCCGGCAGATGTCTTTCACTGGCATCACGGAATCTTGTATCAATAGGAATAACTCCACGCCATACTCTCTCGGCATAATTATGTCTGATGGACTCAAGGCTCTGGTTTGAAGCCTTGGTTCGTCTGTCATACATGGTAGGAACGATTACGTAATTCATTTCGTCAGCCTTGGTGCCTCTGAGTATTTCAAAGGTCTTCATCATTCTCTCAAGACCTTTGAGTGCCAAAAATTCTGTCTGGGTAGGCACAAGTATCATTGAACTGGCAGCCAGAGCGTTTACCATCATGACGCCGAGAACCGGAGGACAGTCAATCAGTGCCACGTCAAAATCCTTATCCAGCTGCTGCAGTGATTTTTTAAGAATAAGCCCCACACCGTCCCTGTTCAGTGTTTTATCAAGGGTGGCCAGAGCTATGGAACCGCCGATAATACTTATGTTTTCCACGTCAGTGCTTATTATAGTTTCTTTTATGCCGGCATAGGAATAATCATTATCGGTAAACAGATCAAGCATCGTATGTTCAAGTTCGTCCGAATCATACCCGAAACACGCGGTAAGGGACGCATGAGGGTCGGTATCAAGAAGAAGAACTCTTTTGCCTTCTGATGCCAGAATACCGGCAATGGTTATTGCTGATGTGGTTTTTCCCACACCACCTTTCTGATTTGCAATAGTCCAAACAATCATATCAACTAAAACACTCTCTGCTTATAATCCATAGTCTATCTGCCGCAGACTTCTTCAATTATTTCTCTGGACATATCATCCAGTTCCACAATTCTGTCAGCATACCCGGCCTCTATAACTGATTTAGGCATACCGTATATCACGCATGAATTCTCACTCTGAGCCCATACTGATGCTCCTACGGAACGAAGTATTCCGGAACCTCTGGTTCCGTCAGCTCCCATACCTGTCATGACCACGCTGAGAACCCTGTTGCTGTAGCATTTGGCGACACTGCCGAGAGTTACGTCTATACATGGTCTGTAATACAGTTCTGAAGGACTTTTCTTTATCATCAGGATATGTTTGCCGTTGTTATTCTTTGCCACCAGGGTCTGCATTCCTCCGGGCGCCACAAAAACACAGCCGGCCACAAGCTCCTGATTATCATGTGCTTCACAAACTTTGATTTTACTCATTTTATTAAGTCTTTCAGCAAAGGCCTTGGTAAAGTTCTGAGGCATATGCTGAACAATGAGAATCGGCACCGGAAAATCGGCCGGAAACTTTCCAATCATTTCAAACAGTGCAGCCGGACCTCCGGTTGATGCCCCTATGACGACAATTGAATATTCTTCTGATTTACTGCCGTTTTCCCCGGACTTCTTTCCGTCATCAAATATTCTCTGACTGACAAACGGCTGATCATCATTCACACCGATGATGGAAGATATTTCATCACCGGAACTCTCACCGGAACCACCACTGCTCACGACTGCTTTCTTTGCATCCGAAAAGCTTGGAGCAATCTTTGATGTAAATGAGCTTACATGTGCCTGCCCCTTGGTCTTACCGTCTTCATTAAAGGATCTCTGGAAATTATGAAAGTCACTCTGACTCTTCTTAAAACATTCCTGCTGACGAATATCCTTGTCGATAACCTGAGAAGAAACATCACGCCATTTCATATCGGAAACAGCTCTGTTCTCGCGCTGCCCGACATCTCCAGCAACATTTTTGGTTTCCTTGTCATAAAGATCCCTGTCAGCTGACACTTTTTTTCTTAGGCTGATATTTTCAGACAGGTCATTGATGTTACGCGTAATCTGTTTGGTCAGAGTTTTAAAGTCGTTTGAATAAGGTTTTCGGGTCACTACCGTCCTGCCGTCGTCACGAACGGAGCCGGTAACCGAATGTGCTTTTTCCGTATCTCCGTAAACGGAGTTTCTTGTACCGGCCACGGTTGTTCTTGAACGAGGCACGGAGTCGTTATGCTTTGACACGTCTGCACGGTATTTACCTGAAGCTGACGGAGAATCTGACAGCAGCCCGGCGTCACTGCCGAATTTCACGGACTTTGATGATGAAGCTATACCGTGAGAAACAGACTTTATCATCGCCAGATGCTGAGCTCTGCTAAGAGCAAGTATCTTATTGGTTACAATTTCAAGAACATCAGTTTTGCGATCGGCAAGATCATTGAAATTTTTAGGCAGAAAATCAAGGGCTCCGTATTCCAGGGCACTGATTGTCGCCTTTGTTCCGGAAGCAGTCAGAGATGAAAACATAAGCACCGGAACCGGATCCTTTTTCATTATTGTTTTTAAGGCATCCAGTCCGTTGACTTCAGGCATTTCCACATCCAGAGTTACCACGTCCGGGCGGAGTTTTTCCACAAGCTCAATGGCCTCTCGACCATTGGAGGCAAAACCGACTACCTCTATCCCCTTTTTACCGTCGATAGCTTCCGAAAGTCGCTTTCTGAAAAAGAATGAATCATCTACTATTAAAACTTTTACACTCATACCTCAACGCATAAATCACAACAGAATGAATTATACGTCCTCTCAATATTTATTAAATTATTCTACTTATACTATGCCAGTTTTGCCCGGTACATGTTGTTCACGAACTTGCCGGCGTATGAACGCAGCAGTACCGGAATATCTATAATCAGAGAAATGCCGCCCTGCGAAGTAATGGCAGAGCCTGCAATCCCCGGAACGCCTCTCAGCAGGACATCCAGAGGCTTGATTACCACTTCTTCCTGTCCAATCAGGTCATCAACCACGAATGCCACAAGATTATCAGCACCTCCGGCACTGTGAACCATGATTACCGGAGCTTCTGAAGGATGAGTTACCTTAGACTTGTCTCTTATCAGCCAGTCCTGCAGATAGAAAAGCGGATAGGCTTTTTCTCTGATTACAATAGTCTTCTGTCCGTCAAGGTTATTCACATCATCAAGCTTCAGATAAAAAATTTCATTGATGGAACTCAGAGGCAGGGCAAAATTCTGATTTCCAACCATGACCATCATGGTTGGCAGAATAGCCAGAGTCAGAGGAACCTTGATCTCAATGGTAGTACCGCTACCCTTTCGTGAATATATGGTAAAGGAACCGTTAAGTTTGGCAATATTGGTCTTTACCACATCCATGCCCACACCGCGACCGGATATGTCGGAAACGGAGGATTTTGTGGAGAATCCCGGAGCAAAAATCAGATTGTACGACTCTTCCGCCGTCATGGTTTTAGCTCTTTCAGGATCAAGAATTCCCTGTTTTATTGCCGTCTTCTTGATAACCTCAGGATCCATGCCGTAACCGTCGTCGATGACTTTAAGCAGTACATGATCACCCTGCTGGGAAGCACTTAACGTAATCCTGCCGAGTCTTGGCTTACCTGCCTTGACGCGAACGTCCGGAGGCTCAATACCGTGGTCACAGGAATTTCTTACGAGGTGAATCATCAGATCGGCAAGAGAATCAACAAGATTCTTATCCAGATCGGTCTCCTCACCTTCGGTAACCAGTTCGATTTCCTTATTCAGGTTTCTGGCAAGATCTCTTACAACCCTCGGGAATCTGCTGAACACACGCTTAATCGGCTGCATACGTGTTTTCATAACAAGTCCCTGAATATCACCGGTTATCAGATTCAGATTGGCAATGGCCTTCTGAACTTCCTCATAATGAGCAAGAAGATTATCGTGAGCTCCGCCGAGACTAAGCAGTCGGTTTCTCACAAGCACGAGTTCACCGACCATATTCATGATGTCATCCATGATCTTTACGTCAACTCGAACAGTTGTGTCCGCTACAGCTCCGCTACCGCCAACCGCATGAGGTTCATGATTCTTGTCGTCTGCTGTCTTGCTCTGTTCCGTCTTAACTGCTGATGAAGTGGATTTCACCGGTGTTCCTGACGAACCCTTTTTCTCTTCTGGTTTTAAAACCGGAGTCGAAGCAGCTTTGATTTCAGCCTTTGACTTCTGTTCTAAAGCAGGTGCGGCAGGTTTCACGGCCGGAGCTGAAACTGAAGATGTTTTTTCGGTTCCCTGTCCAGCTGATGGATCTCCGTTCTTTCCGTATAGAGAATCCAGCAGATTTTCAAAATCGTCATCTGAAAAATCCGTGGATGCTCCGCTGTCCGCTGATTCTTTTTTTGAAACCGGAGCAGACTCGTTTTTACTGTCTCCGTTCTGAGCCTTTGGCGCTTCTTTTGCGGAAATCGTCATAGGCTCCCTGTCCAGATTTCTGAGTTCAGGAATTGATATCGGTTTGGCTTCGGCCGATGCCAGCATGGCCTCAAAGTCGTCATCCACCGGATCCTTGACTTCATGACCGTTTCCGGAAGCTTTGACAGCATCCTGAGCATCATTACCCAGCGGAGCCTCTCCTCCGTTAAGAGAATCCAGAAGAGCCTCAAAATCATCATCGGTGAATTCGTGAGATGAACTGTCGGCAGCCTGTACGGTGGTTTCAGTCGGTTTATTTTCTGTTTTTGTGGTGTCTGATGAACCGGATGACGGAACCTCTGTGTCGCCGCCCTGGAGAGAATTGAGCAGATTTTCGAAATCGTCATCAGAAAACTCATGATCCTTTGCAGAAGGATTTTCAGCCAGTATTATTTCAGGCTGTGCCGGCTCTGAGGTTGCCTCAGGTGTTTTGTTTTCAGATGATGCCTGAGATGAAGCAGTCTCTGCGTTTCCGCCTTCTACTATTCCATGAAGTCTGTCTATGATGTCGGGATAAGGAATTACAGGCATATTGCCTTCCTTAAGCTGGGTAAACATATTGCATATGCAGTCATAAGCCTGCAGTACGACATCCATCAGAGCAGGAGATACTTTACAGGTGTCCTTGCGCAGAGCATCAAACACGCTTTCAGCTCCGTGACATACGTTAACCAGATCAGTCAGCCCCAAAAAACCGGCGCCACCCTTGACCGTATGAAATCCTCTGAAAATGGAATTCAATAAATCCTTATCCTCGGGAGTCTTTTCAAGATCAACAAGCTGAGTAGCTAAATTGTCAATGATTTCTCCGGCTTCTACTAGAAAATCCTCAAGGATTTCCTGATCAACTCCATCTAAAGCCATACCCACACCTTTATGAAGTTACCTAAACTCAAATGTAACTATTTACCGATTCTTTCAAAAATTCTCTGCATCTTTGCCTGCAATGCTTCGGCGGTAAACGGTTTAACTATAAAACCGTTCAATCCCGCTTTGGCAGCCTTTACGAGTTCTTCCTGTTCGACTTTGGCCGTAACCATCATAACCGGTATTCTGCTAAGTTTCGGATTCTGTCTGATAGCCACCAGTAAATCATATCCCTGCATGTCCTGCATGTACCAGTCGGTTATTACGAAATCAAAATCACCGTTCTCCAGCAGAGGTAGCGCTGTACTGCCGTCATCGGCTTCGGCCACGTTTTCAAACCCCAGTTCATTTAGAATCTTTCTTTCAATTTTTCTCATCGTGGAAAAGTCATCCACAATGAGAATTTTCATGGATTTATCCATAAATGCATCTCTAAAAAAACAAAACACTCTAGATTATTATGACAACAGCAGAATATTTTTCAGCGATCTATACAGCAAATAATACAAGCTGTACGGGGATGATTAATAAAATGTGATACATACTGATATAAAACAAAAACACTTTATAACGAAGCTTAAACACCTTGAGATACAGCTATTGTTCAGTACCTGACACACACAAAAAAAACAGGTTCCCGCTTTTCCGTCGGGAACCTGTTTAACCTAAAAATCAGAAAACCTGATTATTTTTTAGCTTTTATCGCATCAATAAAGGTCTGTTTTGCAGAAGAAGAACCGGCTCTCTGTGCTTCGGCGACAAGAGACATGGCCTTTTCGTAATCGCCGGACTGTACTGCTTTCTTTATCATACCGTTATACAGATCTTCCGTTTCCTTCATCATGACAACCTGAGTGCCGCCACTTGAATTTGCACCGGTGTTTTCGAGAGACTTTCCGGCACTCTCAAGATTTGTTCCTGCTATGTCATTTGAATTAACAAGATTATGTCCCTTGCTGTCAGTGGATATAACGGCTGTAGTCCCCTCTCTCTGAGATGAAACGGAATACACTTCACCTGAAGCAAGAACCACGTTTTCCTGACGATTGTTTTCATCAGAATCCTTACCGCCGATTAACGGACCATCCAGATAACTTATCAGCTCATCCATTGCTGACTGGTCTTCCTGACGGAATTTGAATGTGATGTTCACGGTTCCGATTGGTGAATGAGGAATCTTAACATCATCAAACTTAGGTGGAGTCAGATTTCTGGCAATGGCACGCTTAACTTCAGGATGCATCATTGAAGTGGTTTCGGCAAGTTCATTCCTGGTGGTGTATATGACCATATAGGCAAACTCGCGACCAGGCTTGGCACTTGCATTGTTAACAACTATCTTGGTGGATAAAAATCCGTCTGTAATGGCGCTGTCCCTGTATTTAAACGCATTAGGCTTAATGGTGCTCACCAGCTGCTTGTTCGCATTATAAAAATCAATCTTCGGCTTGAAGGTTGTATTTATTATTTCAGACTCGAAGTTAATTGACAGATGAGTTGCATTTATAGGGAGCTGAAAAATTCTGAAAAAACTCTTACCGGTTGGAAAATCAAAAGCCTGAGCATTCTCAAGATCAAATTTGTAATTTTCGGAAGATGTCTTGGTAACGTTAATTATCTGACCGTTAAAAATATCTTTTTCACAGCACACTTTGGCTTCAGCAAGCTCTTTGTTGGCATCTTCCAGAGACAGAAAAGATGGAGCTGGCTTGAAAAAAACATCAGAAAGATTTGAACACCCCACTACAGATAAAAATACAGTTGCAGCAAGACCAACTGAAAAAATAGACTTTAACATGCGTCCTCCAAACAAGAATGGCAATATTTTAACTCATAAGACAGTTTTTTTCATAAATAGTTTAACTGCATATTTGTTTTAACAGCTAAACAGGTATTATTTTTGACAAAACCGCAAACATCAACGACAACACAGATACCAAAAAACCTCAGACACATTGATACTCAAGGGGTTGTAAAGATTTTCATGATAAGAAGGATTTATCATGAAGGTTATGAAGATTAATTGGCTTCCTTTAGCAGCTGCAGTTGCTTTTGCTGCTGGCTCAGTATCAGCTTCAGCTGTTGATTTCCACGGTTACTTCCGTTCTGGAATGCAGGCTAGTGCTCGTGGCGGTGATGTTTTCTGTGGTGGTGACGGTACCGCAGGTCACAAGGTTGGTCGTTTAGGTGATGAATGCGACACTTATGCTGAAATGGCTTTAGGTCAGGAAGTTTATAACAAGAACAGCAGAAAGTTCAATGTTAACACTCGTCTTGCTTATGGTACTGTACAGTCAGACGATGGTCATGACTCTCAGTGGAATGACTGGCAGTCATACGGAAACAAAGGTGATGGCTCAGCAGATGGCTGGGGTGGCGGACGTACAGCAATTCGTGAATTCTGGGGTAATTATGTAACTGATGATTACACCCTTTGGGCTGGTAAGAGATTCTATCAGCGTAAAGATATTCATATTTGGGATATCTACACTTTATCAACAGCAGGTTATGGTGCCGGTATTGAAGGCATTGATGTAGGTAATGGTAACCTTAATTTTGCAGTAATGAAGAACACCTCTGATAATAAAGGCACTTCCTACAGAAATAACTACAATCTTGATTTACGTTGGAATGCTATCAGTTTAGGTTCATTCGGTTCTTTAGATGCTGTAGCCATCTACGGTATCCCTATGGTATCTGATTATCAGGCTGACAACTATGGATTCAGCAAGAACTCTGGTGTTCTCTTAACCTTAGATCATACTCTCAATGTTGACACTCTGATGAACCACTTCATTGTTCAGTGGGGAAATAATGGATTCTCTGACGTTGGAGCATTTGGTAGCAATGGTACCAATATTTACACTTCAGGTAAGGATATTAATGGTGTAAGACTTGTAGACTGGGGTACTTACGATATTAATGACTTTACTCTTGCTTACGGCTTATTCTGGGGCTACATTGCTCAGGGTAATAAAGCTGAAGGTTCATGGAGCAGATCAAACAGCGGTTGGGAATACAGCTTAACCGTGCGTCCAGAATACAAGTGGACTGAATACACCCGTACTACTTTAGAATTGGGCTATTCACAGAAGAAGAATGGTACAAATAAACTGGATGATGAAGGTAAGCCAGCATGGGACAGGTACGATAACGGTAACCCAGACATTTACAAGGTTACTCTTGCTCAGCAGTTTACTCCAGGTAAGGGCTTCTGGTCTCGTCCTGCTATCCGCTTCTATGCATCATATCAGGGTGGCGATCAGTTCAAACATAAGGTTGGTGCTGCTAAGCTTGACAACCATAACTTCCAGTTCAGCTTCGGTACTCAGGTTGAAGCCTGGTGGTAATCAGTTTGCATAAATCAATAAGATTTATTGTGTGAAATAAAAGAGAGAGACATACTATTTGTCTCTCTCTTTTTATTGGCAAGCATTCATATATGCAGATATTTCTAAAACAAACAGTATTAAAAAATGGCTCTTCTGGGGTAATGGTGGGTAAAAAATGCCATTAACCCCAGTGTTTATGCTGATCATGCACCTCGAGGTTTTCTGTTAGGAAGTGCCCCTCAAATCAGAGCATACCAGACAGACCATATCGAGCATGTTTTGAATATTTCGAAAACCGTATGCCTTGCGGACGATCAGCTTGATTTTGTTATTAGTTGCCTCAATTCGTGCGTTGCTCATGCCGAGCCGTATTGCATTCAGTATGTGATCCCTCCTGTGACGCTTGAGCTTGAGGTATTGTTCCTTGAAAGCATCAATCCTACTGTGGCTTGCCCACCAGAGCCATCGTTTGAGGGCATCCCCTGCTTCGTCCCCATCCTTGATCTTCAGGAGAAGGCGAAGCATTTCCTTCATCCGGTAAGCTCGGTACAGGCGGTTATTGTCTTCAGCGATCATGGCTACTCGATTCTGCTGGTTCTCCGTCAGGTTTTCCGGAGCCTTGCCAAGAGCGTATGCAGAGTTTTTAATCTCGTCTGCTTTGGCTTTGGCAGCGTTCAGAATCGCTGTATTCGGATCTCCATCCTTGGTGCGTCCATTCTTGAGCGGATGCTCTTTGGATAACCTGGTAAACTCGGCACAGGCTTCACGCCATACTTCGCGGCGAACCTCGTTGAGAGCATCCATAGCCCACTGTACGACGTGGAACGGGGCAACACATCGTTCACAGTCTGGTGTGAACTCATTTACGCATTCCGTGATCCACTTTGCTCCATCTCCGGTAACGACCTTGATGGAGGAAAGCTGCTCCGGTGTCAGCTGCTTGTAGAACTGTGTCAGCACGCCTTTGCCGTGCCCCTGTGATGCCCAGACGACAGTGTTAGTATCACGGTTGACGATGACCGTAATGTATTTATGCCCCTTCTTGTAGCTGGTTTCGTCAATGCCGATGTTCACGAGGTTATCAAGTCTTCTGGAGCGTTCAGGTTCGATGTCGTTCAGAGTTCTGTTAACGCAGCGCCCGACCGTCAGATCAAAGTCACGGGTGAATCCGCTTCCCGGATATGCCCAGGGAACATAGGCTGTTACGACACCATGCTGAGGACACTCTATGCGATGTGTCCAGCCTTCAACCTCTACAAGGGTAGCTCCGAAGTCAAGACTTCTCCAGGTGCGAGGGTGTTCGATCCTCTGATCATAACGAGGACATCGCCTGTGACAGAAAGGACAGTCATCCTGATGCCATTTATCAGTCCGTGCATGAATCCTGAGGTGACTTACACCATCCTGCTCAAGGTAAAAGTTTGCATCTTCTATAACTGAGGCCTGACAGTGAGAAGTTTTTTACATAGTGTATTAGCAGAAAACATCTGTGGGTACCTCCGGTACTTTGTATGTTTAGTTTGGTCGCTAATACAATACAAAAACACAGATGGTTTTTCAATTATAAAAGTACATCAGAGGGCTGGTATATTACCCACCATTATGCCAGAAGCCTCTAAAAAATCAGCAAATCAAATAATAGTACTCAGAAATAGTAATGAATTTATACCTTTAATCAAAGCTTAACAATTTCTGATTAAACGTATAAACACAGGAAATACAAAAAAGAAAATTATTTCAGAAAGAAGCACTGTAATAAGCTTACAGAATACATATTAAGTTCAAATTTAAACAAATCATAAAGAAATAAAAAAAGGGAAGTTTTTCAACTTCCCTTTCTGTTTATAGTTCTAATTTAGTACTTAGACAGTTACTAAACTATTACCACCAAGCTTCAACCTGAGTACCGAAAGTGAACTGGTAACCGTGGTTGCCGTGGTTCTTGTTCTTGTACTGTACTGCCCAACCGTCAGCGAACTGGTCGCCACCGATGTAAGAAGCGTAGAAGCGGATTGCTGGACGTGACCAGAAGCCCTTACCTGGGGTGAACTGCTGAGCAAGGGTAACCTTGTAAACGTCTGGGTTACCATACTTTTCATCAACTACCCAACCGGTCTTCTTCATTTCTGAGTAACCTAATTCTAAAGTAGTACGGGTGTATTCAGTCCACTTGTATTCTGGACGTAATACGATGCTGTATTCCCAGCCTGAACGAGTGTAAGTCCAGGTTTCACCAGTGTGCTTGTTACCACTGTGTAAGTGAGCCCATAAGAAGCTATAGCCTAAATCGAAGTTAGAACCCCAATCTAAAGTACCCCAGTCGATTAAACGAACACCGTTAGCATCAACGTCTGGAGTGTAGTTATCACCAGCGTGGTTCTTGTAAGCACCTACGTAAGCGAAACCGTTTGAACCCCACTGAGCAACAGCGTGGTTGTTAACAATGATATCTGAACCGAAGTTAGAACCTAAATCTAAGGTGATTAAAGCACCTGAGTTACTCTGATTTCCGCGAGAATCACCTTCGTTAACGTTCCTCTGCTGCTTAGAGATCACAGGGATTGCATAAATTACGGAAGCGTCTAATGCACCAACTGAACCGAGGTTGATACCATCCCAACGAGCATCTAACTTGTAAACGTTACGGTTGTAATCTGCAGAAGCGCCATCGTTAGCCCACTTGATTACAGCGAAGTTTAAGTTACCGTTACCAGCATTGATACCTTCGATACCAGCACCGTAACCAGAGTTGTTCAAATAGTAGAAGTCCATGATATGGATATCTTTACGTCTGTAGAATCTCTTACCAGACCAAATTGAGTAACCGCCATCGGTATCGTACTTAGCATATACTTCACGGAATGAAATACGCTGACCACCCCATGGACCGTCACCGCCAACACCCTGCCAAGAGTTACCCTGGAGGTCTCTGTTACCTTCAGTGGTACCGTAAGCTAATAAGGTGTGAATTGAGAACTTGCTACCAGCCTTGTCATATACGTTCTGGCCAAGAGCAATTTCACCGTAGGTATCGCATTCATCACCTAAACGACCAACCTTGTGACCGTCAGCACCAGTACCTAAGCAGTAAACTTCACCGCGGTCTGCGTTAACCTGAGCACCAGCGCGGAAGTAACCGTTAAAATCAACAGCTGAAGCAGATACTGAACCAGCAGCAAAAGCAACTGCAGCTGCTAAAGGAAGCCAATTAATCTTCATAATAAATCCTTCTTAACATTATTAAACTTAATTCTTCAACTCACATACGGCTAAACCACCTAACCCGTAAGTTGATTGGATACATTATACTTTTCAAAAAGACAAAATAAAACTGATTTAGATCACAAAACATTAATTTCTTATTAACTCATTGAACTTTTTAAAAAACTCTCATACATAATAAACTTCTGTTATCTGATATTTATTCAGTACAAAATTCTGTTTTTGGTTTAAAAAACAAAATTTTACAGAATTTTATACATATATCTATAAATGTTTATTTATCATTTTTTACACAAAAATAACTATTAAAAAAGTTCCAATAAATATTCGGTTTTGTGACTTATGGTGCATTATCAAGATTCAAAAACCTTGTCAAAATTGTAAATTGCCTGCAGCAATTCACGATATTCGGTTATTTTATTTCTGTAGACTTCAGTGGCATACGGAAAAATTTTCACATTCTCCGGCAGAGGCGCTCTGTTTTCTATAACCGCATCAAAAGTTTCCACAAGAACAAACCTGAGCCATTCATGAAATTCCATGGTATTCATATTAAAAGGAATATCCGTGGTAAAAGCCTCATCTTCCGGTCTTTCCACATCCCATAATCCGAGTTTTTCGAGTTCAAGTCTGATCTCTCTAAGTTTTTCAGATACCTGTTGATATTTATCCATATTTGCAAACCTGTAAGTTAAAGTCGTGAACCGTTAAAATGCTGATAACGGGAGTATCCGCCACTTCGCATTAAAAATCACCAGCCGTTGCAGTGAATGTCTGCATGCACTTTTAAACAGTGTCTTATTCAGTTTATTGGTTGTTTTAATCACTGTTTTACGATTGTACTCTATTTGAGAATAAACTTTTCAATTATATCCTCATCACATATAAAACAATTCGGGGATTGAAAGCGGAACCTGTCTGTCTTCAATCCCCGAAAACTCAGTTTTTTGTTATTCTGCCTTTACTTCATTAGAAAAAACCCCTTCCTGTATGCAATTTCCCCGAGAAGTGCATAGGCAAGTGCCGTCTTTTCAAGTTTTTCATTTACCGTACCGTCGGAAACACTGCGATTTTCAAAATCATATTTGCAGAAAGAAACCTTCTCATCAGGCAGGACCATAACCAGCGTTCCGTCATCCTTTAAATAAGCAAAATTATTATAGAACTGTAAAATCGCCCTTCCGTCGAAACCAGATGGAAGATTTGTCAGATCATAACCGACGGTAGGCACTGTAGCTGAAATTCCCGCAAGAGAAAGGAGAGTCTTCGGCACATCAATCTGACTTACCACATGAAACTCGCTCTTATGTTCTATTCCACCGCCGAAAAACACTGCCGGAATATGGAAATGCTTCACTGGAATAAGCTCATTCCCCCATGCTCTTGAATCATGATCCGCAATAACAAGAAAAACGGTATCCTTAAAATAAGGACGGCTCTTCACTTCCTCGTAAAACTTTCCGAGAGCATAATCCGCATATCTCACTGCCGTTTCTCTGTTTCTCACTTTTCCTGCAAATGATTCAACGATGTCAAAAGGGTCGTGATTGGAGGAAGTAAACACCAGAGAATAAAACGGCTGTCCCTTACTGTTCATTTCATCAAAGTGCTCAAGAGCCTTATTAAACAGATCCTCGTCAGAAGCTCCCCAGGAGCCTACATACATCGGATTGGAAAAATCATTAAGATCTATCACCTGAGTGTAATCATTTCCAAGGAAGAATGATCGCATATTATCAAAATGAGATTCTCCACCGTAGATAAAAGAACTGTGATAACCTTTTTTCTTCAGAACCGAAGCCATGTTAAAGAAATTTTTCTGAGCCTTTTCTCTTTTTACGGTTGAAACATTCACTGTCGGAGTAAACCCTGCGGTAACTGCTTCAATTCCTCGAACGGAACGGGTTCCGGTTGAATACATATTGATAAATCCCCAGCCCTCACTGTAAATCTTATCAAGATTCGGAGTCAGATTACTTCCGTTGAGATAACCTACATACTCAGCCCCGAGACTTTCCTCAAGAATAATGACAATATTCTTTCTTACCCCTTTCTCTGAAGCGACAAGGCTGTTAAGCGTCGGCTGTTTATCAGTGGCTACAGAGTAATCAAAACCGGTATCATCTCTGATAATGCTGATGATTTCATCTTCCTGAAGCGTTTTGTAGGAAACAGATTTCTCTGCAAGCATGGATTTTACGGACGAAGCCAGAGAATAACCTGAATTGGCAACCAGAACATTTACAATCTGATTTGTGGAAAAACTTGCCTTGGCAAGGTTGAACGGTCTGTGATCAAATGATGAACGTGCTGCGATAAAGGTAAGACCGCCGACAAGAATAAATACCGCAAACACTGTGGATTTTACAGGAACTTTTACATATTCAATCTTTTTAAGACAGCGCAGCAGAAAGATGAACACGAATATCATCAGCAGATTTACGACAACGACAGCTGCCAAATGTCCCTTCAGCAGAAGACCGGTAACTTCCGAAGGATACAGAAGATATTCCAGAAAAATCCGGTTCGGTCTGGAAGCATACTCTTCCATAAAAGGAAGAGTACAGAGTTCCATAAAAATCACCAGTATCCCAAGCAGAAGAAGATAAAGCCTTTCCGCAATGAGAACAGGAATACCGACTGATTTGGGAGAAACACAGCGAATGAAAACAAGAAGAACAGGCAGAGCCAGAATATACCCGAGCCCTGATATATCGACACGCATCCCGTTGAAAAACAGTCTTGGAACCTCAGCCATGTCTATGACATCATGATAAACAGCCACACCGAGAATTCTTATAAAAGCATAAAAAGCAAGGAGAGAAACAGCATATACCGCAAGATGCCCGTACGGCTTCAGATATGAAGCAACGTTACTAAAAGTCCGTTTCAATATTGACGACGGTTTCCTATTATATAAGTTCTTATTATCCAGCATATTTATTTACCAGTTCCCCAGGCTACCTTATCAAGGGAGCATTAATTATTATTTGTATAACCGCTTTGTCACGGATACGGATAACAGCGGTTTAAATACAGAGTAAACAAGAAAAGTAGCGGTTGCAACATATTTATTGTACAAAAGCAGCAAATCCGTTAAATACTGGTTTGCGTTACTAAAATTTAACCGTTTCTGTTCTGACAGACGCACAGTGTTCCTGAGCTCATCCACCGTGTTTCATCAGTTCAGTCTGCTGCCGGCAAATCCATGTGTATTTTGACCTGTGATACCTCAATTTAGTTCATGAAATTCTGTTTTCGACAACATCCCGTCCGGAACAAAAAAAGCCCCGGAAAAAAATCCGGGGCATCAGGTATTATTAAAATCCAATAATTCAGGAAAAAGTTCCGAAACAGGTGTTCTAGAACTGCATGAATTCATCAGATGAGTAAGGATCGAATTCAGGGTTGATTTCTCTTAAATCACGAAGAAGTCTTAACTTACGGGTGATACGTTCAATGTCACGCCAGCGACTCTTCTTTTCCTTGCCTGCCTTACCCTTGGATGCCGGAGCGTTACTATCAACAGACTCAACTGAATTCATATCAGCGGTTACTACTTCACTAGGAATATTACTCATAATAGAACTCCTTTATGTTCCGGATTAGATTTAAGGATATAATGCCCCAGAGAAACTTTTTTAGCAATTATGTTGTTATGGATATGAAAACCTTTTCACACTTTTCAGTCAAATACGCTAAAAGCAGTATTTAAAATGTCTACAGCCGTCACAAATTGTATAAATCGACATTTCTTTATAAACTGTATAATTCTTTGATCGCGATTACAGTTTTAACCTATATACCTCGGGCTTTTACACCAAAAAGCAGTGTTCAGTAAAAACAAACATTCAAAATATTAATGTTTATTTTTATTATTGGTTAAAATTTCACCGTTTATGAAACAGACTTTCATTTTTGACAGGAATTCTAAGAAAAACATTCTTCAAAATAACCTTCGAGGATCACCACGGCTGACATTGAATCAACTTTTCCCTTGGACAGGCCTCGGTATCCATGCTGACCGAATATGTGTTCCCTCGCTGTTTTGGTAGAAAGACGTTCGTCCTTGAAAACAACCTGAAGATTGTATCTGGCGGCTGTTCTGTTACCGAATTTCTTGGCTTTGTATGTCACATCCTGATAGGTTCCGTCCATGTTAAGAGGGAGCCCTACTACAATTATATCAGGTTTCCACTCGGCAAAAAGACGATCAAGTTCTTCGGCATTAGGAATTCCGTCAACCGCCTTCAGTGCCGGCAGCATGCTGGCGGTTCCGGTCAGTTCGGTTCCTACGGCCACGCCGATACTTATCGTACCAAAATCAAATGCCAGTACCGTTCTTTCTCCTTTTGCTTTTTTCGCCATCTGAAAATCCTTAAATTATTCCCGGTTGTCCGTATGTCATGAAGAGTTTTTCGGCTTACGCCCGCGTTTTACTTTCTGCCCTTAGGAATAAAGGTAAAGCTTTTGGTAGCATCATTGAACCCGTTGATATTGGATGAACGTCTGTTCGGCCCGACCATTTTAAGGGGGATTACAGGGGAGTAGTTCTTGATTGACTCATAGCAGAATTTACCGACAAGATCATACAGCTTCTCAGGAGAAGCATTGGAAATCATAATGGTATTGAGCTTGTTGTTTTTTCTCCATCTGAGAAGTTCACCCAGTCTTATTCCCTGTGTTTCCGTAAGTTTTCTTTCAGCCACGGCCACTTCATCAATGATCAGAAGTCTGTTGGTCTGAAGCTGCTGACAGAATTCACTGTATTCCCTGTTGGAATCAAACCCGCTCAGAAGCTGCAGTTTATTGTTTATGGTATCCCACTGCATGAACATGAAATCAATCAGGTAGGTTCGCATGATTCTGTGGGCAATACTGCCGGCAAGCATTGACTTGCCCACACCATAATCTCCGTAAATCCAGACAAGTGAACCTCCGGTATATACAACTCCGCTGTTCTGATCTTTGAATCCTTTTTCCTGGATTTCAAAGGTATCACACCATCTCTTGCAGTACTCAACGTTGGATCTGTACTCGGGACTGAAAGTCAAATCCATGTTTTCAAATTCCCAGGTAGAGCTGATTTCACAGTTTTTGGTCAGATAATCAATACGGTTTTTACGTTCCCTGTCCTGAAGCTCCTTGAGTTCCTTCATGGCATTATCGGCATACATCTTCTGAATGTCTTCATAGGAATTGATCTTTGAGCCGGTGGCACTTTCTATTTCCGCGGTAATCGCATGAAGCTTATCCTGATCTATTTTCTTTCCGCTCAGGGTATCGGACACCATTTCAAATATTTGGTCTATAAGTTGATCTTTTGCGCCAGCCATAACGTCATTCCTTCGACAGGGCAAACGGGAGAGAATCATCCGCTGTCCGTCAGTTTAAAACACATTTTCCACTAACAGTATACCACACGGGACAAAATAGTTATTTAACCGATTAATGTCTATTTTGACATAAACACAAAACCTGAAGACTGCAGACAAAAATCCTCCCGTAAATACTTAACAACCTACGGAAGGATACTGCAGTAAACCAGTTTACCTAAAACAGTCCTACGGAAAGAAAATTACTGTCTGTGATCATTCCAGTACTGCATGAATTCCGGGGTTTTTGACCAGTATTTGATTCCCCAGTTTTCAAAATTCCATTCATCCATGTAATTGTTGCATTCAAAATCGATGTAATAGATCTGGCCGTTACACACAACGAAATTTGTAGGAAAGTAATCGATATTGGTGTTGGCAGGATACAGAAGGCTGCACATTTCTCTTACCTGACTGATGTAATCTTCTTTCATCATATCCCGGCATACGAGATCATAGATGGTATCACCATCTATATATTCCTTGAGAATCCTTTCGTTTTTCACATCAACGTCAATCATCTTCGGAATTCGGATACCGATATCAGAAAGTCTTTTGTAATCATTGATTTCGGACTGGATTTTGTCCCCAAACTGATAATATGAACACGGTTCATGATGGATCTGCTTGAGAACATACTCCTTGCCGTCCTTTATGGCCAGATAAGAATAACCGCCTTTTCCCTTTCCAAGCAGTCTGACGATTTCATAACCGACATTGTTTACACTGATAATATCCATAACATTCTCCTCTGCATGAAACAGCTACTGAGCATTTTCCCATAATCAGCAGTTCATGTCCATGCGCTGAACATGTCGCAGAAGCAATCGAAACAGTATTCCACGTAACGGTATTCCGACCTCATGAAACAAATTCTTCCGACCTGCTTAAGAAAATCAGCTAACAGAGCAGTACGCAAATTCCGTTAAATTGATATAATGAATCAATTGTCGGATACGGCTGACATCTCCGACACGGTATTTATGCTGATGCACGGAAACTTAACTGAATACGATCATTAATACACACGGTGTCTGAAAAAGCACCGAAAGGCTCGGTTACGGATTCCGTCCGCATACCCAATCATCAATTAATTAAGAAGGACTATATGGCATCATTATCAGCTCTTGTAATCGCCAGAAACGAAAGTGCGAACATTGCCGAATGCATCAAATCAATGCAGGACATCGCAGACGAAATCATCATACTGGACGGAGGCAGTACCGATGACACCGTAAAAATTGCGGAAGGTCTCGGGGCAAGAGTGGTACATCACCCTGAATGGGAAGGCTACGGCAAACAGAGACAGAAACTGCAGAACTACGCCACCTGTGACTGGTGTCTGTGGCTTGATGCCGATGAACGTCTTACGGACGAACTTCGTCATGAAATCAGGGAATTCATTGAAAAAGCCAGACAGAACGAAGTACTTAATATTTCCAGAGCAAATCACGTGTTCGGCGTAAGAATTCATCACTGCGGTTATTTCCCGGATCGTGTGTACCGCGTTCATTACCGTACCTATACAAAATACAATGACAGTCTGGTTCACGAAAAGCTGGATCTTCCTTCCGATGCCGTAACGGTGAATTCCAAAAACAGCATGATTCACTACACTTATGCCACCTATCAGAACCTGCTTTTCAAGCAGACAAAATATGCGGATGAATGGGCTAAAAACAGATACCAGAAAAAACATAAGGGATGCTGTTTTATCACACCTTTCGTCAAAGCCGCGTTTGCTTTTTTCAGAATGTATTTTCTGCAGCTGGGATTCCTTGACGGCAGAATGGGTTTTTTAATTTCAGCCTGTGCCAGCAGCTACACTTTCAATAAATATCTGTGTCTGTACCAGATTGCTCTGGAACACAGCAGAAAAAAATAAGTCTAACTGACAGAAAGACATGACTCAGCACGTCATGTCATGACACAAATTCAAACAAAAAATCCCCTTATGCCACGGCGGATAAAAATGATGCCAAACTTTAACAGCAATACCAACAACATACAGACCAAACCAGAATTCAAATCAATCTGCCATGTTAACCTGGCAGCAGGGTTCCATGGAGGAGAACGGCAGACTGTTATTCTTATCCGGACACTGCAGAAGGAATATCCGGAATTAACACAGTTTCTGGTCTGTCGGAAAAACGGCGAACTGCCGGAATACGTGAAGGATATTCCCAATCTGACGGTTATCCAGGTACGGAATGAACTGTTCGGACACGTAGTTCTCAATACAAGAGCTGAAATAATCCATGCCCATGAAGCCAAAGCCGTTCATTTTGCTGCAATACACCACGCCCTGTACAAAACTCCGTACATTATCACCAGACGTGTTCCTCAGCTGATAAAAAACAGTACCTTCAACAGATACGGATATGATCATGCGTCTTTCATATCCTCCGTATCCAACGCCATACGTTCCAGTGTAATAAAAAGCTTTGGCAGCGACCTTAATTTAAGTGGTAAACTGACGGTTATCCATGATGCGTTCACACCCGACCGGGGCAATCAGGAGGAAACTGACAGAATCAGAAAAAATCTTGGGCAAGGGCCTGTTTTCGGTCACATAGGAGCTTATGTGGACAGGCATAAGGGACAGAAGGTTTTTATTGAAGCCATCAGAAAACTTGTAAAAGATCTTCCGAATGCAGTATTTATATTTCTGGGAAGCGGACGTGACGAAACAGAACTGAAGGAACTGACAAAGGATCTTCCTCAGGTAAAATGGCTGGGCTTCAAAAACAACGTGGCAGATTACATAAATGCCATGGATTATTTCGTTTTTCCGTCAAGAAACGAAGGACTAGGATCCATTCTGCTGGACGTAATGTATAATCACGTTCCGGTTGTAGCCTCAGCAACTGACGGCATAACTGAAGTCATCATGCATGAACAGAACGGTCTGCTTTTTGAAAACGGCAACAGCGAGGATCTTTATCAGAAAATTACGGAACTGGTAAAGGATGACGATTTAAAAAACCGTATGAAAAAGAATGCCGACGAAATCATCAGTAAATACGCTCCGGAATTATATGCCCGGAAGCATGCCGCTCTCTACACAGACATTATCATGAAGGTTAATCAGGAAAAATGACAGACAACCAGAAAGACTCTCACAAGTCAACAGTTGAAAGATCAAAGGATGTATATCATTCCAAAGCCCAGAGCAACCCCAGAATAACTCTGGCCATGATGCACCCGCGCTACTGGCCTCAGTGGTTTGCTTCATGGATATTGAGACTTATCATTCTGTTGCCGTATCCGGTTTTCATGACCATTGGAAGACTTTTAGGATACATTGCCATGGCCATTCTGCCGAGACGCAGGCACATAAGCGAACAGAATTTCAAACTGGCTTTCCCCGACATGCCCGACGAGGAAATACACCGTCTGACCAAAGAACACTTTGCCAACTGCGGCATGGGCATTTTTGAAACCGGCATGGCATGGTACTGGCCTGAATGGCGTCTTAAAAGACTGGTGCACATAGATCCGGAAGAACTCAGAAAAGCCAGGGAGCTTGCCGAATCAGGAAAGGGAATCGTGGTACTCACCTGTCATTTCGTGACTCTTGAGCTTATGGCCAGAATCTACGGAACCAACATCAAGAAAGGTGTCGGAGTATACCGTCCCAATGACAATCCTGTTATCGAATACATGCAGGTAAAGGGGCGCACCAGATCAAATCTGTATCTTGTGGATCGCAAGGAACCGAGACCTATAGTGAAGGCTCTCATGAAAGGACTTCCTATATGGTACGCTCCCGATCAGGATTACGGTAAAAGACTTCCTCACGTCTTTGCTCCGTTCTTTGCGGTAAAGGATGCGGCAACAGTTACCGGTACGGCCGGATTTGCCAAAATCAGAAATACCGTGGTACAGCCTTCCTACAGTATCAGACTTCCAAAGTTTAAAGGTTACAGACTTGTGGTAAAGGACATCATCCGTGATTTTCCTACGGGTGATGACTATCAGGATGCCACCACCTGCAATCACGCGGTTGAGAGCATGATTATGGAGGCTCTGCCTCAGTATATGTGGCTGCACCGTCGTTTCAAAACCACTCCCGACGGTTCCGACAGATACCATAACCTGTAGTTTTATCTGCAGTTTAAGCACCGGCACCGGAAAAATATTTTCATTTTTCCGTGTCGGGATTCAATCAGACATAGAGTCAGCCGATATCGACCGGCCACAGATAAAAGGAATCAATAAGACATGTCTTTTCATAATCTAAAAAAAGCACTCATACACTCCAAAGATTCTTTAAGACACCTTATCAGCCGCTTGAGATATGACTTTGAGACATCAGAAGAGAAGCTGAACATAAAGGAGCTTAAACAGGCCGTCATCCACAGAGCCGACGGAAAACTCGGCGACGCAATCTGTTTCATGCCCTTCATCAGGGAACTCAAAAGATTTGCCCCGGACTGCCGAATCATCATTCTTTCCAATAAGAGTACCGCTGAAATCTATCAGTCTGCAGATTTCATTGATGAGGTTATTCTGTTTCCCAAAAAGCCGAAAAACAATGAAACCGATGCCTTTGCAGACAGGCTTAAGGGAACGGATCTGTACATTCATCTTTTTGATACTCTTAAGGGACGGCACTTACGACTCATCAGCCGCATGCATCCGAAATGGGTGGCAACGCTCGACAGATCGCTTAAGTGTGACAATCTGAAAATACATCAGTACACCGCCTGTATCGACGATTCCGGAAATTCAGATGAAAAATACTCAGACTGTCTCCACATGACCGATCTGCTGTTTAAAATTCTGGAAAACGGCGGCATTTCACCGGAGCTTATCAATCGCGGCTACTGCCGACTTTTTGCCGACAGGATTCCTGGACGGGGAGAAAAGTACGCGTTTCTGAAATCTCCGGCCGCCCCGGATAAAATAAATGACGTTACTGAAGAAAAGACTGTAATCTTCAATCCTTTCGGAGCCTCCTCATCAAGAAGATTCAGCGAAAGAATCATTACTGAAATAATAGACATGCTGCTGAAGCTGACCTCAGCCCATATTGTTCTCTGGACAGGTCCCGGTGACAGGGAATACGGAGAAAAAATCATTGGAAACATCTTTGCCGGGAACAGTCGTGTTTCCACCACCGGAGTTCTTTCTTCCGCATCGGAAATCATTATCGCCATGGCCTCATGTGACGCAATGATAGGAGTTGACACCGGAAGTGCACATGCCGCGGCATGCTTTGACATTCCGGAACTCACCTTCTACAGCAGCAACATGGTAAATTACAGCCGCTGGTACGCCAGGGCACCTGGAGCCGTTAACGTCATCCTTGATACCGGACATTTCGGGAATGCCGATGAAAACGCCGTATCCCAGGCTGTAAAAAGCTTTGTTCAGAAAATAAAACTTTAGACGGTTCAAATTCCTAAAACATGCCGAACAGAATAAACGGCCGGTTTCCTTACGGAAGCCAGCCGTTTAAACACACAGTTTTAAAGATTATACAGTCCGGAGTTTCAGACTTCTTCCTTAAGCATAATCTTACGCCATAGTCTCTTCACGCCTTCACGCTGCTCGTCAAGCTTGTGTCCGTCATACACTCTGCTGATTCCCAGAAGTGAATGATGATGATACATGGCTCTGATGTCCAGGTAGGCATTGATAAGACATTTAGCCTCGTCTTCAGTTATAAATCCCAGTCTGGCGCATTCCTCAAAAATACGGACATTGTCAGACCACAGAACCAGATCCGGATTAGTCGGAGCATTGGCAAGAGTCAGATACTGCGCCATAAACTCGATATCAGTCATTCCGCCCTCGCCCTGCTTGGTATCGAAGGCTTCCTTAGGTCCCCTGATCAGACTGGCTCTCATCTTGCAGCGCATGCTGACTACTTCCTCTCGAAGCTTTTCCACATCACGAGGCTTGCGTAAAACACTGTTACGAATGTCATTGAACTTTTTCACAAGTCTGTCCGGTCCGAGTACCGCTCTGGCTCTGACCAGCGCCTGCAGCTCCCAGGTCCAAGCCTTGTTGTTAAGATAGGACTCATAACCGGAAATGGAGCAAATAAGCGGTCCTGCCTCTCCTTCCGGTCTCAGTCTGGCATCAACCTCATACAGCACTCCCGATGAAAGTCTGGTGCTGAACAGATGCATGAGACGCTGGGCAAAACGACCGTAAAACATACGGTCTGAGATAGGATGTTCCGGATGATCGGTTTCCTTTTCCAGATCACTGTCGCACAGGAATACCAGATCAAGATCCGAACCGTAGCTCAGCTCTATGCCCCCCATCTTGCCGTAGGCAACCACACAGATCCCCTTGTCTCCGTGCTTATGGGCATTATAAGGAAGACCGTATTTTGCCACCAGCTGATTCCAGGTAAGATTAACCACCTCGTTCAGAATGGCCTGAGCAAGATAAGTAAGATAATCACTCACCTTCATAAGCGGCAGCGCACCGACAAGATCCGCCGCACAGATACGCAGCAGCTGAATCTGCTTAAACTGTCTGAGACTCTCCATCTGATGTTCAAGATCAGAACTTTCCACGCGCATCAGAAATTCGTGCAGGTCATGTGAATAATCATCAGGGCTGGTCGGCTTGTACAGGCTGTTAGGCATCAGCAGTTCATCAAGAAGCACCGGATGTTCGGTAAGCTGTGCGGTAATCAGTTCACTGCCGGAGCACAGCTTCAGCAGCTGATCGCAGGCCTGAGGATTTTCCTGAAGGAGCTGCAGATACGTGGTACGCAGACTGATGGTCAGAATCAGCTTTGACACACGCTTGAATGTGGTTGCCGCTCCGTGCTTCATATTGGCAAAGCTGTTGAAAAGATAAGGCACCAGTCTGTTCAGAATCGCTCTGCCCTTCGGCCCCATCGGCTTGCTGGAGCATTCATCCTTAAAAAGCTTTATCTCGTCGGCCAGCAGATCAGGCTGACTGAGATCCTTGAACTGATTCATGACGATTTCTCTGATTTCGTCACGATTCAGATTAAGCAGCCACAGATCAGAAAATACCGGATCCTCTTCCACCGTTTCTGATTCAGGATCACTGATAAGCAGAGCGAACTCTTCATGAACCGTGGACATGATTCCGTCAATGTGTTCGCAGAAGGCCGCGAAGTTTTCAAACCCCATGGCCGCTGCCAGACGCTCCTGATTAAGTTCGCCCGAAGGAAGAGTCTGAGTCTGTTCATCATTGATTTCCTGCAGCACGTTTTCAGTCTGACGCAGAAACACGTAACACGGCATCAGACAGTTGTATACGTCTTCCGTGATACAGCTGTTATGCTTGAGATTTTCCAGCACGCGCATAAGATTTCGTTCCTGAAGGGAAACCATGCGGCCGCCTCTCATAAGCTGAAAAACCTGAGCAATGAATTCTATTTCCCTGATACCTCCGGCACCGAGCTTGAAATTGTCTCTCAGCTGGCGACGGCGGACTTCGGCTTCAATCATGGCCTTCATCTTGCGCAGGGACTCAATGGCTCCGAAATCAAGATACCTTCTGTAGACAAAAGGTCTGAGCATATTGTCAAGTTCAACGGATTCAGGAGTTTTCTCTCCGAGAACACGTCCCTTGACCATGGCATAGCGTTCCCATGATCTGCCGTGTTTGAGATAGTAATCCTCCAGTGCGGCAAAAGAGCTTACGAGAGGACCGCTGTCACCGAACGGACGCAGACGCATGTCCACTCTGTAGACGATGCCGTCTGCAGTCTGCTGATCCAGTATCTGAATGAGCTGCTGACCGAGTCTGGTGAAAAACACCTGATTGTCCAGAGATCGTCTTGCCCCCTGAGTCTCTCCGCGATGCGGATAGCAGAAAATAAGATCAATGTCTGAGGAGAAATTAAGCTCACGTCCGCCAAGCTTTCCCATGCCGATAACCAGCATTTTCTGCTGTTCACCGTCTGCTGAATACGGAGTGCCGAAAGCCTGACAGCATCTTTTATAAAGGTAGTCCAGAGTTTTTACGATTATCTTTTCGGCCAGTTCACTAAGGTGTCTGAACTCCTCCTGAAGATCGGAAAGATGATTCAGCTGTCTGTGGGCGATTACCGCCAGCTTTTCATTTCTGAAGAGACGCAGCTTCTTTTTCAGGGTATTGTCATCATAGACGGATGACAGCATTTCATCCAGCTCCTGACCGTAACGCTCAACCCTGTCGTTCATGCCGAATTCACCTGAATCTATAAGTCTGCACAGAACATCAGGTCTCTGTGAAAAGAAACGTCCGGCAAAATCACTCAGACAGAAGGTCTGATACAGTTCATCCTTTATGGTCTCGATTCTGGCAAACTGTTCATCGGAAGCTTTATCCCTGAGCACCGAAAAATATCTGTCAGCCTCTTTTTTCATCACTTCACTGTATTTCATACTGACTCCTCCTCAAGCCCCGCAAAATTGATTTCAAGCAGCACTCTGATGAAATCCGCGCCAGTAAGAAGTCTGTCGAGAGCCCATGCTCTCTTTAAAAAGATTCTTTCGGAGCTTTCATTCGACGGCTCACAGACATCAAGTTCCGGATTATGCCTTATGAATCCGGCAAGAAGCGACTGCATCGGTGCGTACCTGCCGGAATAAACGAAATCCACGTCATTGCCGGTGTCGATGACTTTTCTTAAGGCAAGCATAATTATCCCCATGGTCTTTTCAGCGCATTCAGATGTTCTTCCGGCATCTCCGAGATAGAGAATGCTTGCCGAACGGCTCAGGACACTCATAAGCCCTGCCAGGTTCTTTTCAGTCTGTTCTGAAGAGGAGTGACCGGCTCCCCCGGAAATACCGGTGTCATCCACGGCAGGCGGATCCAGACGGGAGATTCCGGCATAGATGGCGGCCCTGTGCATCTTGCTGAGGCTTTCCGGTCTGAAAACCGCCAGTCCGGCTCCGTAAACGGATTCAATAAGCCCCTCGGCAAATTCCCTTAATGCGCGTGCACTGCCCTTTTTCAGTTCGAGCTCGACTTCCTGTCCCGACACACTTCCTTCATCAGCTGTTTTATAGCTGACCCGGTCGTAGCTTATCTCTATCTCCGTTCCCCTGTATGAAACAAGCCATATATGACGTCTGCAGTTCTGAGCCATGTTTTCAAAAACAGCCTTCTGCAGTGCTTCGACGTCGAGCCCGGTAAAAATATGTTCCGGGAAAATTTTCAGGTCGGGAACCTCCGGTTTTTCAACAAGAGGAATGTTATACTCGGGATGAACGTGAATGCCACCCTGACTCATGCGGCGGGTTTTGATCGTTGCCTCGATGTCACTGCCAGTTTTACGGACTCTGAGTGCTATTCCCGCTTTGTATAGGGCCAGATCCGCGGTGTCATAGTAACTGTTTTCCAGATCGAGATCGCAGGAGCTTATAACCGTAGCTTCGGAATCATTCAGAAGTCTGTTCATACCCGCAATAAATGACTGACCGTCCACGCCGCTTTCAGCATACGGAGTCTGAATTTTTTCCTTCGGACCGTTACCGTCCGCTGCCATATACGGCTGAACCATAAGCTTTATTTCAATTTCATTACTCAAAACCGTCTTCCTCTTATGTGTCAATCTGTATGAACCTGAGATGAACAGACCTTTACGTATAATCAAGCCGTTGTCCCGGCTCCTCAATAAGCTAAAGATTTTAGCACAGTTGGGCTTTTTCCTTTACGAAATCACATCACAAAATCCGGGAACATTCCTGAAAAAACTCCCGTTTTCCACCACGTATGAATACCTGACATCCTTAAGCCCCAGGATGATTTTTTAAGTTTTTCTCTTCTTCCCGTCACGCCGGACGTACAGGATGGTAATAAATGATTTATTGATTATTTAGGCTCTTCAAAGTAAAATATGTATCACATTTCAATTAAATTAAGAGTAATCTTTATGCAAGTAAATTTTCTGAATCTTTTTGCTAAATCTCCTCTTAAACCTCTTTACGAACACATCAACAACATCTATGAATGCTGTTCCCACCTTCCTCCTTTTTTCGATGGTGTTTTCAATGATGACTGGGACAAGGCTTCCAGTGAGCAGCAGATGATCTGTCAGTTCGAAAGAGCAGCTGATGTAATCAAAAAGGACATTCGCATCAATCTTCCAAATTCACTTTTCATGCCTGTGGACAGAACCTATCTGCTCGAACTGGTAACTCAGGAAGATAAAATCGCCAATATTGCCCGAGACATCTCCGGTCTTATGCTGGGAAGACAGCTCACCATCCCTGCAGATATCAAGAAAGACTTCCTCACTTATCTGAACCGCAGCATCGAAGCTGTGGAGCTCACAAAAAAAGTTATCAATGAACTTGAAGATCTGCTTGAAAGCGGCTTCAGAGGCAAAGAGCTTTCACTTGTTCAGAGCATGGTTAAGGAAATAGACCTTATCGAGGACGACACCGATCACATGCAGATTAACCTCAGAAGACAGGTATTTATCAGGGAAAAGGATCTGAATCCTATTGATGCCATGTTTATCTACAAGATTCTTGAAAAAATCGGGGACCTTGCCGATCAGGCTTTAAGGGTGGGCTCCAGACTCGAACTGATGATCACCAAATCATAAGGATACATGATGGATTTTCTTCTGGCACACAGCTCCGTTATCATTTTCTTTGCGGGAGCTGTGGCATTCTTAATGGCCTGGGGTATCGGGGCTAATGACGTTTCCAATGCGATGGGAACGTCCGTAGGTACCAAAACACTTACCGTAAGAAACGCTATCATCATAGCGATTATTTTTGAATTTCTCGGTTCATACTTTGCAGGCGGAGAGGTTGTATCAACCATAAAGGACAGGGTTATAGACAGCTCTGCGAATATAGCGGCAGTGGATATGATTCTGGGGATGGTAAGCTCCATGCTGGCAGCAGGCATCTGGCTTGTTCTGGCTTCCTACTTCAGCTGGCCGGTATCAACAACACACTCAATCATCGGAGCCATTGTCGGTTTCGGCATAGTAAGCTCAGGACTTTCTGCAATTCACTGGGACATGTTCACCGGCATTGTGGGTTCCTGGATTATCACTCCGGTCATAGCCGGTATTCTGGCCTTCGTTCTGTTCCTGCACATTCAGAGATTCATTTTCTGGCGCTATCATCCTTTAAAGCATGCCAAGCGCTTTGCTCCGTATTACGTGTTTCTCACCATTCTTCTTATCAGTGTGGTTACCATTGAGAAAGGCTTAAAACACGTAAATCTCAATCTGACCACCGAAGAAAGCTGGGGCTTCGGTCTCATCATCGCTCTTGTAAGTGCGGTGATATCAGCCGTCATTCTCAGATACAAGAAGTTTGATAAGACCCTGGATGTCAAAAAGCATTACGCCAATGTGGAAAAGGTGTTTTCAATTCTCATGCTGATGACAGCATGCGCAATGGCCTTTGCACACGGTTCAAATGACGTGGCCAATGCCATCGGACCTCTGGCATCCGTTGCCACCATTCTTACCAACAACGGAGACATGTCCGCCAGTGCGGAAATGCCATGGTGGATACTTCCTTTAGGTGCCGTCGGCATGGTTGTCGGTCTCGGTACCTTCGGTTACAAGGTTATGAGCACCGTCGGTTCAGGCATTACGGCCCTGACCCCGAGCCGCGGCTTTGCCGCACAGCTTGCCACTGCAAGCACCGTGGTTATCGCTTCAGGAACCGGTCTGCCTATTTCCACCACTCAGACTCTCGTTGGAGCCATCATGGGGGTTGGTCTCGCCCGAGGTATAGCCGCCATCAACCTGACCATCGTACGTAACATCATAGTTTCCTGGGTGGTTACCCTTCCTGCCGGAGCGTTTTTCTCCATACTCTTCTACTATATCTTCAAGCTGATTCTGTTTTATGCAGGCTGATTGAGGACGTAATCAGAATAGAAGGCAGAAATCCCGCAGGTTGAAGTGACCCGCGGGATTTCTTTATGTTCCTCAGAACAATGAAAAAACAGCAGTTTTTTCAGGATTTACCGGTATTTTAAAAACACGTCTCCCCGGTGATAAATACACCATGTGTAGATTTTTTTCACATTTAGGGTAAAATAACAGGTACTTTAATTTTTTATGAAAAGACTATAAGCAAGGATAAAACATGCGTAAGTTTACTAAAGCATTTATCGGCAGCACCCTGTTGTCTTTATCTGTTGTATCAAATGCAGTTGCTCTTGAATTAACCGAAGTAAGTGCGGAACGTATTGAAAAACCGGAAGTAAAACAGGCTGAAAAGCAGACCGCCGCTCCGGTAAAAGCTGTAAAGACCGAAGCTCCTGAAGTTCGCAGGGAATCAGTTCCTCAGGCTGAATCAGTACAGGTATCAGGTAATGAAGAAAAGGCCAAACCTGCCGCGGCACCTGAAGCTGCTGCTGAGAAGACTCCTTCACGCAAGGTTTCTTACGTTGCTTATGTTTCTGACGAAAGCAGTGTCTGGGCAACCCGAGGTCCTGGCAAGCAGTATAAGCTTAGCGGTCAGATTAAAATCGGGGAAAGAGTTGAAGTTCTTTCAGAAAAGAATGATTACGTGGAAGTACGCACTCCGAAAGACACCATTGTATGGATTCCGAAGAGAGAAATTCAGCGTGAGGAAAGCAACCGTTACAAGGTATCCAAGCTGGAAGAGGAAAACAGCAGCTTAAAGTACAAGCTTGATAACATTGACAGTGAATCAATGAGAGAACTCAAGAAAGCCACTGAAGAACTCACCAGACTCAAAAAGGCCTATACCGAGCTGAAGCAGGTTCACGAGGAAATGGAAGTGAAGATGAAGGAAACAACCGAAGAAAACGAAGAGCTTTCATCCAAACTGGAAACAAAGGATCAGGATATGCAGCTCAGATGGTGGAAACAGGGCGGACTCATTGCTCTTATCGGTGCCATCGTAGGTGTTATTCTTGTTTATCTCCCAAGACCTCGCCGTCGTAAAGATGACTATTATTACTAACAGGTTTCGCAGTTAACCCGGAGATGAAATCCAAACATCTTCCGGTTAATCCATTAAATAGAAAATGCACCTTCCGGTGCATTTTCTGTCAGATTACTGTCTGTAATCTTCCATTGCCCTGATGGAAAAGCTCTTGCCGTTCACCCTCATAATCACGTGATTTTCGGCTATTTTAAGAATCTCAAGATTCTTGTAGGTTCCACCTTCCTTAATAACGCTGCCGTTTAGGGTGATACTGCGTTTTGATGCATCGGTGGAATAGTTATGTGATGAATAGACAAACGGAGGAATGGCGTTTCTCAGATTCGATGACAGCATGCTGATATCCGTGGCATCACGGGTGGCTGAATCATTTACGGAACTGTAGGAGGAGGTATCCGGTATGCTGAAGTTGAGATCTCCGGTATTGGTTGAGTTGACGGCCTCGTCAAAAACCGCCTTCAGATCCTTTTTGACCACTCTGCGTTTTGCATCAGCGGAAGTACCGTTCTGACCGCTTTCTCCTCTCAGAGCCGCATTGATTTTTTCCGCATCGCTCTCAATACTCCTTTCACGCTGTTCTCTTGAGGTCTGCTGCTCATCACGTGAAAATACATATTCTGTCGGAGATGATTTGCCTGAAAGATGCTTAACGGTGAATTCATGAGGTTTTGATGGTTCAACATAAGGATAATTTGAACTGTCGTCAGGGGTTAAATCATGACGCATACCGGCAAGTTCTTTTTCAAGATTGCCTAAAAGAGCTTCCCTGCGTACCGCAAACTCATCGTCAATCCTTTTCTGTTCAAACAGATAATAACCTGTAAATGAGGCAATGCCGACAGCCGTCAGCAGTGAGTAAAACAGGATACGCCCCTTTCTGATTCTGGCCGTTTCATAAGCATGGGCAGCGGCAATCTCAGGATTGTCCATGATTTTATCAGCATCAAAAAACAATGACATCTTTATTCCTCTGCCTCCTGTTCAGCCCCGCTTTCAAGTAAATCACCTACGGTTATGGCTTCCGCTCCGGTATCGGAAGCATCTGTTTTTTCCCTGTCTCCGGGATCTTTCGTAATTTTCACGGTCGAAGAGCCGTCGGAGACGCTCTGTTCACTCATCACCGCATCATGAAACAATTTATCCTCGTCGTCAGTGTCCGTTACTTCAGGTGAAGTGTTTTCAGACTGTCCGGAACCACCGTTGTAGCTGTCAACCATGGATCTGATGTTGGCCTTATATTCGGCAGAAGCAATATATTCCTCATATAGCGGATGGTCGGTTTCCGTATAAGGAAGCAGAGCCCACAGGGTATCGATTCCGGCATAACCGTCAGCCTTGATTCCGAGAGACTGCTGTACCTTCTTCACTCGATTCGCCATGGTTTTGTCGTATCCGTTAAAGGCATAGGTGTCGGTATCCTCATAACGGTTCAGCATTTCATAAAGCTTCATCTGCGCTTCACTTCCGCTTTTACGGCTGACTGTTTCCTCTCCGGCAGGAAGAGGCCATATCAGCCTGAAATCACCTTCCATGGACTCGTTGACGAAATCTCTTTTCACTATCCACTCGCGGTTGTTGATAAGCAGAGAGGCGTAATTGTCGTTGAGTTTCAGCAGCACGGCATGAAATGGTCTGAGTTTACCGTCCAGCAGGGATATCACCGCCGGTACGTTGTATTTCTCAAGTTCCGTGAGACTGCCGTTTCCGGCAAAGCATCTGAATCCCGCATTTCTGATATAGGCACAGTCACTGTCAAAATTGCCGGAGGCATCGGCAAAACCCCATTCACGAAGGAGTTTTTTCCATGAATCCTCTTCAAAGGAGCTGTTCAGCACATCGGTACCGTAACGGGTCTGCTCTCTGATGATGCTTTCCTGCTCTGCCCTTCTGCCGTTGATGTCCCTTATGGCTTCCCTGTACCTGATGATTTCATCGTCAGCCTTGAGACGTCTTATGAGTTCAGTCTTAAGTTCGGCACCATTGTGATGACACAGCAGATATCCGGCTCCGAGCCCGGCGGCGGCAGCCAGAATGACTCCGGCCGACAGACGGAACCAGTAATTCAGCAGCTGACCTGAAGCAAGATACTCCTTCACCGTACTGATAAAGCTTTTGGTTCCCATAACCTCATGAATGGCCTGAAGCATGTGCTTTCGCTCAATAAAATGAGAATTGTCCACATAGGCGGCAAGAAGAGCCCTGTCACAGCATACGTTTATAATACGCGGAATACCTCCGGAAATTCTGTAAAGCTCCCTGATGGCACCCTGAGTAAAAATCACCTGCAGACATCCTGCTGACTGCATACGGAATCTCACATAGGAATCAACCTCGTAAAGAGACAGCGGCAGAAGATGAAATCTTGCGGTTATACGCTGGGCAATCTGGCGCATGTGCACCTGCCTGAACTTGTCCTGAAGTTCCGGCTGTCCCACCAGAATCACCTGAAGCAGCTTGGTATTATCCGTCTCGACGTTGGTAAGCAGTCTAACCTGCTCTATCAGTTCATCGCTCAGATGCTGAGCCTCATCGATCATCAGAAGAGCCCTGCGTCCCTTTCTGTAGTTTTCAGTCAGAAAATCGCTGATGTTCTGAAGCAGCACTCTCTTTGATGAACCTTCGGCAAAAGGAATTCCGAATTCATGACATATGGTTTCCAGCAGTTCTATCAGAGACAGCGCGGGATTAAAAATTACCGCCAGTTCAAGCTCGTTTTCTTCCTGAATCTGCTGCATCATGGTTCGCAGAATAACGGTCTTTCCGGTACCGACCTCTCCGGTAAAAAGAATAAAGCCGCCACTCTCCTGAGTGCCGTGCTTAAGCATGGATAAGGCTTCACGATGGTGCCTGCTGAGATAGAAAAATTTTGGATTCGGTGAAATGCTGAAAGGTGCTTCACTCAAACCAAAAAACTTCTTGTACATAAATAACAGATCCCGTTACGAAAATTCTGAAACAACTCTTACAATAATATCATTTTAGACATGGTTAAACAAAAATAACCTCTGAATCACGTCAATTATAAGAAATAGACAGCATCATGGTCTGATAATTTCACGGATTGATCAGTCACCGGCAGATTTTTTCTCAGGAAACACTTGCCAAATTCCTGACATGACATATCATTTAATCATCAGTTGCTGAACCATGACAATCAGTGAATTCAGCCATACTAAAACAGAAATTATCAGGAGACAGAACATGAAGATATATCTTGTCGGCGGAGCGGTAAGAGACCGTCTGCTGGGAATCCCCCAGAAGGACAGGGATTACTGCGTAACCGGAGCCACTCCTGAAGAAATGACGGCAAAAGGTTTTATCTGCGTGGGCCGGGACTTTCCGGTATTTCTGCATCCGAAAACCTCAGAAGAATATGCTCTTGCCCGAACCGAACGCAAGGAAGGCCACGGTTATACCGGATTCATCTGCAGTTTCAGTCCTGACGTCACCATAGAGGAAGACCTTCTGCGCAGGGATCTCACAATCAATGCCATAGCCGAAGACGATGAGGGCCGGCTTATCGATCCTTATAACGGACAGAAAGATCTGGAAAACCGCGTGCTGAGACATGTAAGCGATGCTTTTTCCGAAGATCCCCTGAGGGTTCTGCGTCTTGCAAGATTCTATTCCTGTTTTCATCATTTGGGTTTTTCGGTAGCTCCTGAAACAAAGGAACTCTGCCGCAGTCTTTCCCAGAGCGGAGAACTTAAATATCTCACGGCTGAAAGAGTATGGCAGGAAGTACATAAAGCACTTTCCGGGAGGACTCCTTCAGTATTTTTTGAATTCCTTGATGAAACAGGCGGACTGGAAATTCTTTTTCCGGAACTTTACGCTCTTAAGCGGGTAATGGAGAATCCTGAATATCATCCGGAAAAGGATGCTTTCAGTCATACCATGCTGACACTGAAAAGTATTTCCGGTCTCACAGCAAATCCCGTCACCAGATTTGCCATGCTTACCCATGATCTCGGGAAAATGATCGAATATGCTTCTGATAATCCGCAGGAACAGAAACACCGGATTGTCGGAGTCCCTCTGGTGGAAAAAATGTGTCAGCGTCTGAAGGTTCCTAAAAATTACCAGAAGCTTGCCGTGAACATATGCCGTTATCACTCTTATATGGCAATCTGCAGAAAGAATCCGGAATATCTGAACAGGCTGTTCATTGATACCGGAGCTTACAAGGACTCTGTTCAGGCAGGTATTGTAGGTCAGTGTCTGAGAGCTGATTTTCACGGACGTTCAGGATTTGAAAAGGAACCGTTTACCGCGGATTATTTTCTGAATTTCATTCTGGCCAGAGCTTCCAGAGTAAAAACGGCTGAGGTCATGGCTGACGGCTTTCAGGGAGCCGACATCACAAAGGAACTTAACAGAAGACGCATGGTTCTGATAGCCGAAGCTCAGGCGCAGCTATCTGAAATGTATCCTGACACCATCTGTTAATAAAGACAAGAAAAATCATTCCCTTGTTCATAACAAACGATAATGCCGGACAGTATGACCTGTCCGGCATTATCATCCGTAACCGTCAGTAGTTATTATGACTGAGGCCAGAATACCCAGAAAAGGACAATTCCCAGAATTACGCGGTAGATTACGTATGGAAGAAGACCAACCCTGTTTATAAAATCAAGGAACAGCTTGATTACCAGATAAGCAACCACAAATGAAATAACGGTTCCCAGACCAATTGACCAGAGATCCACGTTTTCATGATTGGCAATGATATCCTTTGTTTTTATCAGAGCAGAAAGGATAATTACCGGAATTGACATCAGAAAACTGAATTCCGCAGCAGCCTTAGGGCTTAATTTCAGAAAATATCCCGCTGTCATGGTGATACCGGATCTGGACGTCCCGGGAATCAGGGCTATAGCCTGTGAGCATCCGATTAAAACTGCTCTGAACAGATTAATCTCCCTCGAAGCCGCAGCTCCGGTGATTTCAGATGAAAGAGCGGAAGTACAGTTGTCCTTCTCCTGACGTGATACTTCAGGAAGCGGATTATTTTTCCAGAATCTGTCACTGTACACCTGGGCCGCCCACAGCAGCAGTCCGAATACGATGGTACTGCCGGCTATAACCAGAGGACTTCTCAGATAGGTTTCAACCAGATTCTTGCAGGCAAGACCGACAAGTCCGACAGGAACGGTGGCAGCCATCACATAGAAAAGAAGTTCGGCCGCCCTGGTGAACGGACCTTTTCTGAAAGCGAACTTCATGCTGTCTTCAGTCATCAGCCACAGGCTTTTTCTGAAATATATGACAACGGCAAGAAGAGAACCGACATGAACGGCTATATCAAAGGCAATTCCCTGATCAGGCCAGTCACTGATGAACTGTGAAGGAAGAATAAGATGGGCGGAACTTGATACCGGAAGAAATTCAGTCAGGCCCTGAATAAGAGCCAATATTATTGTCTGCAGTGGGGTCACTTCATTAGTCCTAAGATTATTTTGTATTTACCTTTTTACCGCGGGCTAAAATATTCTTATGCTTCAAACCTCTGCGGCATATGTGTCTATAAAGTCTTTGTCATCCGCACCGATGTTTTCCGAAGCGGAAAAAAACACCGGAACGGCAGTTAAATTCAATGGCCTATCAGGCTGAGATTCAGATCTTTTACCGGCCTCAGATTGTCGGATGACATGCCGGCGGCAAGCTCTGTAACACTTCTGTTTCCTCCGGGTGGCACGAGATGCGGCACGAGAGAAGCCAGCGGAACGGTTACAAAAGAATATTTGAATATATCTGATCTCGGTAATTCAGGATATTCGCTGATTACATCACCGTAAAGAAGAATATCTATATCCAGACATCTGATTGACAGTCTGTTTCCGTACTGATCATACCAGTCTCCCCTGCCCATTTCCTTTTCGGTATTCTTGGTAAAAGCCAGGAGCGCATCAAGAGAAAGGCCGGTGTTACCGACAATCACGGCATTGTAATAATCAGGTCCTTTGGCATGAAGCGGAACAGTTTCGTAAACATCTGAGCAGGATATGTCTGTCAGCACTTTCTGAAGTTTCAGCATGGCATGAGTCATGGAAACCTGACGATACAGATTTGAACCTAAAGCAAGAGCTACTCTTGTCATTTTAAATATCCCGTTTAAACATTCTGGTCATTCTGATGCCGACACTGTCAACATTCTTTAAAATATCCGGTTTTAAGACTTCCAGAGTTATACCGTGCAGACTTTCTGCAAATCTCTCCTTAAGAGCATTAATCAAACGGTTTCCCAGAAATTCAACTGTTTCAGCTCTGCAGGACACGGATTCGCTGACAATAATATCAGCCGCTTCAGCATAGTTGACGGTATGAGCTATATCATCACTTTCAGAGATACGGTCAAAACAGGTATAGAGTTCGGCATTAACGATGACTCTCTGCTCTTTTACCCGTTCCTCGGGAAGCAGTCCTATGATACAGGAAAATACGAGACCGTTGATAATTACGGTGTCATGTTCTTTTAGATTTGTTATGCTCTGCATCTTTTGTTTTACCTGATTGTCTGTTGATTACCTGATTATGAATTTTTAAACCTTTACCTTGTCTGCAATAACACCTGCCGTACGATAATCCTGTACCGGTTCATGCATGTATGCCGGGAAATTACAGATAACTGTCGTTCAGGGTATCAAGAGGCCAGCGTGGGGTAACCTTGATTTCAAGTCCGGATCTGGCTCCCTGTTTAAAACGGAACATACCGGCATAGGCAATCATGGCGCCGTTGTCGGTACAGAAGGAAATACGAGGATAAAAAACCTCTCCCTTTAAATTCTGCATCATCTTTTCCATTTCGGAACGAAGCGTTCTGTTTGCACTTACACCTCCGGCAATAACCAGTCTCCTGTAGCCTGTCTGCTTCAGAGCCTTTTTCACCTTTATCTTGAGAATATCAACAACGGCATCCTCAAAGGCTCTTGCTATATCCGCCCTGTCCTGTTCACAGGTATTGTGTTCGGCAATGGTATTGGCGGCAAAGGTCTTCAGACCTGAGAATGAAAAATCAAGGTTCGGACTGTTGTACATAGGTCTAGGGAATACAAATCTGTCCTTTACGCCTTTCTGAGCCTGAGCTGAGAGCAGCGGACCGCCGGGATAGGCTATTCCAAGAAGTTTGGCAGTCTTGTCAAATGCTTCGCCGGCCGCATCATCAACGGACTGACCGATAATTCTGTACTGTCCGGGAGCCGCAACATCGATAATCATGGTATGGCCGCCTGAAACCAGAAGAGCAAGGAACGGAAACTCCGGCTTATTTTCCTCAAGCATAGGAGCAAGCATGTGACCTTCCATATGATTAACCGGAACTGCAGGTTTGTTCCATGCATAGGCAATGGTTCTGGCAACCGTGGCGCCAACCATGAGAGCCCCTATAAGTCCCGGACCGGCGGTATAGGCTACGGCATCAATATCGTCTTTGGTACAGTCCGCTTCCTTAAGTGCGGCCTTTACCAGTCTGATAGCCATTCTGATATGGTCTCTGCTTGCAAGTTCAGGAACTACACCGCCGTATTCCGCGTGAAGCTTTATCTGGCTGTATAACTGATTGCAGAGTAACCCCTTTTCATCATCGTAAATAGCTACTCCCGTTTCATCACAGGAGCTTTCAATACCTAAAACCTTCATTTGACCAAAGTCTCCGCTTGTAATTGGAATTTGTGAGTGAATTATACAGGATTAACGTTGTCAGCGCGATATGATTAAAGAATTAAAAAGATTTATTCACCAAATTCCGTAATTACCGGATAACGATAATTTTACTGTTATGGTTAAGAGTTTAACGACATAGTATAATTTACTGACAGGTTTTCATTTTTAAGCAGCTTCTATTCAATTCTGCTCTAACTTACTCATGTCAGCATAACCTGTAAACTGACTTTTCAGAGAAACACACATGCATGATATTTGGAATCCGTGGCACGGCTGTCGCAAATGCAGCGAAGGCTGCCTTAACTGCTATATGTTCTTTCTGGACAGAATGAGAAACCAGAACGGAGCTGATATTTACTGCACCGGTGCAGGTTTCAGATATCCGCTGTCCAAAGATCGCAACGGCAGATTCAAGGTTCAGAGCGGAGAAATGCTCAGAGTATGCATGACCTCCGACTTCTTTCTGGAGGAAGCGGATCAGTGGAGGCCGGAGGCCTGGAAAATCATCCGCCAGAGACCGGACGTAAAATTCTATCTTCTGACCAAACGCCCTCAGCGTGTGGCTGACTGTCTGCCTCCTGACTGGGGGGACGGCTGGGAAAACGTGTTTTTCAACGTCAGCTGTGAAAATCAGAAAAGAACTGACGAACGCATCCCTTTCCTTCTCGATCTTCCATTCAGACACAAGGGAATCATGTGTGCACCTTTCATCGGTCCGGTAACCATTGAAAAATATCTGCAGTACAACCAGATTGAACAGGTTCTGTGTGACGGCGAGAATTACGCCAACAGTCGTCCCTGCCATTATGAATGGGTGAAAAATCTCAGTGATGAATGCCGCAGACACAATGTTACCTTCATATTCTGCGGTACAGGCAGATTCTTTGTTAAGGACGGCAGAACCTACACCATTGAAGGGAATATACTCCAGACTGAACAGGCTTATCTGTCAGGATTGAGTTTTCAGGGGAAAGAAATGGAATTCAGGCTGTTCGACAATCTTGGATGTCCAATCCCCGAGGAAGAACTGTATAAACCACAATACAGGGAAAGATGCGGTAAATGCAGCATGAGAATGGCATGCAACGGATGCAGCAACTGCGGTAAATGCTGATGCCTGAATTTTTTTATCAGCAGGTGATTTTTCTGAAAAATCCGTTTCTTTCCATCCTGACATTCCAGATGATAACAGTTAACTTTAATCTTTTTACGAGCGTTCCTCCGGCTGAATCCGTTTACAGCAATCATTATAATTATGCGCAACAACATAACCTGACGAAGTACCGGGGGATTCATTTAAAATTCCGTACAATTATCATTCTGCTCTTCTTTTCCATTTTTCATTACATTCAGGTGACATACATAAAACATCATCTTTTGTTGAAGCGAGAATTTTTGAACCGAAACCATAGGTTATAAAATTTCTCTTCCGAAGCTCATCCATTATGACAAAAAGGTGAGCATACCCTGCCCGCATGAGTATTCTTGATTCCTTATAGTCCGGACAGAACCTTGCAACAAGCGCCCAGAACCTTGATGAATGATTCATTTCAAACAGATGACAGAGCTCATGAATCACCAGATATCTGCGACAGGACTGAGGAAAAAGAGCGCTCAGGCAGTTAAAACTTAACGCTCCATCAGAAGAACAGCTACCCCATCGTGATTTCATCAGCTTGACTGAAACGGAATTAAGTTCTTTTTTCAATCCCATAACCCTATGGTAATAGACGCATAAATCCACCATTTCCTCAATGGTCTCACGCGCAAGTTTACGGAGCCATGCGTCAGAGGGACAATGCTCCATGATAAAATCATTTATCAGCTGTTCCGTTTTATTGCGTTTTTCTGAAGCAAGCCTGAATTTTCGGCGTGATTTTTCATAAACATCGGTAAAAAATTCGGAATACCTGTCAACCAGTGCCTGAGGTTTTTTAAGGTAGAAACTCATGGACACCGGCAGAATTACCGTCGGACTCATGCTTTCGTCAAATCTTAGACCGAAAGACAGCTTCCTGCGGGGATTAACCACAAATCTGCCGTTCGTATGAACGGAATCTCCTTTTGACTCCCTGATTACCAGAGTAACCTCGCATGACTTCAACAGTTTCATAAAATTTTTACCGCAATGAACTACACGTTTGCCTGAATACAGATAAAAACACCGTGATTATAACCCAGCATACGAATAAACGTAATTCAGACCTTAAAATAAGGTTACAGGCATCTGAGAAGATAAAACAGAACCGAGCTTCTGTCATCTGAATGACACCTTATAAGGAAATACACAGCATATGACAGTCCGAAGACATTTTATCCACAGATATACACACAAGAGAAAAAAAGAGGAAACATTCCCCCTGTCAGGTAAAAAATACAGTCAGATTATTTATCCACGGGCACCGGAATAGACAGATGCTACAGACAAAAGAAAAAAGGGTTGGCCGGAACAGCTGTTTTCAGACGTTTATTCACAGCTATATTTCTGAACAGAGTTCTTAATAACTTTTCCGCAAAACAGATGATAAAAAACGTTCTCCGTGCCCCACCATGAATAAAAGTACAGAAAATAAGCAAAATTTTACCGTTTTTCCTTCGCCAAAGAACAAAAATCTGTTTACTTTATCCCCCGAAAGTATTAAAATTCGCACAATTGTTTGACCTGTTTCTGTACACAAGTGCAAAGGCGGGCAGGCGTTATCAGATGAGTCTTTCTTATATCACGTGGGAAGCTCATTATTTTTTTTATTATCGAGGTGAGAGGCACATGCCAATTATTAAAGTACGTGAAAATGAACCATTTGACGTAGCATTACGTCGTTTCAAGCGTTCTTGCGAAAAGGCAGGAATTTTAGCAGACGTTCGCAGCCGCGAATTTTACGAAAAGCCAACTACTGTTCGTAAGCGCGCTAAGGCTTCTGCAGTTAAGCGTCAGGCTAAGAAGCTTGCACGTGAAAATGCACGTCACAACCGTTTATACTAATTTTTTGTTTTAACCATAACTTTTTAGGTCGAAGAGGTTATGTCCTTACGTGAAGATTTAAATGTTCGTATTAAGGAATCAATGCTGGCAAAGAACAAGGAACGCACCAGTGCGTTGCGTTTATTGCTCTCTGAGATAAAAAAAGTAGAAGTTGACCAGCGAATCACACTTGATGACAGTCAGATTATTGCCATCGTTACCAAGATGGTTAAGCAGCGTGAGGAATCAGCTGCTCAGTATGAAGCTGCCGGACGTGAAGAACTGGCTCAGGGTGAAAAATTTGAAATAAGTGTATTACAGGAATTTTTACCTGCACAGATGTCTGAAGCTGAAGTGGATGAACTTATTGCCAAGGCTTTAAGTGAAACCGGCGCATCAGGCATGAAGGACATGTCTAAGGTAATGAGCTTTGTTAAGCCTCTTGCTACCGGCAGAACAGATATGGGAAGCCTCAGCAAAAAAATCAAAGACGCCTTAAACAAGTAAATTCCGGGTTGCACAAATGGTGGAAAAGGGACTAATTTATTAGTCCTTTTTTTTATTTCCAAAAATTTCTTATAATCAGTTCAAAATACAGAGACCGACAATACCCATCAGAGGTCGTCGTTCATGCCTGCACTTATGCTGTATAAATAAGATTCAACTGAAATCAGATTTTATAGCAAAAACAGACATCATAACACCAAATGTTCGTTAACATGGTTCGATATAAATCAGGATAAATATCACAATTATTAAACTGACAGTCTGATATAGATAGATATATGTCGAAAAAATCAGCAAAATCAGATAACGAACTCACCAATAATATTTAAAATAACTTATAGATGGTTACATCAAGGCTGCCTGAAACAACCATACAATAAATCATAAAACATATCATGAACATTTAAAATCAGCCAACTAGTATAACGGGCAGTCGATAAGCAATAATTAAGATAAGGATAAATCAATGGTTAATATATTTGGTTCGCTATCAGAAAAGAAATACTCCTGGGATAAGCTTGGCAATATTGAAGAAGGAAGGCCCGACCTTGGTGATTCACTGCCTGTCGAAGTATACAGACAGCTTGAGTTCTCATTAATGGAGGTACTTCAAAAGAGATACGGCGCTGAAACAGCAAATGAAATCTTTAAAGAAGCCGGCGCAATAGCTGGAGTGGAGTTCACGAAGCATCACCTTAATACCAATGCAAGCTTCAAGGATTTCATGACAGACCTGTATAAGATTCTGTATAAAATGAAAATAGGCATTCTCAACGTTGAACACGTAGACAGTGAATTCAATGAGATAATACTCACTCTGGCAGATGATCTGGACTGCAGCGGTCTGCCTCCTACCAACGAAATGATATGCGACTATGATGAAGGATTTCTTGAAGGAATTCTGGAACAGTACACCGGTGATAAATACGAGGTGACGGAAATAAACTGCTGGGCCAACGGAGACCGCATATGCAGATTCCGTTGCAAGAAACTTTAACAGAACACGAATGAAACTCAAAATCAAAATCCTGACTGCAGAATTAGGTTATATTCACAGTCAGGATTTTTTATACTTGTATTCCCCAAACTCAGGGAAACGAATTCCAAAGCCTCTCCGTTCGCTTAGAACAGATTGTGAAGTAATTGAGACAGGGTTTTCAAGAAACCGCCCAGGAACAGAGCCAGCACGATTGAAATCCAGTAGAATCTGTATTTATTTGCAAAATAGCATATTACAGGAGCAAGAATCAGAAGCAGGCTTGCGCCGAGAAACTTGCCTGACATAATTACACCGACAACAAAAAGAATACAGGTAATGATAAAACCAATCCATCCAAGAATTGCGTAAGCTTTCATTTTAATCCTCAATAATATATTAATGAATATAAAGACAGAGAAGATTCTATGCTTAAACAGTTCTCCGCCGAAACTTTGTTGTTTTAAACATATACGAAAAATAATTTAATGGAAGTTGCAGAAAATACA
>LXOW01439838.1_pt1 | contig 61079 bp, 19 predicted proteins | sample 1368591 | NCBI WGS metagenome assembly LXOW01 (sample SAMN04884650, study PRJNA319009) | bovine gut metagenome | isolation source: Cow rumen | host: Bos taurus | place: Italy: Legnaro (PD) | collected 2014-07-09
AACAACACCCGATTTTCATCGAGTGTTGCCTTGTTTTTTAAGAGACTTTTTTAACAGCCCCTCAGCTTCCGTATTTCTTCTTTATCGACGTCGTGACGCTCTTTATCGCGTTGTCGACCGTTCTGAGGTAGGACGCGTTCAACGTAGAGCCGATGTTGCCGGTCGTATAGGCGGAGTCGAGCGTCGAGTTGATGCCGATGCCGTAGATGTCGCAGGCGTCGTAAACGAGCGAACCCTTCACTATATCAAGCATATCGGAGGCCGTCGGATCCGAGAATCTGCGGGTCTTGATCGTTACCTCGTAGTAGGTCGGCATAACCGTCGAACTCGAAACGTACGCCCAGTAATCGAAGACGTTTTCCAGCCGGTCGACGTCGATCGAGTCGGGGCTGTTCGCGATGCCCCAGATTACCGAATACCTGTCGATTTTGTGATAATAGTTCTTCTGATCCTTATCGTATTTCGGGTTGGGAACAAGTCCGTATTTATCCTGCATGTCGGCGAACTGCGCCGCGACGCCCATTCCGTTCTGCACGAAGAGGAAGTGCCCGGCCGCAAACGCGCCGCGTCCGCGGTCGTAATCGTTCTTGTAGCTTCCGTCAAGGTAGAGTTCGCAGGTCTGCTTGTAGGTCTTCGCGGTGAGCGGATCAGAGAGGACGGTCGTCAGCCGCTCGAATATGTCGGTGATTTTCTCCTTCTGGTCGCCGATGATCTGCGTCAGGGTTCCGTCGTCGGCGGTCGACGTCGATTTCACGCCGCATCCGACGAGAAGATGCATGTGGTTGCCGTTGCTGGAACCCGTCTCCATAAGGAGTCCGTAGATGCCGAGCTCGCCCTCGCCTCTGTCCTCGTGAGCTGTTTTGAGGAGCCCGAGGAATCTTTCAAGCGTCCAGTCGTCCTTCGCGACCAGTTCGTAAGGATCGTCAAGGTTGAAAGAGTCGATTATCTGCTTGTTGAAATAAAGAAATCTCGCGCCCGACAGGTTGCCGGTGTTTACGTCGTTCGCCATCATGAACAGATGGTTTGCGACCGTGTATCCTCTGGCGTTTTCGTCCCACCAGGGCCGCGAGTAGTCGATGTCGACCGAGTTGAAATCGTAGAGCAGGCCGGATACCGAGCTCTCGGCGAGCTCGCAGCGGCGGTCGATGATCAGATCGTAGTCCACGACGCCGCCCGAGATGTCCTTGTCGAGAGATTTATACGGCGTTTTCGCCGTTTTCATCTCGATAACGATCTTGTATTTCTCCTCGACGCGGGCGTTTCTGCGGAAAACGCTGTCGTTCATTATGTCGCCGTTTTCCTCGTCTGCGTCGATGTAGTCGGCGTTGTAGGTGCTGTTCTGACGCGCGTAGATTCTGAAGGTTTCTCCTCCGTAGTCTGCGTCAGCGAAGGTGACCTCCGTCGTGACCTCTCCCGTATCTGCGGGCAGATCGGTTACGGGCGTCGACGAGGCGGGCGCCTGCGTCGTGTCGTCGGTCTTCGCGCCCTCTCCGGCGCAGGAGGCGAGCGTCGCAATTACAAGCAGTATCGCGATTAAGCCTGCCGTTTTCCTGAGTGAACTCATGTGTTTCTCCTCCCTGTAGGACGGTTTTGCGGTCCTTGCGGCCGCTGCCGCCGCGGTATCGGTCCGGCGTTCGCGCTCCGTCGGAGTACTGTCGCCGGGTGAGTTTGCTATCATTTATATTATACAATTGATTCGTTTTTTTTGCAAGGATTGTTTTAGTGTTAATTTGTGATTTGCAATTGTCTTTTCGCGGCTGGCAGCTCTTCCGCAGGTGAATATCATCCTCCTGGAATGAATATTCTCACCGATATTCATTTTTTATTGGATACTGATATCGCCGTTTTTTCGTCTGCGTCGCGAATTTTCGAATTATCAATCTTGCAGAATTCCTGCATATTATGCCTGATTTTGCGGATTCTGCAGGAAAAATGAATTTTGCCGATTTCGTCCTGCAAGAGCCCGGGAACGGCAGATTTACGCGCCCGCAATAATTAACTGCCGAAAACGCCAAATTAAAGTTAACGTAAAATATACAAAAAATGTACAATTTGTAAAATGTTCAGTAAATACTGAAAAAAGTGGCAAAAATGGCCCCAAAACGCCCTCCAAAGCATTGACGGGGGCGATTTTTTATTGTATAATATAGCGAAAATCAAAATGGCTGAATTTCCGCCTTTTTACAGAAAACGGCTTTCAGAGGCGGATTTTGCAGGCTGAAGCCAGGCCCTCACGCGTCCCGGGCGCGCAACCCGGGTTTTTTCTCAGAAAGAATTTCAGTGAATACTGAAAAAAACTTTCCGTCCGGCGGTGACCACTGTGGCAAAGATGAAAAGACTGTCAAAAGACGAGAAAAACGGAATACTTATGGCAGCATGCATCTCCGTGGTGTCCCGCGACGGTCTTGACCGGCTGACGACGAAGCGCGTGGAAGCGGAGAGCGGCATAAGCGAGCGCTACATCTTCTTCAACTTCGGAAGCAAAGAGGGACTGCTCCGCGAGACCTTCGCATTCCTTGACCGGATGGTTGTGTCCTTCATCCGCAACTCTCTCCGCAGGACCGAAGGCGACAAGGACAACGGCGGGCGGCTGCTGCAGCTCTGGGACGATCTGTGGGAAATGTTCGCGGACAATCCCGAGCGCCTTAGATTCTATATAAGATACGAATACTCGACTTACTTTGAAGACATATCGAGAAACGACCACAACTCGATTCTCGTTCCGCTCTTCGAAGCGACGAAAAACATGTTCAAGCCCGACGTCCCTCACGACGAACTGATGAGGCAGGCGTTCATGATGCTTCTCACCAGCGCGATGCGCGCGCTCAACTCGCCGATTTCGATGAGGGACGGCATACGCGACAGAAGCGGAAGACAGGCACTCGACGCGATCCGCTCGGGCCTTGCCGGACCGACCGCATTCTGAGAAAGCAGGAGGAAAGAGAATGATTTATCTTTACGACACGCTGATAATGCCGAACGACGTTCCCAACACGATCAGCCGCTACGGCATGACATACAAACGGGAGCAGAACTTCAACAAGGCTGGGCAGAAATACTACAGCTTCATCTGCCCCGGAATGGAGAAGATACTCGTCATCCCCGGATTCATCATCCAGTACCGCGAACTTGAGCTGAAGCTTGCAAAGTTCGCGCCGGGCAGGACCTTCGAGGCCTACGTGAACGCGCTCGGCCGGATAATCGAGATCGAGGACTCCTACTCGATTGACGATCAGGGCAATATGCTGATTCTCGCCGCCTACAAAGACATAGGCGTCACGATTAACTACTGGGCCGACAAGAAGGCAATCGAACTGTCGCGCGAGGAATTCGAAATCCGCGACCACAATATCTTCGGCAACGGAATAACCGTTTCGCTGCTCGACGCACAGTTCTGAGGTAATAACGGCAATGAAATTCTACAATTTTCTCACTCTTCCGTCAAAAGTCTGGGGACTGATAGTCAGAATCATCCTCTACTTCCCGGTGATACCCTACGCGACGCTCTTTATTCTTGCATACTTCGTCGATAGAGTTTTCGACAAGGAAAATACGGCATGGGGGCCTCTGGTGACAATAATACCTCCCATTTTGCTGTCACTATGCGGAATCGCACTTTCAGTAATAGCAATAATCCGTTTCATCAGAAAAAAACAAGGAAGGATCCCTGAATAATGAGCGCAACCGAAAGAAAGAGCATACAGAGTCTTAAAGAGGCCTTCGAGGCGCTGCCCGAGCGCACGCGCAGCCACTCCGAGAGAGTCGGCGAATATATGCGGATCATCTTCCTCGCCGCCATAAACGAGGGACTCTTCGTCAGCGATCCGAAGGCGAGCGTCCGTCTGCGCGACGAATACGCCGATCTCGTATACACGATCGGCCTTTACCACGACGTCGGCAAGGTTTTCCTTCCCGATACCATACAGTTCAAATCCGACTGCACGACCGCCGAGGAGGAAGCGCTCTGGCGCTCACATGTCACGCACGGACTCAATCTCATAGAAGAATTCTTCCGCGCCGACGTCGGTTGCGGAGCCAAGGAGAAGGAATTCGCAGACGAGGCGATAGGCTCGATGCACGAGAACGCCGGAGGAGACGGATTCCCGGCCGGGCTTTCGGGAAAAAAGATCCCGATCATGGCGCGCCTTCTCAAAGTCGCCAACGATTTCGATCTGCTCTCGATTTCGCTGCGCAGCGAGCATCCATTCGACGACGCCCTGGCGCAGATGTCCGAAAATCCCGGAGGCGCGTACGACCCAGAGGTCCTGGCGCAGCTCAAGCCTAACTCGCCGCGTCTTCGCAAGATCTTCAAGACCGCCGGGGATACGAGAATCATACCGGCAATCGACTATATAGTAAAAAGAACCCGCCGCAGACCGGTGCGCCTCCTCTGGAGACCGGTCGAGGACAAGGAAGGCAATCTTGCCGGAGCCGAGGCCGTCGCGCAGTTCACCTTCGACGGAAAGGAATGTTCCTTCGACGCCGTCGAATACCTCTTCAAAAAAGACAAAAAGCTCGGCTACGACCTTTGCGTATATCTTACTGCAGAAGCGTGCGACCTGCTCCGCCGGTCTGACGCCGCCGGACTCGGGATCGGCTACGCCGTCCTGAACCTTCCCGGCGCTTTCCTCAGAACCCGCGGATCCCGCCGCGAGATTATCTCCCTCCTTTCCGATTCGGAGATCGAACCCTCCCGCCTCGTCTTAAGCGTCGACGCGTCGCTCTTCACCGGTTCCGACGTCGCTCTTTGCGAAAACGTCGCGAAGCTGAAGGAAGCAGGCGTCCGCGTGATGCTGGGCGGAGCGAAATTCGCGAAGGCTGCGGAGAATGCCGAAGAGGATAAGGACAAAAAGGGAAAGATCAAACCCGACCCCTGCGTCTTCGATCCGTCATTCCCGGCGGCGACCGGATTCACCGATCTGAGATTCGGACCGGAAGACGAGGCTGCGCTCGACACAGACGAGTACGTCGCGCTTGCACTCGAGGCGTCGAAGGGGCTCGGCGTCATCGCCGACGGCCTTGATTCGCAGGAAACGGAGCCGGCGCTGGGACTTCTGAATCCCGTCGGATTCTGCGGCTGCAAATGCGGCGGATACAAAACCGAAGACAAATTCATCGAAGCGATTGCGGCGGCTGAGAACGCCTGACAAGATAGGAAAGGAGCGACAGTCCGATGCCGCAGAACCAGATGCCGCCGACTGACGAACAGAAGGCGGAAGCCCTGAAGGAAGCAGAGAAGCGCGGTCCGCAGCCGCTTCCCGACAGGCGGATAAAACCCGATAAAAACGGAAGATTCGTTTCGAAGCCGCTGACGCTCGACGACGTGAAGAATATGATGCCCTATTACGCGGACATGGATATTCCTCCGTCCTGGCTTCACCCCTTTAAACGGTTTGCATGGAATCATAAACTCTTCAAAGAGAGACGGAAGCTCAAGGCAGACCTTCGCGAGAACTACGGGATGCGGCTCAAGCCCCGCGATTTCAACAAGCTCTGCACCGAAGTCGGCCTCGGACTCGAGTCGAAGGCGCTGACAGCGCTCTGGCTGATCTGGCACTGGCTGTTCGGCTTCGGCGGACTGGCTACGGTCCTCGGGGTCGCGCTGCTGACGCTCTGCGGAATCTTCCTGTGGAGCGCGATCGCCGAGCTCGCAGGATCCTTCACCGTCCAGATCAACAACAATACGATGCAGTCGAACTTCGTCCTCTCGGAGACGCCGGGGTTTGAGAAAAAGACCGGCCGTCTCGTATCGACAGAGCTGACGAAGGTCAACGCGATGACGCTTTACGACCTGCGCGAGGACATCGACGAGGGGGACGGAGTAAAGAACGGCACCCATTACGCCGCCTACTCGTTCTACGTTATGAACGACGGCAACACGACCGACCGGTACGAGTACGTCATCCATATGACCGACAGCACCAAAGGCGCCGAGTACGCCACCTGGCTGATGCTCTTCGAGGACGGCAAACAGGTGATATACGCCGAGCCGAGCGGCGACGGAGATCCCGAGCGTCTTGCCGGCTACTACAAGGAAGCGCCCTTCTACGAATCGTCATACGATCCGCAGAAGCAGTACTACAAGAAGAGCGCCGACATCTGGGGAGTCGAGACCACGCCTTTCGAGAGCCACGAGATAGTGGTCAGGGGACTGGTCGAGAATATCGAACCGGGTGAAAAGCACAAGTACACGGTCGTCGTCTGGCTCGAAGGATACGATCCTGAATGCACCGACGACCTGTTCGACGGATACACGAGATTCTATATCGAGTTCAACACCGTCGACGACGAGCGGATCGATCTCTTCTCCAACCTCTACAGGCGCGAGTTCGAAGAGCCGATCGCCGAGCTTCCTCCCCGCGAGGACGGCTCGAACGACGACAGCATCACAAAGCGCAGCGAGTGAGGGATTTCCCTCTCGTCTTTCGGAAAAACCGAGGTTAAGAATTATCCAATACTCTTAGGCCTCATCCGGTTTTTCCGCCCGCATATCAAAAGGCGGGCGAAAAAACCACCTTTCCCCCCCTGGGGAAGGCAGGGACGGTCTTCGCCGAAACGTTCCGGCGCACCTAAAGTGTAAGTGAACGAATCGACTATAAAGCCGATCACTGATCGATACCCGCTTTACGATATTTGAAAAAAAGTACTGAAATCTGTGCTTCAACCCGAACGTTCATTTGCAACCGTTCCTGCGCACCTGCGGGGCGGGCGCCCGCTGAGTGGCACCTACAGTGTAAGTGAACGAATCGACTATAAAGCCGATCACAACTGCTGATCGCTTTCATCCACTTCACCCGGCGCCGTACGGCGCCACCCTCCCCCGAGGGAGGGCAGGGATTTCCCCCTCGTCTTTCGGAAAACCGAGGTTAAGAATAATCCAATATTCTGAGGCCTCATCCGACAGACGCGCCGGCAATATTAAAACGCCGGCGACGTCTGCCACCTTCCCCCCCAGGGGAAGGCATCATCGGTATTTTGTTCCGGGTCTGCCGCCCGGGACCGGATATAAAAAAATATCTACACCATTACAAAGGAGAAAAGCAATGAAACAACTGAGAACTAAGCTTCTCGCCGCCGTTGCCATGCTGGCCATCGCCGCCATCATGATGACGACCGCATCCTACGCCTGGTTCACGATCTCGACCAACCCCGAGATCAGCGACATCAGCGCGCAGATCACAGCCAACGGCAACCTTGAAATTCAGCTGGCGAAAAACACGACAGTCGGCACTGTTTTAGGTTCCGTTGATCCTTCTGCTCCTGTCGCTTCCGCCGTTGGAGATGCAGGAAAGAACCAAACCTGGGGTAACCTCATAGATCTTGAGGAGTACTTCACTACGACCGAGAACGTGATTACGTTGAAACCGGTTTACGCAGCCGTAGCCAACAATTCAGCAGCTTCAGGTCTGATCCCGGCAACTGCAGACGGAGACAGCAAATACTTGCAGTTCTGGGCTCCCTCGTTTGCTCTTGACGGCAGAATAAAATCATTGGGAGCACTTACGAGAACAAATGCCGTCGCTTCCACAACGTCCAACATTTTTAACGATTATCAGGGAGGCGTTTATACATTCAACGGTGACGCTGCCGCCTTCGACGAAAACAATGAAAAAGCATGGTGCTTTGAGATTGATTTCTGGATTCGTACGAACGTTGACGGCGCAGTTGCTGTTCTTTCGGCTCCGACCTTCAGAGACAGCAATACTCCGACTGGTAGCGCTGAAAACGGACTTGGAAGTTACATCGATTATACCGGAAATTCGATGAAGGACCTTGTAACCATCAAGGTAATCGAATACAACGTACCTCAGACAGTAACGACTTCCGACGGCGTTCAGGTGAAATATGTTGCCGGCACTACTGCCGGAACCGGTGAAACGCTTCTTTCAACGCTCACTGAATCGAACGGAGAAAATGCAACTGTCCACGACGTTACCATTTACAATAAGTCTGGTAATAAGTACACCCTTGGCCTCGGCAACCTTTCAATAAAGGGAGAAGACGATAACTTCGTGCTTGATTATGGGACTGCAGACTCGGATGCAGAAAAAGCCGCAATAGCAGATAACGGAATAAAGCTGTCGAAGAACGTTTACAAGCTTGTCAAAGTGTACGTTTATATGGATGGCGCCAATATGACGAACGCCGATTTCCTGAATTCCGTAGCTTCTTTTGCTATGAACATTCAGTTTAAGCTTGTTCATGCCGCCGCAGGTGAGGCCGGAAGCGGTATTGTTAAGGGCGATGACTATGCTCTCAACGATATGAAGCCGACTCAAACTCAGTACAGCGCCAACGCTGCAAACACGACCAACCCCGATGCCGCAAAGAGGCCTTAAGTTTAACTGATATAAAAATGTTTCTTTGATCTGCCGTCAAAGAAATGACTTTCACAGATGAATTGAAAAAGAGGAAAAAATGAAACACTTAAGAACTAAGCTTCTTGCAGCCGTCGCTATGCTGGCAATCGCCGCCATCATGATGACGACCGCATCCTACGCGTGGTTCACGATTTCGACCAACCCCGAGATCAGCGACATCAGCGCGCAGGTAACCGCCAACGGCAACCTTGAAATCCAGCTTGCCAAGACCGGAACCGCTATCGAAGACTTCGAGGCTCCCGTCGCTTCCGCCGTCGGAGACGCCGGCAAGAACCAGACCTGGGGTAACCTTGTTGACCTTGAGGAATACTTCTCGTCTGCCGCGACAAAAATAACCCTTAAGCCTGTTGAAGAGTCAATCGCTGCCAACAAGAAGTCCATTTCGTTTACAGCTCCCACTTTTGGATTGGATGGACGTATTAAAAATCTTGTTGACCTCAATAGAACAGAAGTTTCGAACGGGTCAGTTGACAACTTCAAGGACTTTGCCGGAGGCATTCATACCTTTAATGGCGATGCAGCTGCCTTCACCGGAAACAACAACGCTGCTTGGTGCTTCGAGATAGATTTCTTTATGAGATCGAACGTCACTGGAACCATCACCTTCCAGGAAGCGGCAAACGTATATCGCGATACCAACACTCCTGCCAACTCCGCCGAAAAGGGACTTGGAAGCTACATCCAGTACAACTCCAATCCCTCCAGCAAGGACATGGTCACAATCAAGGTCGTTGAGTACACTCCCGGCCAGACGGTTACCAAGGCCGACGGAACGACTCAGACCATTACTGCAGACACTACCGGCACCGTCCACTCGGTAAAGATCGGCAATCTCACTAGCAACAAGGGTCTTCTGACTCTCAGAAACGAAGCTGATACTGAGGATCAGGGAATCTCGCTCACGGCAAATCAGTACAAGCTCGTCAAAGTGTACGTTTACATGGACGGTTCTAATCTGACCAACGCCGACTTCCTGAACGCTGTCACGACTTTCTCGCTCAATCTTCAGTTCAAGCACAGCACGACTCTTGTCGACATGCAGCCGACTCAGTCTCAGTACAGCGCTAACTCCGCAAACGGCGGAACCGACACTGCCAGACCGTAATCGCTATTTAAGCTTAATCCACTTCTGACGAAAGGAGTCCGCGGATATGTCAAACAGATCCAAGGCTATGATGTCCCTCATTCTGACAATTACATCACTGTTGTCGCTTGTTGCGGCGTCATACGCCTGGGTGACCATGTCCGCGGCTCCGATGGCGTCGGACTTCACCATCTTTCTGGTGTCGGATAACGACGACGCTTTGATGCTCGCGCACGACGAGGACGGAGTGCCGGGAGAGTACAAGCTCATCCTCGATATGAGCGAAAAGATCAATATCGAGGACGAGCTCTCTCCGATCTCCTTCTCGGCGCTGCGCTACGGCTTTCTGATCCCCGAATACTCATGGGACGGCCGCATCAAGAACAACTATCCCGTCTCTCTGACGCCCGAAAACCCGACTGACGACGGCTCATCCTACCTTTTCTCCCCTGCGGCAGACTCGGAAGATCTCGGTAATTACCTCGTTAAGTCGACTTTCTGGATCCGTTCCAAAACGTTCTCGTGCACCCTTTCTCTTTCGTCCTTCCTGTCCGGGAAGAACAACCAGGTCCGAAACGGCTCCTATCTGATAGGCCAGCCGACCTGGTCCGACTCCGCCGGCAAACACGTGGACGAAGGAAAGGGCGCGCAGTACGCCGTGAGGATCGGTCTGTTCTTCTACGGTACGGAGCGCGATCCGTACGACACGAAATTCGTTATTTACGAGCCAAACGCGGACGGCGGAAAGGCCGTCACAGTCGGCGGCGAGTTTTTTACCGAATCGGTAGATAACCCGGGTAAAAATCTCGCCGCGTCCGACTCGCGGTGCAAGCTCATTCAGCAGTCGTCAAGCACATGGGCGGAACTCGATCCCGCGCTTGCCGACAGCGTAAGCGTAAGCCCCGGAGCCTTCATTTCGGAGGACCGGACGCTGGTCAGGCTTGAAGCCAACCAGGAAAGAAAATGCACCCTCTTTATATGGCTGGAGGGGCAGGATCCCGACTGCGAAAACAGAATCGAGTCGGGTAAACTTATAGCCAATCTGCAGTTCTCGGCGTCCAACAACGACAAGGACAGCCCGATTTATCCGGAATAATTTTCGGAAAAATCTGAAGAATTCCGGGAAATTGACCGGAGTGAAATTGATAATAATCATTAGTGTTTATAGATAAGGCCGCATAGCGGCATGAATTGCAACCTTGTTGCATGAATTGCCGCTGCGCGGCGTGAATTGCAACTGCGTTGCATGAATTGCGCTACGCGCATGAATTGCAACTTCGTTGCATGAATTGCGCTGCGCGCATGAATTGCAACTGCGCCTGCATGAATTGCCGCTGCGCGGCGTGAATTGCGCTGCGGCGCATGAAGCGCAGAAACGGCAACAAAAGACGATCGGCTTTCTTATCCGAGACGATCACTTTTAGTGCCTTCCCCCTGGTGGGGGAAGGATGCTTTCGCGGAGGGCGGAAAGCCGGCCGCGAAAGAAGGATGAGGGGGGACAGAAACGGTCAGAACCCGCGTTCATGTTTCTGAACCCCGGAATCGACATATAAGAACCATATCACCACAAAAGGAGAACCGGCCATTTCAAGAACAGGCAATAAGGAGCTTACGCAGCTTTCAAGAAATCTGCGTAACGGAATGACAAAGTACGAAAGAAAACTCTGGTATGATTTTCTGAGGCACCTGCCGGTAACGGTAAACCGCCAGAAAGTTATCGGAGATTATATAATCGACTTTTACTGCGCTTCTGCAAAAGTTGCCATTGAACTTGACGGATCTCAACACTACAAGCCCGACGCAATGGAAGACGATGAAAAACGCACTCAATTCCTGCAAGGACTTGGAATAAAAGTGATCAGATATTCAAATTACGAGCTAAGCCGGAATTTTGACGGCATATGCAAAGATATTCTCAACCATTTCGGGATAAGGGAACAGTACCGCTGATTTGGGCTGAACCCTTGACGGAGTGCGAATCGATTTTGCACCCCCTCATCCTTCTTCCGCGTCCGGCTTCGGGCCGTCCGCGAAAGCATCCTTCAAGTTTGAAGCGTAGCTTCAACACTTTCCACCTGGGGGAAGGCAGGAATTTCCCGGTTTTCTCATTATAAAGCGTTGGCTTTGATATTTCCCAGCTGTCGTAACCCTCATCCGTCGCCGTACGGCGACACCTTCCCCCGAGGGAAGGCAAAGTGAACGCTTTGGATGAGAAAGCCAATCGTTCATTTAATGCCCTTCCTGCGCACCTGCGGGGCGGGCTGAGTTGCATGAATTGCGCTGCGCGGCGTGAATTGCAACTTCGTTGCATGAATTGCGCTACGCGCATGAATTGCGGGCTTTGCCCGCGTGAATTGCCGCGCTGCGGCACAAGAAAATCAAGGAGAACCACCCATGGCAAACGACCGAGCCGAAAACAGAATAAAGGCAAAGCTCTTTGTGACGGCGCTGTCGCTTACCATAGCGATGCTGATGCTCGTCGGCGCGACCTACGCCTGGATTACCATCTCGACAAATCCCGAGATAACGGGAATGCGGGTGAACATCTACGCGAAGCGGACGATCCTCATTTCCGACACGGACAATCCGCAGTCGCCCAACGCATGGGTCGAGCACATCGACGTCTCTGACAAGCTCGGCTTCTACAACCAGCTCGTTCCGGTGTCGACCTACGACGGAGTTCACTGGTACATACCGACCTACAAGCTCTCCCAGTCGGACTCGAATATGGGTACGCTCAATAACCCGAACAGGTTCATACTCGACCTGACTCCGACGAACAGATACGCAAACAAATTACTCTATTCCTCGGTCCCCGGCGGCGTGACGACCGTCAACGGAACGAGGCTCGGATCAAAATACGTGCTCGATACAAACGTCACTGCAACGCCTCTTTCGGGCGGCGCGAAGATCGACGCGGAGAAGCTTGGATACTACCTCTACACCGACCTCTGGCTGATGACCGAAGAGGACGAGGTCGACGTGCGGTTGTCAATACCCGTTAATCAGGACGGACTTACCGGCGCTACTTCGAGAAACGATCTCGAAGGCTGGTTCGGCACCTACGTTCTGCCGAAATTACAGGTGACCGAGACGACCGATCCCGACACGCACGAAACGACGAGGACGTACAAATCGCTGTCGAACGGCTCAGAAACCGCCTTCCGCGTCGGCTTCCTCTTCTACGGCGACGCGGAAAATCCGAATACTCCTACGAACTTCTTCATCTACGAGCCGAACGCCGACCGGCGGTCGAGCACGGCAGACATAAAGGGAGACAACGCCGAGAGCAGATACGTAATCGACGAATCCGACTCGAAAAACCCCGCCGACCCCACGGCTGAAGATCCCGACGGACACGTCTGGTATCTCAACATCCCGGTTGAAGCGAACTCCCGCTACAAGAACGACAGTTATATCGAAACCAGGCCGATAAAATATCTGCCGCAGACCGTTCAGATTCCCGAAGGTCCGCTTTACAATGCGGATGGAAGTCCGGTAATGGAAACGGTCACGCAGTACAGGCGCGATCCGGCAACAGGCCAGATCATATACGCGGCCGGCGCCAGCGTCCGCATCATCGAGGATATCACGAACGACGATTCCTGGAGCGATAGCACGGTCCAGCTCACAAACGCCTCAGGAAATCAGCTCTACTATATGAGCGCCATCGACAACACGATCGTCGACGTATCGACGAGCTGGCCGGTCCTCGTGCGAACGAGAGACCTGAACAACGACGGAACACCCGACGAGGCGCGCGAGGAACGCACCGGAAAAATCTGGGTAAAATCGGCGCTGAGATCGGTTTCTCAGGCGTCGGGCGATCCGGTCGTATCCGATCCCTACATGCTAACTACTCTTACAACTCTTGCGTGGGAGCCCGATTATCTTCAGGCCGGCGACGAGAGCTCCTGGACCGGCGCCGCGACGCAGATGCTCGACGCGCTCGGCAGGAACCTTTACTACACTTCGTCCACCGGAGGAGATTTCGGAACCGCTAACACAGAATGGCCGGTTCTGATCAAATCACGCACGATAAACGGCGTTACCGAGTACCGCGAAGAGCGCGAGGTTGACGGAATCCACCGCCTCTGGAAGGACGTTCCGGTTCAGCTTACCGACTCGAACGGACGCCTCCTCTACGTCGACGAAAACGGCAATACCACGACGAACCGGTACAGAACGGAAAGTACAGGCATATACGCGAATACGCCCGTCTACGCGCAGAAGCGCGACACGCGCGGTTATCTCGTTTACGGCGAAGAGGGATTCGTTCCCGTCGCCCTTACAGAAAAAGCTCCCGTCTGGGGCGTCTCCTACGAGCCGCTTCTCGAGACGGTTCAGGTACAGAAGACGGGTTCGTCGACGGTGCACCGCGCCGAGCCGACCGCTCTTCAGCCTCCGACGGTTATCATTCAGAAATCGTCCTCCTGGAACACGACTTCCTCCGAATCCGGCCAGAACGCGCTCGACGCTTTCCTTGCAGGAAACGCCCCAACGTCAGCGGCTGTCGACAGCTTCGGCACTTTCTACAGCCCGTCTCTGATTTACGGGTCGGGCTCGTTTGCAGCCAACAGCATGACGTGGACAGATACGCAGGAGACCAATCACACGAGAACCGAGAAGACGAGATATTACGACGGTGCGTTTACAGATGACGCAGACGAGGATGGCATCCCCGACAACCTCGAAAACCCCGACGAAAACGGCGACGCCAGCGCGAGTATGATAACCCTTTACCGCGACAATCCGGTAAAAGTCAGAGTGTTCTTCTGGGTAGAAGGACAGGACGCCGACTGCTGGAACGATATCGCCTCAGGCGAACTGATCGTCAACATAGAACTGGCCGGATTCACCGTCCGTCCGGCGTTGAACTGAAAGACGTCTTCAATCCGACTCCAAAGAAAAGCATTAACAACAATTGCAATTAATTTAGCGCTTATTTCACGCGCAGAACGGCGTAAAACCCTTTCCGAAAAAAACGGTTGACAAAAAACAGTCGATATAATATAATAATATAATATTATGCGGAATTTTTCGCGCGTGCAGGGCGTACGCGCGGAAACCTTTGCACGTTCAGAGGTCAGAAGGCCCGGAAGAAACGGAAAGGCGCACGGCGGCATGATGCCGGCAAGGAAGGAATCAACATGGAACAAGATCTGAACAAGAAGAAAGAAACGAACAAGAATCAGCAAAAGAAAGGGAAAGCGGGTACGATAATCGTCAACGTCGTCCTCGTTCTCGCCATAGTCCTTGTGGCCATCACCAGCTATGCGGCATTCGTCGCCAAGAAGGGCAGCGGCGTCCCCGAGATATTCGGCATGAGATTCTTCTCGATCCAGACCGATTCAATGTATCCGACGATCAAATCGGGCGATCTTATTATCGCCACCGAGGTGAAGGATCCGTCCACTCTCAATGCGGGAGACATAATCACTTTCTGGACGGTGATAAACGGGCAGCGCGTGCTCAACACGCACAGAATCGTAGCGATATATCCGGGCGGAGAGTTCGGAGACTACGGACAGTTCGTAACGCGAGGCGACAACAACAGCGTCGACGACGATCTTCCGGTGCATGCTTCGAGCATAGTCGGAATATATAAGGCGAGGATCGGCGGCCTCGGGAGCGCGTTCGACTTCCTTCAGTCGAGTAAGGGGTTCCTCCTGATCATAGTGATTCCGGTAGCGATCTTCTTCCTTTGGCAGCTCTTCCAGTTCTTTAAGGCGCTCTTCGCCTATCAGGCCGAAAAAGTCAGAATCGATTATGCAAAGTCGATGAACGGCGACGGCGCGGGCGACGGTCAGAACTCCGCAGACGGCGAGTCAGGGACCGATTCCGGAGGCGCAGCGGGCGCCGGCGGTACGGCAGACAAAGATAAATAATTTCAATTCATTTTCCACCTCAACCGTACGGCGGCGCGCCGTGCAGCAAAAACGCTTACAAACAAACCGACGGAGAAATAATTATGGGTGCATTTCTTAATTACTTTCATCAAGACTTCGGAATGATCGGTCGAGCGTTCGTGGATATTTTCGTGGCGTTCTTCAGTTTTTTGAACACGCTCCTGAATTTCCCCGCGCGAATGCGAATAATCAAGGCCTCGTCCGACGACTTCGACACAATTTCATGGGTACTGGTCTTCATTGTAAACCTGCTCCTCATCGCGATACTGATCTTTTTGATCTTCCTTATCGTGAAGGGACTGTCAAAGCTCTTAAAGAGACCTCAGAAGAAGGAGAACGACGAACTCAAGGCCGAACTCGCAAAGCTGAAGCGCGAGATGTTCAAGCTCAGCTACGAGAAGGACAAGATCCTCGCGATGAAGATCTCGGAGATGGGCTTTGTGCCTGAGGACGAGCTCCTCAACATCGAGAATGAGGCGAGGGACGCCGTCGGAGAAGGACCTGCCGAGGACGACGATGGCAAGGAACTCAATCACGTGGATTCCGGAAAGAGAAACACCTTCGAAAGTCCCCCTGTTCCGCCCGAAGAGAGCCGTTTCTTCCGTCTGACGACCGTCGACAACTACTACAAGACGAACTACGAGCCGCCGGTGTTCGAGGACGAAATCACGCTTTCGGAGTTCTGCGACAGATACCGCAACTTCGCCTGCTCGAGACTGCGCCTCTTCTACGACATTTCGATAATCAGATACTTCGTTTCCTCGCTCGCCGCTACGAGACTTATCATTCTCCAGGGTATTTCGGGTACAGGTAAAACCTCGCTGCCTTACTCATTCGGTAAGTACGTAATGCGCGACTCGACGATCTGCGCCGTACAGCCGGCGTGGCGTGACCGTACCGAGCTCTTCGGATACTTCAACGAATTCACGAAGGTATTCAACGAAACCGACTTCCTCCGCGCCGTCTACGAAGCGAACATGTTCGACGACCCGCACATCATAGTGCTCGACGAAATGAACATCGCCCGCGTTGAGTACTACTTCGCGGAAATGCTCTCGGTCCTTGAAATGCCGCGTCCCGAGGAGTGGCTGGTCGACATAGTCACCACGACCTGGGATAACGACCCCTGCCTCCTCCATGGCGGTAAGGTCCACGTAAACGAAAACACATGGTTCGTCGGAACCATCAACAACGACGACTCGACCTTCGCGGTCGCCGATAAGGTCTACGACCGTGCGATACCGATCGACCTTGACAGCAAGGCGACGGCGTTCGAAGCACCCGACGCCGACCCGATACACGTCCGCGCTCAGCACCTTATCGAACTCTTCCGCGAATCGCAGAAGATGTACGGCATATCGGATGAGAACATGAAGAAGCTCAACGATATGGAATTCTACGTCATCAAGCACTTCCGTCTTGCTTTCGGTAACCGTATCATGAGGCAGCTCCGCCTCTTCGTTCCGGCTCTGATTGCCGCCGGCGGAACCGAGCTTGAAGCCATCGACTTCATGGTCGCCAAGAAGATCCTGCGTAAGTTTGAATCGCTGAACCTCGGCTTCGTCAAGGACGAGCTGCACAAGTTCGTGCTCTATCTCGACAAGAACTTCGGCAAGGAAAACTTCCAGATCTGCAAGGAATACCTGATCCGTATGCAGAAAATGTCCTGATCCGAGGTAACGAGACGTGGCTGAAAACACTAAGAAAAAGACGGGAACCCGCGGCCGTGCGGGCATGCCCGACAAGATTAAGCTGATCGACCCCTTCTACAAAAAATACGTAAATCAGGTAATCCGCACCCTCGGCAGCGACGAGTACTACAAGTACTTCATGGACGTCGTCAAGGGCGGCAGGAAGGAAGTCCAGTTCACCAACCGCTCGATCCAGAAAGAGGTCGACGAGGTATGGGTGGACGCGATCGAGGCCTGCATCAAGCCGATGCAGGAAATCATCAACAACCCGAGAAACTTCATCATGCGCGAGGAGATAATCGTCAACGTCGCGCTTGCCAAGAAGGTCGAATCCGAAACGATAAGACACCTCTCGAGTCACGGCAATATGATCGACGAGGTCCACGGCGACAGCGTCAGACCGAACAGACTTCTCGAAATCACCAAGGAAGATACGATCAACACCTACGAAAACAGATTCGTCTACACCCTGCTTGAAATGGCGTGGGAGTTCGTCGATCTGAGATACGACGCTATATTCGCCGCGATGGGCGACGAATGGGGCTCGCATCTGATTATCAAGAGCGACAGCACCGGCTACCGCGAGAACGTCAAGGCCGACCTTGACATCAGAATCAGGGAGCTCGAAGAGCAGATCGCCTCCGACAAAAAGGCGGACGACATCTTCTCGAGAATCGCGAGAGCGCACAGAATGCTCGGCGCCTTCCGTCAGACCTCTTTCGCAAAGACGGTTGCGAAATACGGCAAGATCAAGCCGCCGCTCGTCCGCACGAACGCCATCGCGAAGAACCCGAACTTCAAGGCCTGCCACAAGCTCTGGAACTTCATCCTCGCCTACAAGGACGTCGGATACAAGATTTCGATCCACGAGCAGAGCTCCGACATCGACGAGTCGTTCACGAACGACATACTCAACAGCATACTGTTCAATTACACAATACTCAAACACCACCTCGATCTCGAGAAAGACAGACTCGTGGATCTCTCGAAGCCCTACAAAAAGAAGGAGCTCAAACCGAGATTCATCCCGACCGTCATCGAGGAAGAGGTCGACGATCCGAATCTGCCGAACGTCGAGGTGAAGCGCGTGCTCATCGAGAACGTCACCAAGGCCGACCTTATGCAGCTTGAAGAGGAGGAAAGACGCCGCCTCGTAGCCGAAAAGGAAGCCGAGATGGCCGAACAGAAGCGCCGCGAGGAAGCCGAGAGGCGGGAAGCCGAGCGGCTCGAAAAACTCCGCCGTGAGGAAGAGGAAAAGCAGAGACAGATCAAAGAGGCGAGAGCCGAGCGCCAGAGACGCGCCGAAGAGAGCGACCGCGAGCGCGAGATGTTCCGCATAGCGGCCGTCGAAAAGGACTTTACCGACGAGCTTACCGAGCTCTTCGGAGCCGCAGCAGAGAACCGTCCGGCGATGATCGCAAGACGCGCCGAAAAGAGACGGATCGAAGCCGAGCTTGCCGAGAAGGCGAGAATCGCGGCCGAGAAGGAAAGACTCGCGAGAGAAGCCGCAGAGCGCAAGGAGCAGGCCAGACTCGAAGCCCTCAGAAAAGCCGAAGAAGCGAGAATCGCCGCCGAGAAGAAGGCGGAGGCCGACCGCAAGGCGGCCGAGCTCGCCACCGCGAAGCGGATCGCCGAAGAGGCGCGGCTTGACGCAGAACGCGCCGAGGCCGAGAGACTCGAGGCCGAGCGCCGCGACACGATAGAACAGAAGGAAAAGGAAAAGGCGGAAGCCGAGCGCCTCGCCGAAGAGGCGAGAGTGACGCTCGAGGCGACCGAAGCCGCAAAACGCGCCGCCGAGGAAGCCGCCGAGGCCGACAGGCAGGCGAAAGAAGCCGCCGAAGCCGCGAAACGCGCAGCCGAGGAAGCTGCCGAAGCCGACAGGAAGGCCCGTGAAGAGGCGAACGCGGCGAGAGCCGCCGCCGAAGAGGCCGCCGAAGCCGACAGAGCCGAGCGGGAAAAGGAAGAAGCCGCCAAGGCCGAAGCCGAACGCCGCGCCGAAGAAGACAGACGTGCAGCAGCCGAAGAGGCCGCCCGCCGCGCAGAGATCGAAGCGCAGGCAGAAGCCGAGCTCGCAGCCGCCGAAAAGGCAGCCGCCGAATCCAGGGCCGCTCTTGAAAAGGCAGAGGCCGAGCGTCGCGCCGCCGAAGAGGCCGCCGAGGCCGACAGAGCCGCCCGCGAGGCGGCAGCCGCCGCCCTCGCCGCGGCGTCAGCCGCCGCCGAAGCCGACAGGCAGGCAAGAGAAGCCGCCGAAGCCGCGAAACTCGAAGCTGAGAAACGCGCCGAGGCAGACAGACAGACCGCTGCAGCCGAGGCCGCGAGACTTGCTGAAATCGAGAACCGTGCCAAGGCCGAAAGAGAAGAGGCCGAGAGACTGGCTGCCGAAAAGCGCGTGACGATAGAACAGCTCGAACGCGAGCGCGCCGAAGCCGTGAAGTTCGCCGAAGAGGCGCACGAAGCCATGGTTAAGGCCAACAGCGAGAGAGATGAGGCTCAGAAGGCCGCCGAAGAGGAAAAGATCGCCCGCGACGCCGCAATCGCCGCACGCGAAGAGGCCGAAAAGGCAGCCGAAGCCGACAGACTTGCGAGAAACGCCGCCGAAGACGACCGCCTCGAAGCAGAACGCCGCGCAGAACAGGAACGCCGCGCGAGAAGCGAAGCCGAATCGGCAATTGTTACCGCCCAGCGCCGCGCCGAGCAGGAGAAAGCCGCCCGTGAAAAGGCGGAGGTCGAACTCGGACAGGCCACTGCCGACAAGGACGCCGCAGAAGCGGCCGCCCGCGAGGCAGAGCGTCTTGCCGAAGAAGCCAGAGCCGCCCGTGAGGCCGCTGACGCCGCGAGAGCCGAAGCTGCGCGCCGCATAGAAGAGCAGAACGTAGCACGCGAGGCCGCCGAGGCCGCTAAGGCCGAGGCCGAAAAAGAGGCGCAGCGCAACGCCGAAGCAATCAAGGAAGCCGAAAAGGAGAAGGCGGAAGCCGAACTCCGCGCGGCCGAATATCTCGCCGAGGTACAACGCCGCAAAGAGGAGGCCGAGAGGCTCGAAGCCGAACGCCTTGCCTTTGAAGCCGAAAAGGCCGCCAAAGAGGCAGCCGAAGCAGAGGCGCGCCGCATAGCCGAGGAGGAAGAGCAGAGAAGGCTCAACTCGGGATCGCGCGCAGCCCAGAGAAGAAAGAAAAAAGAAAAAATGATGAAGGAGAAGCAGCAGTCCCGCGCCGAGGAGGAGCAGCAGAAAGCCCTCCGGAAGCAGCAGGCGGACGAAAAGTACGCCTCGCCGAAGCAGGAAGCCGCCGAAGAACCTTCAACCGGCGATAAGCCGGCAAAAAAAGGCCTGTTCAGAAGAAACTGACGGCATGAGACGGCGTGAGAGATGAAGAGAGGCACTGTCAAAAAGATTATATCAGCTACAGTGACCGTGCTTCTCGTCATCTGCACGGTGCTCTGCATCACAGCCGTGGCACGCGGACTGTCGGGCGGCGATCTGACGCTGTTCGGATGCAGATACTTTTACGTAGTCAGCGGAAGCATGGAGCCCGAACTGCCGGCAGGGTGCCTGGTAATCGTGAAGCACGTCGACAGCGGATACGAGATAGGCGACGTGATAACCTTCATATCGTCTGATCCCGGAATCGCCGGAAGCACGAACACGCACCGCATAATCGACAAGGAAATTCTCGAAGACGGCACCGCCTGGTATATGACGAAAGGCGACGCGAACAGCGTGGCCGATCCCGTCGGAGTGCGCGAAGAGAACGTTATCGGCAAGGTGATTTTCCACACCGGCAAGATGACCTTCATCGGCGACCTGCTCGGATTCATCTGGACGCCCGGAGGATTCGTGCTGCTGATACTGATTCCGGTGCTGATGATCGTGACGTCGTCGATAAAAGATTACGTTAAAACCTACAAAAAAGCCATTGAAGAAATAAAACAGCGGGAAGCCGGAGGCGACGGGCAGCAAGAGCCCGGAAACGAAGGCGACCCGGACAACTGGAGGAAAAACGAGTGAAAGACATCAAGAAAAGGGGACTGCTGATGCTTGTGGCGATCATTGTGCTCGCCGGAATCATCATAGCCTCATCCCTTGCATGGTATACGAAGATGGTCTCGATTCAGTCGATTTCCTTCAAGCTTGCCAGATGGGACTACAACGCCAACTACCAGGTCGACGACCTGTTCGTAAACGTCAACGAGTATACGACGATAGGATATAAAAACCCGAATACGGGGGCCCTGATTCCCAACAGTCAGATCAGTCCCGCGACAGTAAGATACGCGGCGCCCGGGACCGCCGGAACGATATCGATCAGACTGTCGGCCGCGAACTCGAACACCGACGTAAACTACTCGATAAAGCTCGACAAATCGACGATGAGCAGCGAGTTCCAGAAGAGAATCTACTTCTACTACCCGAAAGCTACCGCCGGCGGAAATCTCGACCAGTACGGCAATCAGGTTACAAACGGCGGATACGACTGGGCGCTCTTCCAGTACGGTACCGTTCAGAACGGCCCCGAAGGCACGATTCCGTTCTCCACCTACGAAGATATGACTCTCAAATGGGAGTGGGTGTACGACTACGACGAATATCTTCAGAAGACTGACGTAAGACAGTATGAAGTGGTGAGGTCCCTGCGTTCGATTTACAACTCGAACGTTGGTCAGATTATCGCGGAAGATATCGGCAACGCCTTTGAAATATATGAATGGCGCGTAGTCGAAAATCTGCGCTGGACTGCGCTTGCGTCCGGAGCCGGCACAGCCGACAAGACGGCGTACAAAACCGCCTACGACAATTTTATGTCAAGAAAATACGGCTCGAACTTCACGCCCGAAACCGATCTTGCGACATTCATTGCAAACTCACAGGCAAGCCGGACGGTCACCTACAACAACCTGGTCCCGGACGAGTTCTCGTGGAAAAACCTCTGGAGCAGGATATCGGCCGTTCAGATAGCGGCTATCAGAGCTATCAGAACTCTTCCCGACGAAGTGCGCGGCACCTGGCTTGCAACCGAGGTCGCCGGAACGCAGATTCAGAGGCCTGCGGGTATGGGCGACTCTTCCTGGAGCGCGATCGCAACCTACGTCACCGGAAATACGGGTACGCCGGTCAACGACCTGTGGAACAGATTCACGTCTCCCTACGATTATCCCGGATACCGTATTCTGATGGACGTTTTCGACAAAATGCAGACCGCCGAACGAGTGCTGTTCTTCGACGACGAGGATGACGATCCTCATAAGGAGGACGCGATTTTCAGAACGATTGACGAGATCGGCGGACTTGGGACTGAAGGATTTGTCGCGGATTACGTTAACAACTCCGGATACCAGTCGATAAAAGAGTTTTTCGACGCATATCTCGCGGCATACGAGGAATTCGACGAATTCGATACGAAGGTGGGCCTCAGCCCGTCGCTCTACTCGCAGGATATGAGAGCGACGCTTCATCTGTCCGGAGTACAGGCGGTCCCGTCCAACTGATTTTCTTCCCTGAACAAGGGGGAAGCAACCTATTAATAAAAAATAAGAAAGAAAGGAGACCGTGAGAGCATGAAGAAGTTCCGCAAGTATATAACTGCCGCAGGGCTTATTCTGCTTGCGGCGCTTATAATCGCCGGTACGGTCTCTATTGCAACCACTTCAAAATACAGAACGAACATTACCGGTTATACCGATATCACGCCCCGCACGTTCAGAGGCGGACTCGTCCGCGACTACACCGCGGCGCAGCTCAACAAAGCATACGCTTCGGATTATGATCCGACCGTCAACATCAACGTCGACGATAACGGCGACGTAATTCCCGGCAGCCAGGTTTACTACGAAACGTTCAGCACCCAGCTCGACCGCGAAAATCTGAGCCCCGGAATGCAAACGATCGAAATCCCGTTCAAGGTTACCAATGGAAGATCCCAAAACAACCATGCGAACGTCGATATCGCTTATACGATAAGGATCAGGACGACCAACAATCTTCCGCTGAAGTACACGCTTTATAAATACGATTCAAACGACAACCCGGTAGAGACCTTCGCAACCGGCAGCGAGTACTACCTCGAGTACCCGGCCGATAAGGACGCGCCAAAATACATTTTCACTCTGCACTCGGTCATTTTGGACTCACAAAATCAAGTTATTAATTCCAATCCGGATGAGGTCAGCTTCGGTATGACCGGACAGAGGTTTACCCTCGACAAATACGTTCTGAAGATCGACTGGCCGGTAGTCGATTCCGACTTCTACGGAAGAAAATCCAACTCTTCTATATATATGAAAGAAGTTGACGTCGTCGACGTCATCGTCGGCCTCGAATCGACCGACCGCGAGTATACCGACAGCACGCACACCGTGCCCGGAAGAGATACGAGCAGCGGAAGATTCAAAAGCGGCGGAATCATATTCGTCTATCCCGACGCGGCCGATTATTCATACGCTTCGGGTTCCGACGAGGTTTCGGTCCAGGAACATTCCGGAGACTTCCGGGCGTTCGAGAATACGAATCTGTCCGGAGTCAGCTCCATGCTGCAGGTATGGACCGTAAAGCTTAACAACGGTTACGGCGTATACACAAACGGACAGATCCTCAAAGCCGACCATCCCGAGCCCTGGTCCTTCTCCTGCGTCGAGCTGACCGTCCCGTACGACAGCGACACGAAGAATCTCACCTATTCGATAAGAGTACCTGATTCACTTAACCTGTCGACTGAAAGCGATTATCTCGATCTTGTGCCTTACGAAGTAGAATACCGCAGCTACTGCGTGAAATACGACTCGCCCGACTACGGGACCTATACGGTAGTGAACCCGCTCACGATAGACGACGCGTTTATCGCTAACCACGGCTACGGAGCCGACGGAAACGAATACGGCGAATACAGACTCTTTGCGAACTATAAGTTCAAAGCGCCGGGACTCACGACCGACTATGAATACTACTTCCGCCTGCAGAACTACCGCGTAGAAAATACCGGAGGCGAGCAGGTCAAGGTAATGGTCAGAGGCGAGACGACCCTGCGGGTCGTAGTCAGGGAAGTCGTCGGTGGAACGTCCGCGTCGGTATCCGCCGCCCGTCTGAGCGAACTGTCCGCGAAGGACAACCCGATAACGCTCAGAGTCAGAACCGTCTGGAAGACCGCTTACAACTATGCGGGCGGAGTTCCCGCAGATACCACGCGTCTGAAGGTAACGAGCTGACGCGCGCCGGTTGAAGAATAAACTTTGAAAAAAACGCGGCAAGACGCCGCCGGAGAACGAAATGAAGGCAACGCAGAAAAGAAAACCGAATATTGCAATCCTTCTGCTCGCCTCTCTGGCTGCGATCCTGCTGATTCTCTCTCTCTTTGCGAGATTCGGATCGGGCAGCGTTATTCCCGGCGGATTTCTGAGAGTAGCCTCTGGCAGTATGGCGCCCGAACTCAACGAGGGAGACCTTATATTCGTATGGAAGACTCCCTACGAGGAGCTTAAAGTCGGAGACGTTGTCACCGTCAACGACGGCCAGGGTCTCGTGACGCATAAAATCGTTAAGACGTCAGAGGGCTGCATCGTCACCCGAGGAATTGCGAACGAACTGAACGACCTTCCTTCGGAAGAGGGAAACTACGTCGCGAAAATGATATTCGCGCTGCCCGGTCTTGGCTGGACAGCCGAAGCGCTCGCGTCTCCCGCCGTTCTGTTTGCGTCAATAGCCGTTATACTTTTCGTCTTCATGGCGCCTCTTGCGGTGCGCGTTGCCTACGGTGAAAAGGCGCGCGGATTCGCTCTCAGAGGAGCGGCCGCGGCGCTTGCCTGCGCCATAGTGCTCATACCCGCCGCCGACACGTCTGCAAGATACAAGGGAGAACTCAGCGGCGGCGGAATCGTCGTAGCGAACGAGGTCAACTTCACCTCGAACTACCTGTTCGACGGAGGAAACGAGTTCGGTCTCAACGGCTGGCTCGGCGACGAATACAAATTCGACGTTGAAATCTACAACTTCTCGAACGCGCTGAAGTTCAATCTGAAAGACGTTCCGCTCGTTTACGAGCTTGAACTCGAAAAAATCGAAGGCGACGGCTACTTCACCGATTATCAGGTGGAGATAACTCAATCATACATTGGCAGCGACGACGATTTCAGCGGACAATGGATCGACCATCCGGACCAGATTATCCATTCGGGCGAGCCCTATATCAAGCGGTACGGGACGGGGACCACGGGAGATGATCACTTCTATATTCCCGGAGGCCGGCAGAGGACTTACTATCACACCGTCAGGATTTACAAGGTTTCAAGTTCTATTCCTCAGGACGCGTCCATCGCTTTCAGGATTACGGCGAGAACCGCGAAGAAAATGACCTACGACCAGACGCTCACCGCGGTGTTCGAACTCACCAAGGCGCGCGCCGGCGAATTCATCGAGAGCGAGAGCACCGTTCAGTCGACAAGCTCCGAGATCATCAGGCACACCGTGAGATCGGCCGACATTCTGGGCTCTGCGCAGCGCAGAGTAATATACTTCTGGAACACTCAGGATATATACGTCAACAGCTATCAGACCGATATATGGAACATAGTTCAGACTGACATCGGCGATCTCGATACGACGACCGGATTGCTCGATATGACCTTCCAGTCTAACGCCAGCCTGACGCTCGAGTTCTTCAAGCACGACAGGACGATTACGATAGCGCCATACCGCGAGACGGTAGTCGCTAACTACGTCACGCGCGACGATCAGAACGCGATAACCGGCATGACTCCGATAACGGTTGAACGGATCTTCCTCTATACCAACCCGTTTGTACAGAACGGAACGTCTATGACGTATACCGTAAGAGAGAGAGCCGGCGTACTGGCGTCGCACGACCAGTCTGTACCTCATCCGGTTATGCAGGAATACGAGGTTCTGCCGCGCGAGATAAAAATCGTCTGGAAGACGTCGGAGCTGACGCTGCCCGCGACGCCCGCCGGCGGAACGCTGAGCAGTGAAAACAGAGATATTTACGGAAACGGCCCTGAAACCTGCACCGTTCTGACGCTGCATCATACGCAGGCGGACGGAGACGTCGATATTCCCGTCACATTGACACAGACCAGCAGTTACACTGAAAAATTTTCTGCTACGCGGACTCTCGAGCCGGTATACCACACCGTCAATACCGGCACCATAGTGTCCTACGTTGAGACGATAACGATTACACGTTCGTCTACACACCCGTAAGGCGGGAAGCGCGGCGCGCCTGACACCGCATGAAGCGCAGAAACGGCAACAAAAGACGATCGGCTTTCTCAACCGAGACGATCACTTTTAGTGCCTTCCCCCTGGTGGGGGAAGGATGCTTTCGCGGAGGGCGGAAAGCCGGCCGCGAAAGAAGGATGAGGGGGGACAGAAACGGTCAGAACCCACGTTCATGTTTCTGAACCCCGGAATCGACATATAAGAACCATATCACCGTAAAAGGAGAACCGGCCATTTCAAGAACAGGCAATAAGGAGCTTACGCAGCTTTCAAGAAATCTGCGTAACGGAATGACAAAGTACGAAAGAAAACTCTGGTATGATTTTCTGAGGCACCTGCCGGTAACGGTAAACCGTCAGAAAGTTATCGGAAATTACATTGTTGACTTTTACTGCGCTTCTGCGAAAGTTGCCATTGAACTTGACGGATCTCAACACTACAAGCCCGACGTAATGGAAGACGACGAAAAACGCACTCAATTCCTGCAAGGACTTGGAATAAAAGTGATCAGATATTCAAATTACGAGCTAAGCCGGAATTTTGACGGCATATGCCAAGATATTCTCAACCATTTCGGGATAAGGGAACAGTACCGCTGATTTGGGCTGAACCCTTTGACGGAGTGCGAATCGATTTTGCACCCCCTCATCCTTCTTCCGCGTCCGGCTTCGGGCCGTCCGCGAAAGCATCCTTCCCCCACCAGGGGGAAGGCAGAATAAAAGTGAACGCTTTGGATGAGAAAGCCAATCGTTCATTTAATGCCGTTCCTGCGCACCTGCGGGGCGGGCAGCCCGAAACATTTTCTCCGAAAATGGGCGCCCCTACAGTGTAAGCGGATGAATCGATAAGAAAGACCATCGTTCATCTGAATCCGCTCCTGCGTACCTGCGGGGCGGGCGCCCGCTGAGCGCCCCTACGGAGCGAATGAACAAATTGAAAAGAAATTCGATACTGATTGCGCTTTAATCAGAACTATTGTTCTATAATAAACCATTTGTTTTCCATCGTTCCAACCACCACGAAAGGTTTTCCGACCAATGAAGAAACTGTTTGTCAAACACAAATTCAAGGATATATCAAGGCGGCTGCTTTGTTTCACGCTCGCCTTTCTGACAATACTCGGTACCGTGCCTTCAGTCATACTGGAGGCTTTTGCCGTTGATTCATACACAGAGCAGACTCTTTCTTCGGAAAACCCCTACGGAACCGACGACAACCGCCCCGGAACGAGAAACAACAACTACCTCCTTTCGACAGAAGACGATTTCCGCAAGCTGGCGGACAACGTTTCGCACATCGACAACTGGTCGCAGGGCAAATACTTCAAAGTCGTATCGACCGGCGACAGCTCGCTTATCGAATTCCTCGCAAACGGACTCAACGCCGTCAGCATAGGCGTTATAGACAACCCTCAGAGATCATTTGCAGGTCATCTCAATCTTAACGGACGCATACTCAGCCTTAACGGACCTCTCTTCAACTCAATCACCAACGGCGCCGTCATCAGCGACGGTACGATAATTATAGAAGACCCGGACGGCGGCAGCGCAAAAGAGGGCGTCGCCTGGGGAGCTCTTACACGCACGGTTATCGCCAACGATAATTCCGCAGACGCAATCACGATAGCCCAGATAGGTATTACTATCGACTCGGTTATCTCGTCGAAGACGTCGGGACCCGTCGGCGGCTTGATCGGAAGAATCAAGAACACGACCGACCAGCTTCTTGAAATCAATATTACGTCGGCAGGATGCTTCGCGCTCGAGGGCTATTCATTCTCGCTCGAAGCGAAGGCGCCTGTCATGGGCGGCCTCATCGGCGACGTAGTCAACACGACAGGTTCGGCCGGATACTACAGCTATCTTGCCAAAGAAATCAATATAAATATTGAAGGTTACAGACTTGACGGCAAGCTGACGAACACCGGCGGGAACACCGGCGGAATGCTGGGAGGCGTCGTCGGACGCGCCAACAGAAACGTGACCATCCGGCTCGGCGGCGATATAGAGTTCCCCGAATATTCGGAACTCTCTTCGACCGGTACCCGCGGAATGATTTCGGCGTCTCTCAACCAGGCGCTCTGCTATCTCAACTCGACGGCCGGAATCAAATACGGAGTCGGGCGCGAGCTCGTCTCTCTCGGTACGCTCTCGAAAAAAACGTCGAGCGGAAACACGCTCGATCTCGCGTCGGGCGGCGCGGTTTTCGGCAAGCTTGATTTCTCGGACGCGGTTTCGGGAGACGGCACGCAGAGCAACCCGTTCATCATAAACAATCCTAACAAACTGGCGATGCTCGCCGCGGCGGTCAACACCGCTTCGGGCGCCGCGATCTCCTACTTCCTCAATAACCAGGACGGCACAAAGGAGGAGAAGGTCGCTCAGCTCGCCTCCTCATATTACAGAGTAACAGCCGATCTCGATATGACCGACTGGGGCTTCAAGGGAGTCGGTTTTTCCTACTCGTCGAATTCGCTGCAGAACGTTCCGTTCAGAGGCAGCTTTGTCGGCGTCAACAACAGCGTGACGGGAGAAAAGCCCCGCATAACCCTCCAGAACGTTACGCGCCAGGGCGGAACCGGACTCTTTGCTCTGCTCGGAAACGGCGCGGTCGTTGACAATCTCACGATTGCCGGCGAAATCGATATGCGCTGGAGCGGAGCGAACGCAGGTGCCGTCGCCGGCATCGTCGGAGTGCCATCCGGCACGACGGCAACGTCAGACCCGGTAAGCGTTTCGATCAGCAATATAGAGCTTTCGAACTTCGCTCTGACCTGTACCGGTTCTTCCACGCTCAGCGCAGGCGGTATTATCGGTCTTGTCAACTACCAGAACGTAAACGCCAAGAGCACGGTCAGCCTCTCGAACGTATCGTCGGATATGAACGCCTCGAGCGCGCACGGTTCATACGTAGGCGGTATCATAGGCCGCGTCGTCACGCCTTCGCAGGCGAGACAGTATTCCGATGATTTCGGACTTGATATCAATATTACAAACGCGTCTTATTCCGGAAGAATCTCGAGCCCATACTCCTCTTACGGATATTACGGCGGAGGAATAGGCGGAGTTTATACCTACGACTACTACACCGCGTACAACGGTTCTCTCCGTCCGGGCAGCGCCTACAGAATCCAGTTCAACACGCTTCATCTGAACGTTAACGGCTTCACGTTCACCGGCAACATAAGAGCCCTCGACACCGGATGCGGCGCTTTTGCGGCGTCGCTCGCCGGAGTCGACGCGACCTTCTCGAATATGACCCTCGGCGGAACGATCGACGCCCGCAGGAATATGGCGGGTATCGCTCAGCACGCGTCGGGCAGATTCACCGTAAACAGCACGACAATCGCTCCCGGCGTCAACTGGACGGTACAGAACACCGCCACGAACAGCGTGTACTGGGGCGGACTGCTCTTCGGCTCAACGAGAGAAGCCTGGATCAACGTAAACGGATTTACGATTTCCCCGGGCGTCAACGTCGGCGTCAACGTCGCGGCCGGATCGAACGGAACCGTTAACGTATACAGCAACGCGTCGCAGCTCTTTGCGGACCTTGCGTCGAACGTCACCGGCACGTCGAGTACCAACTACCGCTCGTCGGGCGTAATGTACACCGGTATGGTCAACGTCGCCGCGGGCGTCCACACGACGTCGACGTCGGTTGACTCCTCCCACTACGGCAGATACTACCGCGAGTTCACTACCGAGGTTATCAGAGGTCAGGGAACAGTTGCGAGCCCCTTCATCGTCGATACGGTTGACAAGCTGATCACGCTGTCGACCTTTATGTCGCTTTCGTCCAACACCGCTTATATGCTGTTGGACTGCTTCCCCGACATCACTCTCGCCGACAATATGACGGTCATCGACCGGATTATGTACATCAGGAACGCGAAATTCCGCCTGGCTGCCGCCGACGGAACCCCCGTTACCTTTGATCTCACCGGACGCGACTACTATCCGATGCCGGTAACCGGCGGAGACTACGACGGCTGCGGCAGCACCGTGATATTCGCCGCGAACGTCGCAGCGTCCTCGGGCAGAACGAGCATCTACCGCGACCGCCACGCCGGACTCTTCTGCACGATTATTCCCGAGGCCCAGACCGATCCCATCGAGATTAAAAACTTCACGATTCAGGGCACCGTTTCCGGATCCGACGATCCGGCGGCGATAGTGTCCGGTTTCTACGTACCTTCGCGCAGCACCGAGCGCAGCGGCGCGTCTGCCGTCGGCGGACTGATCGATATTTCCGGAATCATATTCGACGGAACGCAGGTTATCAACGGTTCCGCCAACGAGGATTCGGACGCCGGTCTCGTGATGGGCCACGTCTACAACGCGAATTACGATATCCACGATATCGAGATACGCGGCAATATCGCAGCCGACGCCCTTATCGGCGAGGTAAACGACTCGACCTCTCTGCTCGAGTTCGAAAAGATCGATTTCAACGGCACGACGAACGCCTGGACCGGATTTTCGCAGGCCGTCTTCATCGATCATTTCAACGCCGGTATCGGCTATTACTACTACGACAAATCCGAAATCAATCCCGAAGACTGGGAGAGATTCAAATATAAGATTCCGAAGACCGCAGCGGCCGCCGAGGGCGGATCCTGGAAGCCGACCGAAGCCCAAGGCCCCTCGGTCATGGTCATCAATCCGGTGCTCAACCGCATCGAAACGGGTACAGGCGAAGAATCTTCTCCTTACGTCGTCGACGAGGCGTCGCAGCTCTACGCCATCGCCTCCGCGATTGCGACTCAGGGCGAAACGCTCGGCAAGATCCTGCTCTCGACTCCGGATATGACCAAGGAGCAGTTCGAAGCTCTTGCCCCAGGAAGCGAAGCCCGCAAGAATTACGCGAAACGGCTCGCCGCCTCCTTCTACCGTCTGACCGACGATATCGATTTCTCCTACCTCGATACTTCCGCTTTCGACGACGATTCCTCGATGGAGGGCTATCCCGGACTCGGAAGCCTGTCGATTCCCTTCTCGGGAACCATCGACGGCAACGGCCACAGAGTAGTGCTCGCCGATTACGGCCAGAACCTCACGACAGTCACCGGTCTCTGCGCCTACATCAAGGGCGCGACGCTGCGCAACATAGTCATAGCCGCCGAAAACGACGGCCTTCTCGTCACGAGCTCCACCGGCAATATCAACTATATCGGTCTCGGCGCCGCGGTGGCTCTCGGAGGCGACAACGTCTTCGACAACGTAAAGACCGAAGGCGGCATATTCGTATCCGACGCCGCGAGCTACGTCGGCGGTTACGTTGCACGTCTCGAAGCCGGTTCGCTCCAGCTTGTGAACGTTCCCAAGGATTACGTTGCCGATCTTAAGATTTACGTATCAGAATCGGCGCAGTGGAAGCGCGTCGAAACGACGGGACACACCCTGGACAATCCCGGAGAACCCGTAACGCTGATTGAAAACAACGAGCGCTTTGCCGCTCTCGTTCCGCTCGTAGTGGACGGCTTCGTACTCTATCTCGGAGACGATCCCGGAACGACGATCCAGTGGAACGACGGCACCGATCTCTCCTTCAGAGTCAACCAGGAAAAGAGCACGCCCGTCAACACCAGAGTATCCTCGGGCACAATCGGCGGACATACTTTTGAATACTACTATGATCTGATTGCCGCCGACGGATCCGAAGTCAGCGCGGTAACTGTCCAGCACGGCGCCGAAAGCACGAGCGGCGACCCGATCAAATACAAGAAAACCGTACAGCAGGGAACAGGCGACCCGATCGTCACCTGGGAGAACACCGGCCTGCTTCTGACTCCCGACGGAACCGTCACCGGTTCGCCGATAGTCAGCGGACACTATACCTTCATGGCGCGCGTAAGAGCGGTTGAAAAGGACGGCGACAGAGAAATCCGCACCACCTACCGCATCCGCACCTTCGAAGTCGACATCGACAGGGCCGACTTCCCCGAGCTCGCGGTCGACGAGACTGCCCTTGCCGGAATCAGCTACGGCGTCGAACTCCCGAATATGAGCAGCGTGCTCTCCGACTTCCCGCGGCCTTCGGCAGTTTACTTCCCCGAAGCCGGCGGATATCAGATAGCCGCGTCCGACGCGTCGCTCGAATTCGAAATCCTCGAGGGCACCGACGTTATCGAAATCCTCGACAATCCGACCGACAAGGACCATCCGATAAGAGTTATCGGAACCGGACACGTCAGACTCTCGATCACGAAACCCGCCGATATCGCCTACAACGCGCAGCAGACTATCGTCGAATTCGACGTAAGACGCGCAGAACTCACCGTTACCGTCAAGGCGGAGGACTGGTACTACGGCTCTTACAGATATCCGAACCCTGTCGCAAAGGTCTATATCAACGGTCTGCGCGGCGAAAGCTCCTTCAACACGACCGAACATCCCTACGTCGAAGGTTTAGGATACGAGTTCAGCTATGCGAATCTTGAAGTTTCCGGAACCTACGAGAACGCGCTCTCGGTCGCCGGTTTCACCTTCAACGCTTCTACCGGAGACGGATACCCCGTTCCGGTAATATACAACCTGCCTTCGGCTCTGCGCACGTCTGATCTCTCTCACGTGGCGATAGACGACTACCTCGTCGCTCTTAACGCCGTCGGACAGACGGAGAACACAGACGCATACAAATATTACGACGTCATCCTCCGCAACGACTACGTTCGCGTACGCCGCAAACACATCACCGAGGCGGACTTCGGCGTATACGACAAGGCCGAATATCAAACCTATCTCACGTCCCTCAATACCGCAAATCCGCTGCCTCTTCCCGCTGACCTCAAAGTGGGAAAGACCAACGGCTCATGGTACAACCGCGACCTCGTTATCGCGCCGAAATACAACTCGACCGACACCTACGCGAACAGCAACTGCTACAACCTCATCTGCGTATACGATCCGCAGCAGACCGACGTCAACCAGACCTGGGCGCCATATCTCGACTACGTCGGACCGACGTCGCAGTCGCCGGTCATTATGCTCGCCAGCGGCGAGACGAACGCCGACAATCACCTTGTAACCCCGAACCCCATTCCCTCGAATCTGACCGGTTATATAACCGACAGCATGACCTTCGAGGTCAGAATAGACAAGAGGGCGCCTTCGGCGACCGCCGTGTATAACTATGCCGAAAATGCGTTCCATAAGAACTTAATAACCGGAAAGAACTTAACGAACCACGACTTTACCGTCAACTTTACCAAGAGCGATCCTGTTGAGATTGACGTCAACAATCAGTCTAACGAGATAAGCTCGGGCGTCGATAAGCTGCTCGTCCTCCGCCTCAAGGGGGCGGACGACAGCCTTGCCCTGCATATGCCGGCGTCCGGATCATCCTGGACGGCAGCCGAGTACGTCGAACACGGCTGGGAGGAGCTCCTCGTCGGAGGCGGAGACTCGGGCTATTTCGACGTCGACGAAGAAGTCTACGACGGCGGAATATACGTATTCGCGCTTGACAACGCGGGCAATATTTCAAATATCGCCTACCACAACTGGGAAGACCAGGATCTTGAAAGCCCGAGATATACTCTCGATAAGAACGCGCCGAAGATCCGCGTCAACTCGCTTCCCGAGACGGACGGCTGGATCGTCTACAACGGCAATATGCCGGCTATTGTGGTCGCCGTTCAGGACGGCACGACCGGAGTCAGGTCTTTCAGAGTCAATATCACAAACGCAGGCGGCGTATATGTAAAAGAGTGGACGGTAGACGGCCTCGATCCGAGATCGCACACCGCATACGCCAAAGTGACGTATGAAGAAGACGAAGAGCGGACGATACCCGTAAATACTCTTCCGGCTCCTACAATCCGCGTTATTCACACAATCAACGGCGAAGCTGTCGGATCGACCGACGGATACGATATCAACGGAAACGCAATACTCGACGCCGAGGGCAACGCCGCGGCTCTTCTCGGCGCGTCCGTAGACGGACACGCGGTCAACGCCTACGTACCGGCAAACGCTGACGATTACGCGCCGGGCAACGGCCGCGACACAATCTGGACCGACGCCAACGGCAACGAGCACAGGCTCGAAGTCGTCCTCGTATATACGATACCGCTGAGCGCGAACGACGCCGATCTGATCGGAAACGGCACCTGGTCCTTCGAGTTCGCCGCCAGCGATAATTACAAACATTGGACGTCCTCGTACAGATACGATGGAAAGAGTTACTATAGAAACAATAATAATTTCTCAAGCAGCAATCTTGTCAAAGTACGCAAGGACAACGTTCCTCCCGTAGCGACTGCGACCGTCGTTTACCCGGAAGGCAACAGCACCACCTACGCGCAGTACCGCGAAGTCAAGATCCGCGTTCTGAGAAACTGGGACCGCGCGCCGATCGACCGCATAGTCGTCACGCTCGACCCGAATCAGACTGACGCCATTCTCGGCGATCTCTCTATGGAACCGGTCGTCATATACGGCTATCAGCACGACGAGAACGGAAACGTTATTACGTCGGGAGAAAACCCGGTCCCGAATTATACGATAGTTTCGGAAACCGTGGGCACGGGCGACGACGCAGTCACGAACTACTATTATGAATTCACCTTTACGGCGAACGTCAGCGCTAAGACCGCGAACTACACCGCAGTCGTATACAAGGCGGCGAAGGAACCCGACGGCGTCGATTACAACGGCAACGGAGAGGCAGGAGAAGAAAACGTTCTTGAGTCTGATCCGGTGCACTTCACCGTCCTCACTGTCGATAACACTTATCCGGTCCTTGAAATAGACGGTTATGAAACCGTCAGCCGCGCCGGAGGCAGCGTAACCTACGCTTACGGCTCGGGTACCGCGACGGCGTCCCGTCCGGGCACCGGAAAGTGGACGAACGGCGTCGTTAATCTTACCTTCAGAAACGAAGGTTTGAACATCGGCGCGACGAAACTTGTCGGCTGGTTCGGAGACGCAGCAAGCCAGAACGAGCTGAACAACAACGACTTCTACCATCCCGGCAAACAGGTTGAAGACAACCAGAACTGGATCAGGACGCGCACGAGCGCTTCCGCGGAACAGTCCTGGACGCGCCAGTTCAATACAGATACCAATAAATATTATCACTTCTATCTCGAGACCGAATCGGGAGTCAGAAGCGAAGAGGTCATCTATCCGGTATACGTCGATAAAACGGCGCCCGTCATAACCGACATCGAGGCCGATGGTTCCAACATCATCAGGCAGACGATCAAGGCGCTCACCGGGAACCTCTTCTTCAGAGACGCCGTCTTCTACGTGACGGTCAGCGACTCGGGATCCGGCTTCGGACATCAGGGACTTATCGATTCGAACACCAATCCGGGCGGTCACGTTCAGGTTGCCGCTTCGGTCGGTTCGACCGGAAGCAGCTCGTCGGCAGTCGACCAGAGCAAGATTTCGATTACGCTGAACGGCGTCGAACTGCTGAGGAACGCGACGAACACAAGCTACCTGCTCGGCGGACTCGCCGAAATAACCGACGAAACCGTATTTACCGACACCGCGCACAACCAGATCATATCCTTTGCTAACGTCGTGACAACCGGCGGAGCCACAAGGGCGGACGTCACTTTCACGGCGCTGAGCGGAGCGGTCACGAGAGCCGAAACCTCCGAGGGTTCAGGCGTATATACCAATAACTACGTTGCGACCTTCACCGCCGGCAGCATGCTCGACTTCGTCGGACTTATCACCGCGAACGCGACCGACGCCGTCGGATACGAGGGAACGCTGACTATGACGGGTTCCTCTGTATATCTCGATCACAGAGCCCCTGAAGCGACGCTTACGCTCGACGCGGACACCGCGGCGCTCTTCGGAGCGACGCCCGCCCGCTGGAAGGGCAACTCGTCGATTACGGTCAACCTTACGAATATTCACGACGTCGGCGTCGTCAAATCGGGCGCGAAGCAGTTCATCTGGTATCTCACCGCGACCGAAGACGGAGTCAATCAGCTTGCAAACACCGACAAGTACACCGTTTCGGTTACAGCCGAGAACTCGAGCGCATCGTTCAGCGTCAACAACGCTCCCGACGGACACTACTATATCGTCGTGGAACTGTCCGACAACGTCGGAAATACGCACAGATACGTTCAGGAAGTATACAAGGATTCGCAGCAGCCGGTAATCACCGGTCTGTCGCTGCAGCCCGAAGGCGAGGACGAAAAGCTTAGCGGAACCGCCGGGTCGGGATACTCCTTTATCTCCGGAAAATATGCAAAACCGGGAGACGTCATCACCGTTTCGGTCAACAAGACCGCGGTCAACTCTCCCATGTATCTGCACGTCCTCTTCACGCCGAACGGCGGCACGGATACGGTCGAGGTCGGCACTCCGACGGCTCTTGCATACAATACCGGCGACGGCGTGCTGCTTGAGGGAGAAACGACTCTCTCGAAGACGGTTGAGTTCATAATCCCCGCGTCGGTCGAAATCAACAGCGTCGCGACAGATCCAAACGGTACTTACACCTTTATCGTATCTCCGGGTAACGATATTTACTCGATAAACCCGAACGATACGTCGAAATCGGTCCCCGTAACGCTGTCAACGGTCGACGGCAGCGTGTGGCACATAGACGTCACGGCTCCGAATACGCCGGTTATCACGAACGAAGATGCGTCGGGCGTATGGACGAAGGAACTCGAGTACGACGGCCACAAAGTCAACTCGCAGTTTACCGAGACGACGGGATCTCCCGAATATCTCGAATTCGCTATAAACGCGGGTCTCACCGCCGCCGATACGGTTGAGTGGCACAGACTTACAGACGCAAATGCGTGGGACGGCACGGGCGATCTTCCGCACGATCTTACGAGAGCCGAGATTCTTTCGGCACTCGGAGTTTCGGATATTGCCGACGGCATATATTACGTCCGGTTCAGAACGGTCAACGAAGCGGGAGCCATAAGCGCCGGCGTCGCGCAGATGAAAATCAGGATCGACGACACGATTCCGACTGATCTCGACGTGACGTTCTCGGTTGGAGACGCTCCGATTGAATACTATACTCCGATGCTGAGGTACACGGAAGGCGGAGTAACTCTGACGCGCTTCATCAATACCTCGTCAGACGTGAGCGTCGGAACTACGGCACAGGACAACTCGACGGATACCGCCTTTGGCACACTTGCGGGCACCGTCACCTACTGGATCAACGAAACCGACGATTCGGCATTTAATCCTGACGGAACCATTTGGCGTACAGGCGCGCTCTCCGTAACCAACGGACAGGCGAGAAGAGTCCGCGTAGTCGCAGTCGACCAGGCGGGCAACGCGACAGCTCCCGCTGAATTCGGAATCATCGCAGACGCGACGGTTCCCGGTACGGTAAACGCAACAGCCGCGAGACTTAACACCTATTCGTATCCGAATGCGGCGACGCTTACCGCCGCTGATATCTGGAACGACCACAGCGGCAGCTACGCGCCCGAAGTCTGGGATTACAAAGATATCAGATTTACGATAACCTATACGGGTTCAACGCAGCGCCTCGACCACTTTGAGTACGCATACAGAGCCGCCGGTTCGACAGACTGGAGCGGCTGGTTTGCCGTGCCCGTAAACGACGGCAGAACGGCTCCGCTCTATACTGTCACTTACGACTTCATTTCGGAGGATACGGACTTCCCGGCCGGAGGTTTCAACGGCACGCTCAACGGCGAGATCGAAGTCAAATTCAGATCGGTCTCCTGGACTGGAGCTACCGGAACCGAATTTACCTACGGCAATACGGTCAAAAAGGACGACGTCGTCCCGCAGATCGGTGTGACTACGACGGCGCAGACCTCCGCCTCTCTCACCGGAGCAAACGCAGAGGCTCCCGCCTGGACGAACGAGTCCCGCACCTTCACGATAGCGAACGGCTCGACGAACCTCTCGCCGCTCACCGTTTACGTAAAAATCAACGGCTACAGCACGTCACCGTGGACTGCGCTCAGCGCGGAGAACAATACGGTTTCCTACGCGCCATATCCCGGCTCGGCTGCTTCCACCGCCTCCTGGGACGACGCGACGAAGACGCTGACCTTTGCTAACGACGCAAACGGAGTCAGAGTGCAGTTCGCGATTGCGACCGACGCAGGTCTTTGCGACATATCCGAAGAATATACCGTTTACGTACAGCACACGACAGAACACCTGAAAAACGTTTCCCTCGTCGAAAACGACCAGGGTTCGAATATGACGAGACCGTCGCACCTGATCGCGACGACGACGCCGAGCGGAACGGTCGTCAGCGGCACCGGCAACTGGTATACCCAGTGGTACAAGCAGACCGATACGGCGCCGGTCATCAAACTGACGGACGTCAGCGATCTCTTCCATGAATCCACCGCTCCTGTTTACGTCAACTGGAATATCTACGACGGGACGGGAGAGGGAAGAACGCAGATAGGCACGACGCACACGCATCTTGTCGCTCAGGCTGCGGACGCTCTTACGGGCGACCTGCTCGAGCTCTACTCCTTCATCGACGGAACGGCCTACATCGACGGCGTCCGCGATATCGAGATCTGGCTTTCCGACGCCGCCGGCAACACGTCGGCCTCGCATACGACCGCCACGGTTCGCTGCGACTTCACGAAGCCCTCGTCGGTCGAGCTCGAACGCGGTGAGGAATCCTGGACCGCGAAGATTTACAACCTGCTGACGGATCTCAGTTTCGGCTACTTCTTCCACCCGATTCCCGAAACGACGGTATTCATCGTCGACGAGAACTCGGCTATAGCCGGAACCGCGAGCGTCGAGTACGCCGTCAAATACGGCACCGACGCGAACACCGTACCGTCGGCTTACACGGCGTACACTTCAGCCGGCATTACCTTTAACAATAACAGCGCCGGCAAGATATTCGTAAGAGTAACCGATAACGCCGGCAACGTAACGCTGGCCGTCACCGATTTCATTATGTTCGAATCCGACGCGCCGGCGGTAACCCCGTCCGTCGTAAACCAGGATACGGCTATTGAAAGCGGACGCGACTACTATAAGAACTACCCTGTAATTCACGTCAATCTCTCGGATCTTCCCAACACGGAGGGAGGATACTCGGGACTCAAGTCGGTAACCTTTACCGAGATTGACTCTACGACCGGCGCGGCTCTCAAATACCCGACGGGACATACGAACGCCGGTCAGGATATTACCCAGACGTTTACGTTTAACACGGGCGCCCTGCAGACGGACGGAAACGTTCTCTACAGCACCGTCGGTCCGAAGACGGCGAACGACAATTCCTGCGATTATACGATTAAGAGCAACGGAGTCTTCCGCCTGAAGATAACCGTCGTCGACTGCGCAGGCAACGAGACCGAGACGATCATAGGCAACGGCGCTGTCGAAAACACCGATTTCAAGGTTGACGCCGAAGATCCGCATCTCGGAGTGCAGCTCAAGCTCGAAAACGGCAACGATTACCTCTGGAGCAACGATCCCGAACAGGGCTGGACCAACTCGAAGGTCATAGCCAGACTCTCGGTATCGAACAACAACTCGGCCGTCGCCTACAGCTATTCGACCGACGGCGGCAACACCTGGGTTGCGCTTCCCTCGAACCGCGACTTCACAGAGTTCAACGAGGACTACAACGAAGACGTAATCTTCCGCGTCGTCACGGCGTCGGGCAGAACCGACGTCACGACCGACGATACGACCACAGGCCCGAACCAGACCTTCAGGATCAAGATCCAGAAGACTCTCCCGGGACAGGGAAGAATCATCGACTTCGTCGACTCGGGCAACAGCAACGAGCAGATTTTCGCCGAGCAGCTTTACGATCTCAACTACGGCACCGAAACCCCGTCCTCGACGCTGACGCCGAACGCCTACGGCTGGCTCAACGTCAACGGCAAGGACGCCTTCAGAGTCGTCTGGAGAGACGTCCGCACCGTTTCGAACGCGACAAAGGTTCAGGCGCCCGTCACGACCTACTACACTCTCACGAGAAAGGCCGACAGCGCGTCGACCGAAGAAACGATTCAGACAGGTCACATCTACGTCTACTACGACGGCACGAACTATAAAGTCGTCAACAACGACGGAACTCCGGTCACCGGAACCGACTTCGACAATATGGACGCCGCGCGCGGCGTGCTGACGCTCGATCATGCGTCTCACGACGGCATCTACACCGCCACCTTCTGGGCTGTCGACGCCGCCGGAAACCGCACGGCCAACTACAGCCACGAGTACAAGATCGACACGACCGCTCCGACGCAGATGTCGGTGCAGGAAATCAGCCACAGCCCGGTAAGCCAGATAGTCAGACAGGCCGTCGGCTTCATCACCTTCGGCGCCTTCAACTTCCAGAGCTCGGTCAGAGTCAGAGTCGAAGCCAACTTCAACATCTCCGGCAAGCAGAAGATCGAATATGCGGCCGTCGAAGTCGATAACAACGAAGACTTCACCGCGCTGAAGAATATGGACACGCTCGCAGAGATGGAGACCTTCGCGCAGAATCACGGCGCGAACGGCATCACCTTCCAGACTCTCGACGCGAGCGCGACCTTCGTCAGGTCTCAGGACTTCTTCGGAGTATATCTCTTCAAATTCACCGATAACGCCGGAAACGTCTCGGTAATCACGTCGGAAGGCGTGCTTATCGACCTTCTCGCGTCGCAGCTGTCGATTCTGACCTACGGACGCTCCTCGGCAGAGGAAGTCACCTGCAATCCCGACGTATGGTACAAGCACGGCACGGTCAAACTCACGATAGACGAAAACGGTTCGGGCGTGAAATACGTCCTGGTCGAACGCGCCGCAGTAGAATACGACAGCAACGGCCAGCCGGTCGTCGGCGCCTACACCGAGGTCGACCGCATATCCGGCCGCGAGATCGCGATCGCCAACGGACAGACCGCCGAAAACAACTTCCCCTTCTCTGTCGGCGTTTACAAGAACAATTCCGCCTCGGATTATCTGCGCTTCGATTATCATACCGAGCACAACTACCCGAACGATTCCGCGACGGGAGCTCCGTCCGGACTCGACACGGCGTCCGCGTCGGGAGTAGATACCGACAGCGACTGCGTGTTTGAAACAAATGAAGGCGGAAGAACCTTTACCGGAGTCAACGTCCTCAACGACACGGTCAACGACAACGGAGTCTGGAAATACAGATTCACCGTCGTCGACAACGTTGGATTCGAGAGCGTGCAGCAGGAATCCGGAATAATCCGCATCAGCAACGTCATCCCGAAGCTCGTCGTTACCCCGCTGAGCAGCGCGGACGACTCGACCTTCACGTCGCAGACCTGGTTCGGCAACACCGGCATCGACGGAAAGTGGACCAACAGGACGCTGAAATTCGAGCTCAAGACGGTCGATCAGAACAACACCTCCAACGAGTGCGTTGTTCCCGTGACCTACTGGTACAGCACAGACGGAGGCACAAACTGGACGAAGGCCGTGGCAAGCGGCAACTTTGTCGCGGGCAAATCCGCCGCAAATAACGACGTCGCAACGCTGACGATTTCAGCCGACACGAATCAGAATATACTCTTCAAGTCGCTCGTCGGCGGCTCGGTTTCGCCGACAAACTACGGCGCGCAAACCGACGCGTCGGCCAACTACGTCTGCTACGACGAGCCCGACGCTACCCTGACTCTCGGAAGAACCTATCAGATCAGAGTCGAAAAACTCGACGAGACCGATCTGACTCACGCAGCCGGAGATATCAAGCTTTACAAGAAGGTTGAAGGCAACTGGGTCGAATACGCGACAGGCGCGTCGCCCGACTACAGCTACGCGAACTACGGAACCGGATCCGCCAACTGGTACAATATCGATATCACTGACGGAGAAAAGGTTCAGCTTCGCGTGGATCTGCCCGCGCCCGCTGGCGAGTCGCACGCGAATACGGCGACCTACTACGAACTGCGCCGCTACGAAACGAAGAGCGCAACTACGTCCACGCTTATCGCCAGCGGAACCTGGAACTGCCTCTGCAACGCCGGAGAACTGGTATGGGCTGCAACCCCCGCTACCGAGGGAGTGCTCGATCTCGATACGAACGAAGGACTTCGCGACGGACGCTACGTTCTCTTCGTAAGGACTTTCGATAGAACGATCGAAACCACAAGCGGAAGATGGAATCACGATGGAGCCGACGTATCGATCGATACCTCCTATACCGGCAGCGATTACAACTACAGAGACAACACATATGCCGAAATAAAGGTTGACCGCGAAAAGCCCGTCGTCACATCGATTACGGTAACCGATACCGGCAGCACGTCCGGCGCGTTCAACGGGACGAACAGCGGACTGCTCGCAGTTCTCAACTCGCTGACCTTCGGCCGCTTCTACAAGGGACTCACCCAGCTTCAGATCACCGCCACCTTCGGCGCGTCGGAGAGCAAATCGATCTCCTATCAGTTCGTGGCAACGGCGGCAGGCGACGCGTCTCTGCCGTCTCCCGACTCGGAGAACTGGACGACTGTCTCCTTCAACAGCGCAACTGCAACTACCAAAACGATTACCGAAACCGCCGGAATTCCTTCATCCGATTTCCGCGGAGTTGTCTACGTCAAGGCGGAGGACAACGCGGGCAACGTATCGATCGACTGGGTAACCGTCGGATTCACCTCCGACAGAAACGCTCCGTCGATGACGGTCAGCGCCACATCTGGTTCGTCGGTACACGGCAAGGATTCGTCGAACGAAGTCGTCACCTGGACGGCGAACGCAAGCGGCGCCTCCCAGAGCGGACACGTAACGACCGCCTGGCTCAATCATGACGCTACGCTGACCTTCATCGCAGACGATTCGGTCGGCAATATGAACACGCTCTCGACGGTCACCTACACCTATACGAAGACCGTCGGAAACGCGTCGCCCGTGACCACCGGTCCCGTAACTCTCTACACGACGACCGATCAGGCCGAAATCAGCGGATCGGGTCCCGCCGTTATGACGCAGCAGCCGCTCACGCTCGACAGCGACGGCGTATACGACTTCACGATTACCGCTACCGACCGCTCGGGCAATCAGACGACGCAGTATATCACCGTACGCGTCGACAAGACGGCTCCGGTTGACGGAAATATCTCGATAAACGTCAACGGAAGCAACACGCGCGACGGATCGGGAACCGTTTATATCAACGCAGTTTCCTCTGCGTCGATCGGAACCGACTACTCGATAAGCGGCGAAGATCATACCTATTATATGACGCTGGCTGCGAACGCCGCGGCTCCCGCCGCCTCCGACGCCGGCTGGCTCGACTACGCGAACAGCGCGGACAATTTCGCCTCATATCTCAGGACGAAAGCCAATCAGAACTTCGTTATCTGGGTCAAGGCGCTCGACAACGCCGGCAACGTGACGATCGTCTCCTCGCGCGAGATCTGCTTCGATAACGTCGCTCCTTCGTTTGAAATCTCGGGAGTCGGCGCCGACGGCACGAACGACTGGGTCAATACCGACGTCCCGCTGACTCGCGTAGACTTAGACGAGTCTCAGTCGGGCAACTATCAGTACAGGTGGATAGTATTGAACGCAGGAACGGCAGCCGTCAACGAAAACGGTCGCGCCGTAACCGCCGGATGGCCGACGCTCAGCGACAGCGAGCTTGCCGACAACGCGACGGCATGGACCGGTTGGGACGACTCGAATCCCGAGCCCTCTGCGCAGTACACTCACGTTTCGCAGGAGAACGAGATCGTATATCTCCAGATCAAAGACCGCTCGGGCAATATCGGAACCCGCGTCGTCAAGGTCGGTCACATCGACAAGACCAACCCGAACGCTCCCGTTTCGACGTCATCCTTCGTCTGGACGAGCCATACTCTTACTAACTGGTACAATACGACGCAGACTCCGGCCGCTCAGTTCACAAGAACCTCGGGCGCTCCCGAGCGTCTGCAGTACCGCTACGCCGTTTACAGCGACAGCGGAGTCGAAACGGCTCTGACGAGCTGGGCAGACTGCACGATGAGCGGAGACGCCGCATATCCCGGAACCGCGATCGGAACGGCTCCCGCCTTCGACGTAAGCACCTACGGTCAGAACGACGTTTACGTACAGTTCCGCGTCATCGACGCGATAGGCGACGCAAACGTTGCCGCTCATATCGCGGAAGCCGTACCGACGATCGACAGCCAGGACGACGGCAGCGAACCCGACGCCAACGCCGTAATCAGATACGACAACAGCGCGCCCGACGCTTCTCTCATCGATATTAAGATCGGTTCCGACTCGATCAAGACCACGCTGAACGTACTGACGCTCGGCTGGTTCTTCAAATCGACCGAAACCGTGACGATCACCGCGGAGCGCGGAACGAACGCCTCCGACCGCAGCGGCGAGCAGTTTGTACACTACATTCTTTCGGGCGATCAGACGCCGAACCTTCCCGCCGCGAACGACAGCCGCTGGCTGGCATATTCCGACAGCGGAATCGCCGTGGTTCCCGGAAGCACCGATCAGCACGGCATCGTTTACGTAAAAGTCACCGACAACGCCGGCAACACGACGATCGTATGGTCGCGCGCCCTCGATATTCAGGACGAAGACGCCTCGACTCCTTCGGCTTCTGCGACGCATACCCCGACGGATACCGGAAACTGGGCTGTGGCTCCCTCCGGAACGTCATATGCGGCCGACAGTTGGACGAACTCCGACGTAGTATTCAACCTGTCTTACGTATATCCCGCGAACTTCAAGTCTCTGGTTCAGAGATACGAATACGCGACGAGCACCGACAACGGCACGACGTGGTCCGCATGGACGACGGTCGGCACCGCCAACCCCGACGCGTCGGGCAGCACTCCCGCGGTTTCGAACTACGCGGAGACGCTCGAAGACAACGTATCGGCAGGGAATACTTCCATAGTTAAATACAAATTCAGGGCCGTGCTCTCTGCCAAAGAGACTGCGTCGCCCGAAGTAGTATTCGGACTTGTCAAGATCGACAAGACCGCTCCCGCAGCTCCGACGATCAAGGTCACCGATCTCGGCGGCAGCCAGGTAACGCCGGTTACCGGCACCTGGTACCGCAACGACGCGATCTCCGTCAGCTTCACGCAGGACAACGGCTCGCCGATCAGAACTCAGTACAAGATCGATTCGGCAGCAAGCTGGTCCGACGTTCAGGTCGGCACCGTCACGGCGCAGGCCGGAACGCATACCTACTACTTCAGAACGATTGACGCGGTAGGCAACAGCAACCCCTCAGGCAACAGCAACCCCTCGAGCGAGATCAGCTACGAAATCAAGTACGATCCCGGTATCTACGACCAGAATGTTACCGCGTGGTACACGACCGACGCGACGCCGACGTCCGGTTCGGTCTGGACGCCTTACTACGGCGGATACGCTCATTGCGGAACGATCAAATACGAATTCACCGCCAAGGCTCTCGCTCCCTTCAAGGAGTTCGAAGTTCTCACGGGCGGAAGCTCCGTTATCGTTATCAACTCGACGGCCGCAGGCCAGTCCTGGAACGTTACGACGACGGGCGAGATCAACACGCTCGAAGGCTACTGGTACGCTCCCTCCTCCGAGAGCGACGGCACGACCTACACCTTCAATTTCCGCACAAAGGTTTCGACGAACGACAGCACGACGCTTGAAACGAAGGCGGAGACGACCTGGAAATACTCGGATTACGCAAATGATACGAATCCGGATACGGGCGATCACGCCTTCGTCTGGAAGCGCGACAACCGCGCGCCGGTCATTTCTACGATTTCGTACACGAAAACAAACGGCGATGCATTCTCGGTGTTCTGCCACACCATCTCCTTCGGACTCTTCTTCAAGGAGACTCTCCGCGTCGACGTTACCGTCAATACCTACAATACTGAGACGTTGCACGGCGCCGACCTGAAGAAGATATACTATCTCTTCTCGGAAAACGAGATTGAAGCTGCGGATCTGGCGACTGCAACCTTTACGCAGATTACAACCTTCACGCATACCGAAGGAACCGGCGTTTGGTCGGCATACTTTGACAAGAGCCCCGACTTTGTCGGCTGGCTCTACGTCAAGGCGGACGACAATATCGTCTACGGCACGCCGAATATGAGCGAGGTTTCGTCTCAGTTCCTCGCAGTCGACGACGACGCTCCGACTCTCACCGCGACTGCCGACCGCGACGCAAACGCCAACGGCTGGTACAATTCGCCCGTTCTCTATACGTTCTCCGCGCAGGATACCGTTTCCGGACTGCACGAGATGACCTACTTCGTCACAATACCCGGCGTAATCGATCCCGAGACCGTAAGAGATCTCGTTGTTACCGGAACGGATCTTGTGCTCGAGAACGGCATGGATCTCTCGACGCACTTCTACACGACCGCGCTCCGCTCGCTCGGCTATCAAATCGGTTATCTGGTCGGAAGCGATATCGTTGACGGCCTCTACCTCGTAAGCGCCGAAGCGTACGACAACGCAGGCAACCATGCGACGATATCGCAGTTCACTGTGAAACTCGACACGACGGCTCCCGCCGCGTCGAATATCACGAAGAACACCAATCCCGCAACCGGATGGCATAACGGCGACGTCGTGCTCTCCAGCACGCTGTCCGACGCGCTCTCGCTCGTGAAGTCCTATCAGCTCATCTGCGAAGACGTCGCGTCCGAGACGCAGGCCGAGGTCACTCTCGACACCGCCGTCTCGTCGCAGGCCGTGAACTTCACCGTCACGAAGACCGGAAGCTACAAGGTCAAAGTCACAGACTCGGCCGGAAACGTCGCTTACAGCCCCGCCATTCAGGTCAATATCGACCGCGTTTCTCAAACAATATCCAATATCACGGTGTCCGCGGAGGACGCCTGGACGAACACGTCCAAGAACGTCACCTTCGACGTATCATTCGGCGGCTCGTCGGCTGACGACGACGCTCCCTACAGCGTCACTGTCACCGGACCCGACGCCTCGAGCGTTTCGGACTGGAGCGACGCCTCGAACCGCACGTCCGCTTCGAACGGCCTCAGCTTCACTGCTAATAAATACGGAACCTACACGATCACCGTAACCGACGCCGCGGGCAACGTGACGACCGAGACGAAGCTGGTGCATCACATCGATCAGACCGTACCGACCATCGACGAAGTGAACGTCGGCGGAACGCCGGCTTCGTTGAACGACAACGGAACCGCTTACGTCTACGACGTCTACAGATCAGGTTCTCAGGCTGTCACGGTGACCGTATCCGACCTCAATCCCGCCGCAGACGGCGTCGACGGCAGATCGGGCGTCGTCTCCACCGAGTACCAGCTCGTAACCGACGGCAACGAGCCTTCCGGCTGGACTTCCTACGCAGCCTTCGATATCATTCCCAACCATACTTACGTAATACGCGTAAAGGTGACCGACAACGCAGGCAACGTGACGATAAAGCAGACGCACGGCTTCGTGGTCTATATGCTTCCGACTGCCGACGTAACGCTGAACTACACGAAATATTCGGCGAATCCGACCGTGAACGTGAACTTCAACGGTCAGTCGCTCGCGCTTGCAAACGTCGTACTCAGAAGATCCGGAAACGATTATCACGGTACGGTAAGCGCGATAACGACTGCCGGAATCACGCTCAACGCGTCGGCGCTCGACGCCCTTGCAGCCGGCGAGTATGAACTCGTCGCGACCTACACGCTCTTCAACAGCGGCAACGGAACGGCTCCCGTCATCACGACGACGACCGTCGTCAGCATAGGCCTGCACGAGAACCACGTGACCTTCGAGGGCACGCAGTACGCCGGTACGCCGATTGCAATCACCGACAAGACCTACGACGGACAGCCCTACTCGCTGACTTACGTCACGGGCGGCGCCGCCGGAACCTACTATCAGACCGGAGACGGAGCGAATTTCTCGACCGGAGCTCATACTACCACCTGGTACGTATCCGACGGAAACGGCGGATGGACCGCGCTCACGGGCGTTCCTGTGAACGTAGGCGATTACAAGGTTGAGGTCGTCATTGCAGGCGACTCGAACTTCGCGTCGACCGCAACTGCAGCCGCAACCTTCAGCATCCTGAACGCCGATCTGACAGGAACCGATAACCTCGTTGCTTCCGCTCTGACCTACAACGGCTCCGCCCAGGCGCCGACCGTCAACGAAAGCGCGGTATCTTCGGTCAACAATCAGACCATCACGTTTGAGTACTCTGCAGACGGAGTCAGCGGCTGGCAGAGCGCGCCGATTTCCTACACAGACGCCGGAACCTATACGATGTACTACCGCGTGTCGGCTCCCAACCACAACACCGTCACCGGAACCATCACCGTTACCGTCAACCCGAAGGCCGCGACGATCACCGTTTCGAACGCGACCAAGGTCTACGGCGACACGGATCCCGCATTCACCGGAACCGTAGCAGGCCTTGTGAACGACGGAGATCTCGGCACCGTCACCTACCACAGAACGACCGGCTTCACCGAAACTCACGTCGGAACCTATACCGGCGTTATCACGGCGTCCTATACGGCCAACGCAAACTACACCGTAACGGTAGTCAACGGCGACTTTGTAATCACCAAGGCGACGCTCACGGCGACAGCCGACGACAAGAGCAGAAGCTTCGGCAACGCAAATCCCGTATTGACGTTCACAGTCTCCGGACTTGTAAACGGCGATACGCGCGACGCCGTCATCGGCGGAACTCCCGTCACGACCGCTGACGAGAGCAGCAATATCGGACCTTATCACATCACGCAGGGCTCTGTAGCTCTCACGGAGTACGGCGCTGAAAACTACAATCTGACGTTCGTAAACGGCACGCTAACCGTAGCCGAGAGAACGCTCACGATTACCGCAAATGCTCAGACGAAGACCTACGGCGACGCGGATCCCGCGCTGACCTACACGTATGAGGGACTTGTCGCGGGCGATACTATCACAGGATCTCTTGAAAGAGTTGCAGGCGAGAACGTCGGAACCTACGCGATAGGCCAGGGCACGCTCTCCGCCGGATCGAACTATAATATCGTTTACGTCGGAGCCGACCTGACGATCACCCCGAAGACGCTTACCGTCACCGCCGAGGCGAAGACTAAGGTCTACGGCGACGCCGATCCCGCCTTCACCTTCACGCACGGCGCGCTTGCAAACGGCGACACCGACGCGGTATTCTCCGGCTCGCTTTCAAGAGAGAGCGGCGAGAACGTCGGGACCTACGCTATCACGCAGGGCACGCTTTCGGCCGGATCGAACTACACGATCGATTATACGGGAGCCGACCTGACGATAACGGTTGCAACGCTCACCGTAACTCCGTCGAATATCCACGTCACAAAGCTGTTCGGAACTGCCGACCCGACGTTCACCTACGGCGTGACCGGATTCAAGAACGGCGACTCGCTCACAGCGTCCGATCCCGCGCATCGCGTAACGCTGACCGGAGCTCTCGGAAGAGTAAACGACAATGTCAACAACGTCGGCACATACTGGCTGACGTCGGGCGACCTCGCTCTCGCTTCCGGACTGCCGAACACGAACTACGTGCTCGCCTTCAACAACATCGGAACGACGGAAGGATGCGCGTATCTCGAGATTACCGCGGGTACGATGACCGTTACCGGAACGCCTTACGTCGGAGTTTACGACGGACAGGGACACCATATCACGGTTACCGCGGCTCCCGCGGCAGATCAGCCCGCCAATCCCGGCTTCACCTACACGGTCTATTATGCAACGACGAATCTCGGCGCCAACGACGCCGGATGGTCCGAAACCAATCCCGAATACGTCAACTACGGCACGTACACGGTTTACTACAAAGTAGTAGCTCCGAACTATGACACCGTAACCGGCAGCACCACGGTAACCATCACGCGTCTCGGCGTGCCGGTACCCGTAGCCAACAACGGACTTGTCTTCAATAACCAGACGCAGACAGGTATCGCGACCGGCGACGGATATACCTGGACCGGCGACGTCAGCGCGAAGAACGCAGGCGAATATTCTGCTACATTCACGCTCGACGACAACCACGATTGGATTGGAGCCGCCAGCGGACAGGAACACGGCTCGATAATGGTTATGTGGTCGATCGCCGCGAAGCCTGTAACGATTACCGTCAACGACGCGTCCAAGACATACGGACAGTCCGATCCCGCGTTCACCGGAACCGTTTCGGGAATCGTCGACGGCGATACCGTAGGAATCGGAACCGTTTCCTACTCGAGAACCAACAGCGCCGTGGAGGCCGCCGGAACCTATACCGGCGTTCTGACCGCGACCTATACGGTGAACCCCAACTACGCGGTAACCGTAAATAACGGCGACTTCACGATCGGCAAAGCGAAATTAGCAAAGCCGACGGCCGATACGACGTCGTTCACCTACACCGGATCGCTGCTTACCTACACGCCCGCCGGATACGATACGACTAAGGCGACAGTCTCGAACAACACGAGAACCGACGCCGGATCTCAGACGGTCAGAGTCTCTATCGACGATACCGCAAACTACGAATGGTCGGACGGCACGACGGCGCCGGTGGAATTCACCTTCACCGTCAATCCCGCAACGATAACCGGTATCTCGGTCAGCGCCGACGATCAGGTTTACACCGGATCCGCTCTGACGCCCGTAGTGACGAATACCTGCACGACGGTGAACGGCAGAGCCGCGACATGGACATACTCGACGGAGCAGAACGGAAGCTATACCTCAGATCTGCCGACCTTCACGGCCGCCGGCACTCATACGATCTACTATAAGATCAACGCCGACAACCACAGCGAGGCGACGGGATCCTTCACCTTCACGATTACCCCGAAATACGTTGAGATTCCGACCTGGCCGACGCTCACCTACAACGGCACGCTACAGGTGGGTCTTACGACCACGACGGGCTGCGGATACAATCTTACCGGCAACACGACCGGAACGAACGCCGGCAATTACGCGGTAACGGCCTCTCTTGCCGATCCCGACAACACCGTATGGCACAACTCCTCCAACGCGTCGGATCCGCTCAACAACACGACGGCGGCTATCGCGAACACCTGGAGAATCAATCCGTATAATCTTACCCAGACCAACACAACGATAACGCTTGCGTCCGACACGCTGACCTACAGCGGCAGCGCTCTGTCGCCTGTAATCAGCTCGGTAACTGCGGAAGGCGTCACCGGAGACGTGACATACACCGTCACCGGCAACTCCGAGACGAACGTCGGAAACTACACGCTGACGATAAACGGCACCGGCAACTTCACCGGAAGCGCGACTGCTAACTGGCATATTGCCCGCCTCGGCATCAACGTTCCTCAGGCTGCCGCCGGACTCGTTTACAACGGTACCGTTCAGCACGGCGTTGCGGCCGGAACCGGCTATACGATTTCGGGCGTCAACGACGGGACGAACGCCGGCGAATACACAGCCGTCGTCTCCGTAGACGCCAACCATTACTGGAACGGCTACGCCGGCACCGACGCAACGTCGACCAAGAACGTCAACTGGACGATCGCAAAGGCCGACTATAATATGACCGGCGTCAGCTTTGAAAACCTGTCGGTCGTATACGACGGACTGCCGCACGCCCAGACGGTTTCGGGAACTCTTCCGACGGGACTTGACGGTATTCAGGTAGACGCTGAAGTCACGGGATCGCAGACGGGCGTCGGCAGCTCGACCTGCACGGCGACCTTCTCGACGACGAGCGTGAACTACAATGCGCCCGCGGCGATGACCTGCACGGTAACCGTTACGGAGCGTCCGATCACGATTACCGCAGGCAGTATGACCGCGGTAACGTACGACGGAACGCAGCACACCCTGGACACCTGGGATCTGACGTCCGGGTCGCTCGTTAACGTTACGGTCGGAGAACTTGTTATCCACCACACGCTTGAGGCAGTTGTCGGACACGATTCGGTTTCCGCCACGAACGTCGCTTACGAAGGCAATGCTGTGACGGGCGTTGTGTTCTCGCCGGAATTCACGGTTAAACACGGATCTGAGGACGTGACGTCGAATTACGCAATAACAGTAGTTCCCGGCGAGCTGCGGATCATTCCGAAGTCTCTTGCGGACATCGATATCGTTTATACTCCTGTTGCAAACGCGCCGACTGTCCTGACGTACAACGGAACCGAGCAGTCGATAGCTATTGGATCGGTCGTATATCACAGAGCCGGGCTTACCGACCTCACTCTAACGCCCGATGTCGATTATACGGTCAGCGGCAACTCGGGAATATACGTCGGCGAATATACCGCTCAGATCACGGCCGTCCAGAACGGAAACTACACGGGATATGCGAATATAGTCAACTGGCAGATCGTTGCGGCGGATGTAAGCGACGTATGGACTGTAACGCTCAATCCGACTTCAGTTTCTTATGATCGCGAATCGCATATGGTTGGTGTAACTGTCACATTCGGTGGCAACACGGTTTCATCGGACGATTATTCCGTTACCGGCAACTCCGCCACGGACGCCGGAACTCATATCGTAACCGTAACACCGACTTCGAATAACAGCAACTTCACCGGATCGCTGACGGCGCAGTGGACAATCACCGCATTTCCTATAAGCGGCACAACTGTCAACGTCAACAACCTTCCCAGCTGCTTCAATTACGACGGTAACCAGAAGAACGTTTCTGACGCGGAAACTCTCACGGCGTTCGGAAACTACACGCTTCAAAGCCCGGCTGATTACAGCCGTACAGGAACCACGCAGGCTACAAACGCCGGGAAATACTCGTACACCGTAACCGGCGCCGGCAACTACTCAGGAACCAGGCAGCTTGAATGGTACATCCTTCCGTATATTGCCTATGACGCCAACGACGGAACCGGAACGGTCGGAAACACCTATGCCGCATATACGAGTTATGATGCGTCAGAGAACAAATTCTCTGCAGCGGCAGCCAATGCAAACGGCTTTACCCGCACCGGATACCATTGCGACGGCTGGAGTACAACTCAGGGTGGAGAAAAGGTATATGATTTCGGCGACTCCGTAGATATCACCGGAAACTCCGTAACCCTTTACGCTCACTGGGTAATCGACGAGTACACCGTATCGGTCGGAACCGATCCTGCGGGATACGGAACTGTCAGTGCCGCAAGCGTTTCGAACGTGCCTCACGGCTCTACTCTGACGGTATCCGGCAATACGATCACCGTCAACGGAACGACTGTTACTGCAACGCAGGCGACCGATCCGAACGGAGAGTACACCTACGCTTTCGACAGTTGGAAGATAGGCGGCGCAACGGTTACCGGAACCTACACAGTAACCGGGGACGTCGAGATAACCGCAAACTTCACGCGGACAGTAAACAACTATACTGTCACTGTAACACACGGTGTAGGCGGAACTGTTACGAGAGACGGCGGAGGGGAACTCAGCGTTACTGTTCCGTATGGATACGGTATTTCGACCTCTTCACAGACGGTAAAAATTCTAACTGCCCAGTTTAGTGAGGTGGCTCAGTTCACTGCTGCGGCGAATACGGGATATACCTTCTCAGAGTGGACTCTCTCGCCGGACAGCCATGTAGTACACGGAAATATTACCGTCACCGCCAACTTCACGCCGAACACGTACACCGTAACCTGGATGTCCCAGGACGGCAGCGTTACGCTTGAACCCGACGAAGGCGTACCCTACAACACCGCTCCTGCCTTCAACGGTACGACGCCTGCGAAGGTGTCCGACGCGCAGTACGATTACACGTTCGCCGGATGGGCGACGAGCCCGAACCAGGAAACCGGAACCGTTGAGGGCAGCCTTCCCACAGTGACGGACAACGTTACTTACTACGCCGCCTTCTCGAAGACGCTTCGGACCTACACGGTAACATGGGAAAACTGGGACGAAACAACTCTTGAGACGGATAACAACATTTCTTACGGTGCTACACCCGAGTATAACGGCGCAACTCCGACAAGAGCTGCCGACGCACAGTACACGTACACGTTTGCCGGATGGGCTCCCACGGTTTCCTCGGTAACCGGCAACGCGACATACACGGCGACATATTCGACCGTGACGAACGAGTACACTATAACGTGGAAGAATTACGACAACTCTACGCTTGAGACGGACAGCAACGTTCCTTACGGAACCACGCCTTCGTACGACGGCGCGACTCCGACGAGAGCCGCCGACGCACAGTACACGTACACGTTTGTCGGTTGGGCGACAACTGCAAACCAGCAGAGCGGAACTGCCGCTTCAAGCCTTCCCACTGTTTCAGTCAACGTTACTTACTACGCTGCGTTCTCGCAGACGATTAATACGTACACTGTCACCTGGAAGAACTGCGATGGAAGTGAAACGCTTGAAACTGATACAGGCGTTGCGTACGGCACGCAGCCGTCCTACGATGGATCTGCTCCGACAAGGGTTGCCGACGCACAGTACACGTACACGTTTGCCGATTGGGCGACAACTGTAAACCAGCAGAGCGGAACTGCCGCTTCAAGCCTTCCCACTGTTTCAGGCAACGTTACTTACTACGCTGCGTTCTCGCAGACGATTAATACGTACACCGTAACCTGGAAGAACTGGGATGGAAGTGTAACGTTTGAAACTGATACAGGCGTTGCGTACGGCACGCAGCCGTCCTACGATGGATCTGCTCCGACAAGAGCTGCCGACGCACAGTACAGGTACACGTTCGTCGGATGGGCGACGAGCCCGAACCAGGAAACCGGAACCGTTGCGGGCAGCCTTCCCACAGTGACGGACAACGCCACTTATTACGCCGCCTTCTCGAAGACGCCTGTCGGCGGCGGACCCGGCATGCTCGCTCGCGTGTTCGCAGGCAGACTGCTGAACGACGGCGGACAGGTTATCACCGGAGTCACGGTTCAGGGCTTCTCGGGCACCGAGAACGGACAGCCCCACGGCATCACCGTGACCTGCTCGGTCGAGGGCGTGACGATCAGCTATTCCGAGACCTACAACGGAACCTTCACGACGACCGCGCCGACCTACGTCGAGCCGGGCATCTACACCGTCTACTACAAGATCGAGAAGACGGGTTACGCGACGGTCACCGGAAGCGAGACTGTCAGAATCAAACACAACGCCCAGAAGACGCTTGACGACAGACCGGATACGTATTCCGCTACCGTTCCGCTCGACATAAGCGGAGCCAACGAGGCGCTGCCGCTCGTCCTCCACACGCAGGTGATAGCGGCGAAGGACCTCGACGACAACCGCGCGGCGATAACCTATGAATCGGGCGTCTGGACTCTCCACAACTCCACCGCCGTACTCATACTCGGTCTTGCTGTGAATTCGGGAGCCGCGTCCTGGAAGTCGAGCTACGGCAAGCTTGCGTCCGACGACATTTCCTACCACAAGCCTTATCCGGCCGACGGCCCGCAGCCCTGGATACTCAAGTACTTCCTGGTTGACGGCGTCAACTGGACGAATGAGATGATTCAGGGACTCTACCTGACGACCGGAACCTACAAACTCGCGGATCTCGGCGAAGGAAACGTCTACGATATGACGGGCAGCTTCCAGAGCGCCGTCAGAGACGGAAACGCGACTTCTTCGACAGTCGTCGCCATACATCTCGCCGACGTCTTCGAAGCCGTCGGAGCCTATCTCCAGAACAACTACTCGCTCGAACAGAGGTCTCTTGACACCAACGGNNTTGACACCAACGGACGCCAGTTCACCGCCTCATTCAACGGAAACGGACAGACGGTTCGCGTCGCGATGAACAACACCTGGACGACGAGACACAACGGTTTCTTCGGCTATATCTACGGCACGGGTTCGGGAACCAAGCCGGTTATCCGCAACCTCACGCTCACGGGATCTGTCACAGGAAACAGCTACGTCGGCGGCGCGGTCGGATACACCAACCGCAACTGGTACAAGCTCGACAACATCACCGTCACCGGTATGACCCTTACGGGCAATGCGGTCGGCGGCGTGGTCGGCGGAATCGGAGCGACCTCGGGCAACGGCGGAGAAAAGACCTGGTCGAATCTCACCGTAACCGGCGGCACGACCGTCACCGCGGACCGCGGAAACGTTTCGGGCTACCCGCTGTCGGCGGGCGGCATCGTCGGATCGGTCGAAAGCTCCTCCTTCTGGATNNTCTGGATGGAAGACGCGAGGGTCGACCCGAGCGTAACCGTTACGACGACGACTGCCACAACGTCTTACGCCGGCGGCCTTGTCGGACGCGTCTGGTTCGGACGCGCCTGGTACAGCTTCGGTCAGTCGGGCTACTGGCAGATCAAGAATTCGACGGCACGCGGCGTGCACGTGACCGGCGGCAACGCCGGAGGCGTCATAGGCGGCGTCACGTCGGGAACCTTTATTACGACGAAGCGCTACTTCATCAGCCTGTATGAAATAGATGCGACAGATACCGTCGTGACGGCGAGCGCAAACAGCCGCGCCGGAACGATACTCGGATTCGCAGACGGAACGCTCGGCAGCGGATTCGATTACGACAGATACGGATTCTACGGAATCAACGTCTACACCGCCGGAGCCGACGTCTCGGACGGCGCGACCAAGAAGCCTTACGAGACCAGGAGCGGCGTCAGGTCCATTGAATTCGGTACCTGCGCTCTCGACTTCAATATCGTAAGGTACACGTCGATCGACCAGGCGATGACGTCAGGTATATCCGACAGACCGCAGTCGCAGCAGGACGAACAGGGTGCGAACTGGATCACGGCCAATCTCGACGCCGTGGCGCAGGGCGGTTCGATACTGATGAACGCGGCCGACACCTACTCGGGCGAAGAGGTCGTATCCGACGCTCACCGCGTGCTCAACTCCGACACCGTAACGGTCAGACACAACAATATCACGAAGGCCGATTACGACAAGGCGGCTCCGTCGCTGAGATACATGTACTACGACGGAGAGCAGGGAGCTTTGCTCGATCCCACCGAGTACGTCGCGGCTCTGGTCAAGGACGTTATGGCGACCGGCCAGAAGATCCGTTCGGACGACGGAACCTATACGTCCGCCATATTCAACAGCCGCCAGAGTACGCTCGACACGACCAACGCCGACAATTCGATTCCCGAGAACACCTATGGGCGCGTGGTATACTCCTACTTCTATACCAACAGGACGGTGTTTGAGTCGGGCAACCTTATCAGAATCACGTCGAGCCAGGGCTATCTGGTCTACTTGAAGAGCGGCGGAAGGGACGAGTTCCGCGGACGCGGAAGCGACGGCGACAACGTCTGGACGACCGTGCGCGCAAGTATGAGACTGACAGGATCCAACTGCGGATACCACGTCTATCTCGAATTCGAAATTCCGATCAAGATCTCGCTCCGCATCTCGACCTCGACCCTCGGATGGGTCAAGAAGGGCGACTGGAGCATTGACGAGAGCGAATTTGCAGCTCTCGTCGGCTACTGCGGAGAGTATCAGTCTGGCGATTCGACCCTGACCTACACGACCGCTTCTTCCTACGTAAGCCGCAGAAACGCGCTTCTCAATTCGAAGGGTTACAAGACCTACAACCAGCCGAACGACGAGCTCATCATCAACAACGACGGCGTGTTCACGGCATACGTTGAGTTCGCATATTCGGGCGACCGATTGCTGCTCGATACGCGAGTGACGGTGAAGAACTCTTCGGGCGTCGACATAAAGGATGAAAACGGCGACGTCTTCTACGTCAGACAGACGACGGGAGGCGGCAAGCTGAAGACCGACGCAAACGGCAACTATATCGCAGTCGTGTACGACGGGCCGGTCGATCCGGGCGATCCCGATTACGGCAAGGTCATATACATATACGACCGCGAGGATGAAAACCACGTAAGACAGCTCGGAACGCTCGCATACTCCACGACCTACTCAAGCACCGTGGAGAGCGTCGATCCGTCCGGGATGACCGGCGGAGAATATGAAAACGGCGTCTACGTCGTCGGAAACGTCAGCTACTATCCCGATTACGAGACAGACGCGAACGGCGATCCGATTCCGGTGCGCACGAGTAGCGGAGCTTACGTGATGTCGGAAGGAGAACGCGTATACTTCCGCAAGTCGGCCAATACGACCGGTACTCCCGTGAACTTCGCAACCGGCACAGTAGTGCCCGATTACGAACAGCTTTCAAGCGACGTCTTCGGATCGGTTTACGTGATGAAGAAGACGGGCGACAGGCTCCCGAGAAGCTACACCGTTGCAAAACGCACGCTCACTGAGACGGTCGACTACGGTTCGCCGCTCTACGAAACCGAGCCGCTCAGCGTCGCGAGCTTCTACCAGATCATGGGCGCCGGCGCGCCGGAGAACCTGAGAAAGGGAACCGCTCTCAAGCTGTTCGACCTCAACTCCGGAAAGGTTTACTACTACTCTGTGTCCGACGACGCGGGCGAGACGAGGATCTTCCTGTCGAGCTTCAAGACTCTGACGACCGAAGAGAATTACGTATACCGCGACACGAGCATATCCGACCGCGACCTGATCGCCGAACTTGACAACAAGCTCCGGAACGGCGTCATCACGCAGGCCCGGTACGACGAGCTCCTCGACGAGGCGAACCCGCTCATCACGGTTCCTTACCAGATAAGGACTTCGTCTAGAATGAAGGAAGACGCGATCGCCGGACTTGAGAGATTCCTGATAGTCGTCGACTTCGGCAACACCGAAGACCCGAACAACGACTTCACGATCAGCGGACGCAGCGAGATTTACATCGATCAGGGTACCGACGCAGGCCAGAACGGAGACATCGACGGCGCGTCCTTCGGACTCAATCCTTCCTACGTCGGAGAGCAGCCGCAGATCAAGATCGGCGCAAGACGTTCCTTCTCGCTTACCGATTCCTCGGGCAACGCCGGCGCAACGCAGGCGTTCAGCAAGCTGATACCGCTCAACGCTACGGTCACCTTCATGGACCGCGTCATCAGAGGGTACAACTTCTACAACGATACCGCGAACACCGACAAGAAGTACCTCGAAATCAGGTATACTCTCTACGACGAGAGAGGCAATATGGTTAACCTGCCGGTCAACACGAAGATCAACTACGGTATGAAGCCGTCCGGATTCAGCCCGACGGTTTACAGCCAGGTGTCGCCCGGAAGCGCCTTCTACTTCAACGGTCAGGGACTCGTCTACGATATGGAGAAGACCTTCGCCGTGACCTTCACCGAGGCCGACGGAACGGTCCGCTACTTCGAAGACGTCAGCGATCACGTCAACTATTACGATCAGGCGTCGGGCAAGTACTTCTACTACCGCGACTACTACGACGAGGATTCGCTCGGGTTCTCAACCGACCCGAATCCCGTAAAGATCTGGTACGACGGCACGGCCGGCAACGTTCCCTTCGTCTACATCGACGACGACGGAAAGGCGTGGAAGAATTACGATCCCACGGCGCCCTCGAACTCGCAGTACAGCGGAGCTGTCGAACGTCTTGAGCAGATCGACATACTCGAAGGCGAGAAGGGCAACTCGGAGAACGTATCGGTCAAGCTTGACTTCTCATACATTCTCACCAACCTGCCTTCGGGCGAGTACACGCTCCGCGTTGAACTGACGAGAATCGACGATCCCGACTACCCGAACGGTATTTCGGTCATCGAATCTCTCGATCTCTACTACGTGATCGAGGGCGAGGCGAACTTCGGTATCCGCATCGACGTCGACGACGGAGACGCGAACACGAAGGACGACTTCAGAACGCTCAACGTCAACACGGCGCTGCGCGCGACCATCGACGTGCCCGGAAGCGTGGATGAAAGAACGCTCGGATTCAGATTCAATACGCGCTACAGCGGAGTCACCGACGGAAGCAACATCACCAAGGGTAGATTCGTCCTCTACAGGAAGAATCCGGATACCGGTCTGTACGAGCAGTACACGCCGCCCGAAGAGACGATCAAGCTCTGGTTCGGCTTCACTCAGACACACCAGAACGCCGATCCGACCGACGACCAGACGATTCGGCTCAACGCCTACGATATGAGAGGCGGACCCTTCACGGTCGACCTGTGGAGGTACAACGACACGGTCGGCGCTACGCCGACGAACACCGACGCCGACTACGTCACCGGATACTTCGAGTACAGCGACGTATCCACGGGCGAGCGCAGAATCGACGTCAAGATCAAGATCCAGAACTCCGAAATCAAGGAGATTATCCTCCAGGATACGCTTCAGAATTCGACGATTCAGTCGGATCATGCGGCGATGCTGAGCAGGATAATCGAGATCAACGGAACTTCGGGTATCGTGGCGAGAACCTACCTCGAGAGATCGATTCTCGAGAAGATCCGCGAGCTGCTTCAGTCTGTCCGCGTCAACCTCACTGCCCACGGCGAGGGCTATGCGACCGTCATCCTCGGCGTGGCGAACAACGCTCACCTTGTGCTGCCTCAAGGCAACTACAAGATCGAGGCGCAGATCACCGTCTCCGGAATGCCGGTGGCGACCGACTACGTCATCTTCAACATCAATAATACGCTTTACAACGACTTTATTGATCCGCCTCAGAACTGACGCAGCTTCTCACCCTACGGGGGGGAGCAGTGAAATCCATCGCAGCCGCGCGCGGCGAGGCTGCGATGGGTGAAATCCGTGCTTCACACGGGTGAAATTCGCGCTTCGCGCGAGTGAAATTCCGCGCACGGCGCGGAGTGAAATCGCGGGGTCAAAAAGCATGGCTTTTTAACCCCGCGGCAGAAACAAAACAAAAATGACGCACAGAGCGTAACAAACGTTATGTTCTGTGCGTCGTTTTGTTAATGAAACATTTTACTTTTTCACTGTTTCCTCTTGACAACCCGCGACCGCAGGTGATAAAATGGTTCTTCATAATTTTGTGTGTTTGAGATAAAAAAATTCAAAGAAAACAGTTGAACCATGG
>LXOW01242547.1_pt1 | contig 61022 bp, 49 predicted proteins | sample 1368591 | NCBI WGS metagenome assembly LXOW01 (sample SAMN04884650, study PRJNA319009) | bovine gut metagenome | isolation source: Cow rumen | host: Bos taurus | place: Italy: Legnaro (PD) | collected 2014-07-09
TCACGTTATTTGAAATTCGGTCTTATGTGTCCTAAACATATGAATTACAACAAAGTTTAGGTGGTTTCCAACTTTAACCGACAGCTATCACTGTTAAATACACATGTAATTCACATGAGTAGGGAAAACTTATTTGTCTGCCGGGTACAGCTTAAAGAACTCCTCAGAGAACTCATTCAGAGTACCATCTGCTATATGAGCTCTAATCTGTTCCATCAGACGCTGATAAAATCTGAGATTATGGATAGTATTGAGTCTTGCTCCCAGCATTTCTCCACATTTATCAAGGTGATGCAGATACGCTCTGGAATAATGACGACAGGTGTAGCAGTCACACTTTTCATCAAGAGGACGTGTATCCTGCTTATATTTGGAATTACGCAGTTTAATCACGCCTTCTGATGTGAAGAGATGTGCATTTCTTGCATTTCTCGTAGGCATAACACAGTCAAACATGTCCACACCGCGAAGTACTCCTGACAGAATATCCTGAGGCTTCCCGACCCCCATTAGATATCTAGGTTTGTTTTCAGGCATTCTTTCGGTTATAAAATCAAGAATCTTATGCATATCCTCTTTCTTTTCACCTACTGCCAGACCACCTATGGCATAGCCGTCAAAACCTATTTCCATCAGACCTTTAAGCGACTCTTCACGAAGATCTTCATACACACTGCCCTGAATAATGCCGAAAAGAGCATTTTTGTTCTGCAGTCTGTCAAACTCATCGCGGGAACGTTTTGCCCATCTCAGGCTCAAACGCATTGACTTGGCCGCTTCATCATGAGTTGCAGGGTAAGGAGTACACTCATCAAGAATCATTACAATATCAGAACCGAGTGCTTCCTGAATCTGCATGGAAACCTCCGGTGATAAAAACACCTTGTCTCCATTAATCGGATTCTGGAAATAACAGCCCTCTTCCTTGAGCTTGCGCAAAGCTCCCAGACTGAATACCTGGAATCCGCCCGAATCTGTCAGAATCGGTTTATTCCACTGCATAAAACCATGAAGATCACCGTGTAGACGCATAATGTCACAACCCGGTCTTAACCATAAATGAAACGTATTGCCCAGAATGATGTCAGCTCCGATTGCTTCAACTTCCTCAGGACTCAGGCCTTTAACTGTACCATAGGTTCCAACAGGCATAAAAGCAGGTGTTCTCACCACGCCTCTGGCAAATTTCATTTCACCGAGTCTTGCCTTTCCGCACTTGTTCTTTAAAGTAAATTCCAAAATCAGTGTCCTCTAAGTTTCTTTTCAATGTCTTCGGCAGTTTCCGCATTATCATTACGGGTGATAAACATGGCATCTCCGTAACTGAAGAAACGATATCTGTCACTTACGGCGTGTTCATAAGCCTTCATGGTATGATCATAACCGGCGAAAGCACTCACAAGCATGATTAAAGTAGATTCAGGCAGATGGAAATTGGTAATCAGTGCATCCACGACTCTGAATTTGTAACCCGGATAAATAAAAATACTGGTATCTGCAGCAAATGGTTCTATCAGTTTGCCGTTCTTTTCTGCTTTCATTGCCGCACTTTCAAGTGAACGTACGGAGGTTGTTCCAACTGCAATTACTCTTCTGCCTTCAGCCTTGGTTTTTAAAATACGGTTAACCAGCTCTTCAGGTACCACTGCGTATTCAGAATGCATGTGATGCTTGGAAATATCATCTTCCTTTACAGGCTGAAATGTCCCTGCACCAACATGAAGGGTGACAAATCCGGTATCCACACCAATTTCTCCAAGCTTTGCAAGAAGTTCGTTATCAAAATGCAGTCCCGCAGTCGGTGCGGCTACAGCCCCAGGAATTTTGGAATACACGGTCTGGTAACGTTCACGGTCAAATTTTTCATCAGGACGATCGATATATGGAGGGAGCGGAATATGCCCTATTTCATCCATAATGTTAAAAATTGTTTTGTCACCGGTAAATTCCAAAATGAACAAAGCATCCTGTCTTCCGAGCATAACTGCTTCATAACCGTTATCAAACTTAAGGATTGCTCCTTCCTTAGGAGACTTTGATGATTTCATATGAACAAGGGCTCGATGCTCATCCAGAACACGCTCAACCAGAATTTCAATTGCACCGCCGGTTTCCTTGTGTCCGTACATTCTGGCAGGAATTACCTTGGTATTATTGAATATAAGTAAATCACCCTTTTTCAAAAATTTGACTACATCGTAGAAATGATAATCAGCCAATTCACCGGTTGTACCGTTCAGAGCCAATAATCTGCTGTGAGTCCTTTTATCAGCAGGAAATTTAGCTATAAGCTCTTCAGGGAGATTATAGAAGAAATCTGATCTTAACATCATAATAAACAACAGCCTAACTTACAGTAATGTAAAGCGTTCATACACAAACAAAAAAAGTATCCTGAAAACAAAATTCGAAATACTTTAAGTTAATCTCTGTAATTAACTTCACTGAATAAACAAACATATCTGTTAATTCAGTATGATTTCACCAGTAAATAAAAATAAAATCAATATAAGCCAACAGACCTGTAATATTCTACTTACTTAATATTACATGTCAATTTTATAATTTTATTAAAAAATATTGACATATTTCACATTTTTAATATAATAACCACGTTCATTAGTCCTATGGTTATTAATCATTGATAACACCAGTCCTCATCAGCACATGCGTGAGTACTGGTTTCTTTTTTTATAGTCTCCTCAAATTTTACATACGATTTAAACTCATTACATACTGTTCGAATCAGTTTTAATCATTTATATACAGCTGCATCGAGCGTATAATAACCACAATTTTGTATTTGAATATTATTCAGGGAAGTACTACTTTATGAGCTCCCAAACCATAAACATGACACTATCGATTTTAAAAAAAACTGCATATGCAATATTATTTCTGGTAACCGCACTTAATATTTCAGCCTGCGACACCGACAGTCATTCAAATCAGGTCAGAGCTATTGAAGATCTATGTAAAGCCAGAGTCGGAGTTCAGATAGGTACAACTGTTGAAATAGCAACCAATGAATATCTTGAACAGCATAACTGTCCACCGGTTGAACGCTTCAACAGTTCCCCCGATTCAATTGCAGCTCTTACTCAGGGAAAACTTGATGCTGTGGTAATGGATGAACTTCCTGCCGTAAAATTCGTAGAAAAAAAATCCTACGCTCAAAATTCTAAACACACCGTTTAAAACAGAGTCATATGCAATTATTCTTCCCAAGGAAAACAATGAACTGATGGAAAAAATCAATACAGTCATTGATGATATCCATAATGAAAAGCTGTACGAAAGAATATACAACACATATGTAACTCATACAGATAACTATCACTACACAGCTGTAAACAATGACGGGCCTGAATTTATTATCGCCACAAGCCCAGATTTCCCGCCGTATGAATACTACGAAAACAATGAAATTGTAGGCATCGAAATTGAATTAGCAAAAATTATTGCTGACCGTCTGCATATGAAACTAAAAATCGAAAGCATGGAATTCGACAGTATTATCAATGCGGTGAGCAGCGGTAAGGTTCATGCCGGTTTTTCAGGTTTTTCAAAAACAGAGGAAAGAGCCAAGGTTATAAACTTCACTCATACCATCTGCTCATCTCAAATTTTTGTAATAGTACCTGACCATTCCAAAACATCCGTGCAGAATCATTCTTCATTTACAGACAAGTTCTACAATAACTTCATTAAAGAAGATCGCTGGAAAATGCTTGTTTCCGGGCTTATGACAACCATTATTATATCGGTGTTTTCCGCCATTATAGGACTCCTTGGGGGAACCGTTATGGCGGTAATAAGAATAATGAATAACAGAACCGGGAACTTCAGAATTCTTAATTTTCTGATAAGAATGTACGTTAATATAATCAGAGGAACACCTGTAATGGTTCAGCTTCTGATTATCTACTACATAATTTTTGCCTCAGTTGATATAAGCAAGATTGTTGTAGCCATTGTCGCATTTGGTCTGAACTCTATGGCATACACTGAAGAAATAATCAGAGCCGGGATGAAATCAGTACCGACCGGACAGTTTGAAGCCGGATATGCATTGGGATTAAAACCATTTACCATTATAAGACACATAATATTACCGCAGGCTTTCAAGAATAATCTCCCAGCACTAGCTAATGAAGGAATTTCATTAATCAAAGAAACCTCAATCTGCGGTTACATAGGTCTTATGGATCTGACCAGAGGAGGTGTTGTTATCAGAAACACAACATTCGAGGCATTCATGCCACTTCTTGCGGTTGCTTTAATCTATTTAGCTATTATAGGCACACTGTCAGCATGTGTGGCCCGTCTAGAAAGGAATTTAAAGAAAAATGAACGATAACATACCGGTTATGCGGATTGACGGCATCTGCAAAAAATACGGAGATCACGAAGTATTAAATAACATTTCCATTGACATAAACAAGGGAGATGTTATCGCAGTTATCGGACCTTCAGGGTGTGGTAAATCAACGTTTATCAGAATGCTTAACCTGCTTGAAAAACCTACATCAGGCAGAATTTTCTTTGGAAACACTGAATTAACATCGCTCAATGAAAAAGAACTTACCGAAATAATTCCAAAAATCGGAATGGTATTCCAGCAGTTTAATCTGTTCCAGAATATGACGGTAAAACAGAACATAACGCTTTCTCCTGTTCTTCATAAGATATACACAGAGGATGAAGCAGACGCATGGGCTATGAACATGCTTGAAAGGGTAGGGCTGGCACAACATGCACACAAGTACCCTGCACAGCTGTCAGGAGGCCAGCAGCAGCGAGTAGCAATAATAAGAACCATTGCAATGAAACCATCTATTGTACTGTTTGATGAACCCACAAGCGCGCTGGATCCTGAAATGGTGAACGAAGTACTGAACATGATGAAAGAACTTGCTGACGAGGGAATGACTATGGTTGTAGTTACTCATGAAATGAAGTTTGCCCAAAACGTTTCAAACCGCGTGTTGTTCTTCAATAATAAAGGGATTCAGGAACAGGGAAGTCCTGACGAAATATTCAACCACCCTAAAAATGAAAGGCTGAAAGAATTTTTAAGTCAGATTGAAGCAAAATAATAACTAAAGTCTCTAATAAAATATAAAAAAAGTGAATCATACTGGTATGGTTCACTTTTTTTTGAATGACCAAACGATAAAAAAAGCGACACACAGGTGTCGCTTTGAAATAAATTACAAGCTAATTATTAGGTTCTGTTATATCTTGCAGTTCTCTTAAATGCCTTTTCCTGTGAATCGAAGAGGTAGCAAGCTTCTGCAGGAATACCAACTTCAAGAGAGTCACCGGTATCAACAGGGATTTCAGATGCAGCCTTAACAGTGAAGTCTTCACCATCTACATCGAGGTATACGAAGCTTTCAGCACCTAAGTGTTCAGCAACCTGTACCATACCTGATAAGCGGCTCTTTGAATCAGGGTGTTCAACTGGAACCAAGTGTTCAGGACGAATACCTAATTCAACCTTATCACCAACGCTAGCGCGACGAGCATCAACACAAGCAGTAATTACGTCACCGGTGTTAAGCTTAACCTTACAGGTTTCTTCACCGATTTCAATTAACTGACCCTTGAGGAAGTTCATCTTTGGAGAACCGATGAAGCCAGCTACGAACTTATTGGTTGGGTTATGATAAAGTTCAAGTGGAGTACCGAACTGTTCAAGATTGGTTTCTGCAGATTCCTTTAACGGACTTAAAACAACAATCTTGTCAGCTAAGGTCATAGCTTCAACCTGGTCATGGGTTACATAAATAATGGTTGAATTTAATTCCTTGTGTAACTTAGCAATTTCGATACGCATCTTTACACGGAGTGCGGCATCGAGGTTTGATAAAGGTTCGTCGAAGAGGAATACGTCTGGCTGCTGAACGATAGAACGACCGATAGCAACACGCTGACGCTGACCACCTGACAGAGCCTTTGGCTTACGATCCATTAAAGCATCAAGGCCAAGGATCTGAGCAGCGTTATTAACACGCTTTTCAATGGTATCCTTATCGAATTTCTTTAATTTAAGACCGAATTCCATATTCTGGCGAACATCCATATGTGGATAAAGTGCGTATGACTGGAACACCATACCTACACCACGATCTACAGGAGGAACGTCGTTCATAACCTTAGAACCGATTTTTAATTCACCTGAAGTGATATCTTCAAGACCGGCAATCATACGAAGAAGAGTAGACTTACCACAACCTGATGGACCAACGAATACGATGAATTCGCCGTCTTTGATGTCAAGGTTGATATTACGTAAGGTATCTTTTAATAAACTTGGATTATAGTTCTTAAGAACGTTTGTTAAAGTAACTTCAGCCATTTAAAGCTCCATAAAAATCTTTTATAACATGCGGTGCGCTAGACACCGCATTGCAAAATATCAATTAACCCTTTACACCACCGGCAGTCAAACCACCAACTAACCAACGCTGAGCTAACATAAATACGATGGTAATTGGTAAACCTGACATAACAGCCGCTGCTGCGAAGTCACCCCAGAGCTTGTTCTGAGATGCAAGGTACTGCTGAGAACCTACAGCAAGGGTGTAGTTATCTACGTCATTTAACAGAATACTTGCTACTGGAACTTCAGTAATAGTACCGATAAATGCAAGGATGAATACTACTGCGAGAATTGGCACTGACAGAGGTAAAAGTACGAGTCTGAAAGCCTGCCAAGGAGTAGCACCGTCGATTGCTGCAGCTTCTTCGAGTGAAGCATCGATGGTTTCAAAGTAACCCTTGATGGTCCAAATATGAAGTGCAATACCACCCATATATGAAAGAATCAGACCTGCTCTGGTGTCAAGACCGATGAAAGGCAGATATTCACCGATGTTATCAAACAATGCATAGATAGCAACGAGTGCAAGCACTGAAGGGAACATCTGGAAAATCAGCATACAGTTTAAAAGTGTAGTCTTACCCTTAAAGTTCAAACGAGCAAACGCATAAGCACTGGTTGTTGAAAGCAGTACGATAAACGCTGCAGTGAAGAACGAAATAATGATAGAGTTCCATAACCACTTTAATACAGGGAATGGAGGCATATGTTCTACACCATCAGCATCTACATATGAAATACCGAATGCAAGTTTCCAGTGATCCAGTGTTAACGAATCCAATCTTGGTAAAAAGAGGTCGTAAAAACTGTCTGATACGTTGGTTGCAAAGTTACCTTCACGGAATGAAATCATCACAACCATGTATAACGGAAACAGAACAGCAAGTAAGAACAAACACATTACAATGTGAGTAGCAATAATGCGATACTTTATTGACTTAGGTTGTACGATTGCCATAATTAGTCCCTAGCCCCCATCTTAGAAAGCTTTAAGTTAACTATAGATAAAGCACCTACTAAAATGAAGATAGTAGTAGCAATTGCAGATGCCAGACCGTAGTCATTACCACCAGCACCACCTTCGAATGCTAAGCGGTAGGTATAAGATACGAGCAAGTCAGTAGAACCTGCAGTAGTAACCACACCGTCTTCTGGTAAGAAGTCAGGACCACCGTTAGTTAACAGCATAATTAACACGAAGTTATTGAAGTTAAATGCAAATGAAGCAATGAGTAACGGAGTTAAAGGCTTCATTAAAAGAGGAAGAGTAATCTTCAGGAAGTTCTGAAGAGGACCTGAACCATCCATTGCTGATGCTTCATAGAGATCATCAGGAATAGCCTTTAACAGACCCATACAAAGAATCATCATGTATGGATAACCTAACCATGCGTTTACGATGAGAATCATAGAACGAGCATAGCCGGCTTCATTGTACCACTCTGGTCTCCAACCAAAGAAGAAGTCTAAAATACGGTTGATTTCACCAAAGTTTTCATTGAACAAACCTTTAAATACCAGGATTGAAATGAATGATGGTACTGCATAAGGAAGAATCAGAATCAGACGATAAATTGATCTACCCTTTAAGAATTCCCACTGAACAAGACAAGCGAGAACCATACCGATAGCAAGAGTAATGAATACGGTTAAAGCAGCAAAACAAACAGTCCAAATGAAAATCTTAAGGAATGGAGTAGAAATACTCTTATCGTTCCAAATTCTCTTGAAGTGTTCAAAACCGATGCCAACGCGGAAACCTGGAGCCATTCTTTCTCCAACTGGCTTACCGGTCTGAGTATCGATAGTCTTGTAATAACCATCTTCCATATCAGGAACGATTAAAGAATCATTTGAAAGATCCTTAAGCATGTGTGGATTGCTTAATCTTTCCTGGTTGCCAAGAACAACTTCCTTCTGACGAACGTATCTGTTCTTAACAGCACTGAAAGTCTTAAGACCAGTGTAAGTAAGTTCCTGATTATCAATCTTAATCTTAATAGACTTTAAGTAATCTCTGAACTGAGTCTTACACTTAATACCACAATCTTCCATATCCTGAGTATAAGAGTTATCTACCTTAGTAACATGGATAACAGCTTTTGATGCAGTTGCCTTGTTTGCAGGCTTTTCCATCTGTTCCTTATCAAAGAACACAGTTTCTGGAGAAGCATAGGTGCGAACTTCAGCAGGATTGCCGTCAGCAAGCATAGCTGGCTGATTCTGAAGTACGATTACGTACTTGTTGCCTTCCTTTGCATAAAGCTTAAACTCGTAGTCACCACCTTCTACTCTATAGGTCTGACTGAGGAAGTAATTCTCAGCTCTTTCAAGAGTGAAGAGGTTTTTAGCAGAGTAGTTTGTGAACGCGATGTACACGGTGTAAACCAACGGGAATATAATGAAAACCACCATACCCGCAACGGCAGGGAATATATATCTGTGAGGATATAATCCCTTAAGCCATGCTACAAGTAAACCACCTGCGATGACTATTGTAAATAAAATTGCGAAAGCGTACTGACCATGAGTAAACATAGAGCTTATCATGAATACACCAAAGAGTAATACTGTTAAAGATATTAAAACTTTGAGTATCATTAAGCCAGGCGCTCCACCTCCAGAGGTTTTACCTCTCTTACCAACAGCGATAGAATCCATGCTAATACCCTAATAACTTATTCTAAATTTAGCTTGTAAAACTGTAATAAAAAAACTTTTTACTACAAATAAAAACTTTAATATTTTCATATTAAAGCTTTTAATTCTAGTCTTTCATAAAAGAAGCTCCTCTCAGAGCTTCTTTGTTAGAAAGTTATCTTACTTTTCGATACGATCTTCAGCAGTCTTAAGAGCTTCTTCTAAAGTCTGACGACCAGTAGTAGCATTCTTAAGAGCAGTCTGCAATGAACTCCAGAAACGATTCATTTCTGGTACGCTTGGCATTGGGTCACCAATCTTAGCGTTGCTCATGGTTACAGCAATTCTTGGGTCCTTTTCAAGCTTAGCTTCGTAAGACTTAAGAGCAGCAGCACCTAATGGCTTATCCTTATTCATTTCATCCAGACCTTCATCAGTGAGGAGGTAGTTGAGTAAGAATTCCTTAGCTAAGTCCTTGTTAGGAGAAGCCTGGTTGATGGTCATACCCTGAACACCTACGAATGGCTTACCTGGGTTACCCTTAAGGGTTGGGATTGGGTTAACGCTGTAGTTAAGCTTGCTGTACTGACCCCATGACCATGGTCCGTTGATGATACATGCAACCTTGCCGTTTACGAAGCTAGATTCCATGATACCGTAGTCAGCGCCCTTCTGCATGTGATCATTCTTAATTAAGTCAACGAGGAACTGAACACCGGCCTTAGCACCGTCGTTATTTACACCTGAATCCTTAACATCGTAACTGCCATCTGCATTTCTCTTGAATGCATAACCGCCGTTAGCAGAAAGTAATGGATAGCTGAAGAATGCATTATTGTAATCCCACATAATTGCACGCTTGCCGTCCTTCTTTAACTGGTCATCAAGAGTTACAAGTTCTTCGAATGACTTAGGAGCATCCTTAACGATATCCTTGTTACAAATTAAAGCAATAGCTTCAATAGATACTGGGTAACCGTAAATCTTGCCATCTACAGTCATAGCCTTCCAAGCAACGTCCTGGAACTTGTTTAATTCTTCCTTGGTTGGTTCAATTGGAGTTAAAAGACCAGACTTAACCCATTCACCATAACGGTCATGAGCCCACATGAAAATATCAGGACCGTTACCAGATGCAGCGTTCTGCTGGAACTTAACTTCAACCTGGTCAGGGTGAGCAACAGTTACCTTAACACCGGTAGCCTGTTCAAACTTCTTACCAACCTTAGCAATACCGTCATATGACTTATCGCCGTTAACCCAAATTGTTAACTGACCTTCTTCAATACCTGATGCAGAAGCAACCTGTGCAAAACCAAAAGCAGCCAAGCCTACAACAGTAGCTAAAATAGTTTTTTTCATTAGTCTATTTCCTTACTTAGTATTAATAAACATCGGCCTCAAACCGAATTTAACGATAACATAATAGAACATATGCATTTTTTTAAATAATAAAAAGTTGCATTTTTTTAACATGTATCTCATTATGAGTGCATTAGTTGCGTTTTTTATGTGATTCAGACCTACTGAAAGCAGTTTCGATCACACGCAATTACATGTCTCCACCACATAATGCAGCACTGCAGACACACTCACGGCTCTACTATTTCTTTAAAACTCTTTCTTCAGCTATTTTCAAAGCCTTCTTAGCTGACTGACGACCAGTTGTCGCATTTTTTAAGGCCGTCTGCAGAGAACTCCAGAATTTATTCATTTCAGGGATATTCGGCATCAGATCCCCGTGTTCCGCGTTATACATTATTGTCGCTATTCGCGGATCCTTCTCAAGCTTTGCCTGATACGACTTCAATGCAACAGCGCCTAACGGACGATCGTTATTCATTTCTTCAAGACCTTCGTCAGTCAAAAGGTAGTCAAGCAGAAACTTCTTTGCAGCTTCCTTGTTAGGTGACGCTTTATTTATCGTCATCCCCAACACACCGACAAATGGTTTACCAGGTTTACCATCAAGCGTAGGGAACGGATTAACAGAATAGTTAAGTTTACTGTATCTTTCCCAGCCCCAGGCTCCGTTTATAATGCAGCCTACATTACCGTCAATGAATTTCTTTTCCATTTTTGGAAATTCTTCCCATGTCTGCATATGTTCATCTCTAATGAGATTAACTATGTATTCCAGACCTTTAACTGCACCAGGACTATTAATACCTGTTTTGGTAACATCATATTCGCCATTTTCATTTTTTCTGAACGAATAACCGCCGTTTGCTGAAAGAATAGGATAAGTAAAGTAACCATCGTTATAATCCCAAACTATGGCGTGTTTCCCTTCTCTCTGTAATTTTTCGTCAAGCTCTACAAGCTCCTCAAAAGTCTTTGGAGCTTCCGGCACCAAATCCTTGTTACACATAAAAGCGATTGCTTCAATGGAAACAGGATATCCGTAGTACTTGTCTTTTACTTTCATAGCCTCCCAGGCAACAGACTGAAATCTGTCAAATTCTTCCGGCGTAGGTTCAACAGGTGTGAGAATTCCAACCTGAACCCACTCACCAAATCTGTCATGAGCCCACATAAACAAGTCCGGGCCATTGCCTGAAGCAGCATGTTGCAGAAATTTGATAACCGGCTGTTCCGGGTGTTCAACAATTACTTTAATCCCGGTATCCTTTTCAAATCTCTCACCGACCTTTTCAATCCCCTTGTACGACTTATCGCCATTAACCCACACCGTAAGATGTGTACCCTCAATACCTTCCGCAACCGCAGAACCGAAAAAACCCATGGCTACAGCAGTCACAATAGCTGATAACAATATCTTTCTCATAATCACTGTCCTACTGGCGTAAAAACAAATTAATTCAAACAGTTCGCAGGATTAATTCAAACAGCGAAACAATTGTTTATTCTAATATGTTAAACCACAAACAATGACCTTAAATCATACCATTACTCAAATTTTGAACAGTATCTCTAATTAGTAAACCCATTAACTTCTTGTTTACTTTTCAAGGGCACCGAGGTAACAAAAAATTTTAATAGATCAATATCACAATTCATACTCTAACAGTGAAAGTGTTTTCACACAATTAAAAATGAATTATTTTATTTCGTTTGATTACTTTTTCATCATTTTTAAATAAATGACCTGACATCAAAATAATATTTATTTCGCCTATTACAGGTATTCTTTTTAAAACATTAAATTATTTGAATTGTTTTTCATTGAAATGAAACATAAATAATTTACCGATATAACTAGTATTTGCTTTACAAATACTATTTCACCTATATTTATATCTCTTTATTTATAAGCGTGATATACGTTATACAAAAACACTTTTCACAGGATTAATTCAGACATCATAAAAAAATCTTAATCATGCACCAATATCTAAGTATTAAAATATTATACAAAAGCATAAATCTAAAATATTACTTAACTGCACCAGCGCATTCTCCAGACGCAATACTGAGCAACCTGCACAAAGAGTTATTCTGGTCTTTATTCCCATTTATAAACTTTAAATCGCCCAATTTTTAATATATGTAGTAAAATATGTAAAACGTACGGGATGACAGATATGATTATTTTCAGATAAATCCTGTATTATACTTTATGGTTGTGCTTTGGTATTTCTGAAATGAACAGTATTAATTACAGTAGCTATTTCACATACAAAGATGAAGTTTCCCGTTCAATCAGCTGGGGACACTGGTTTGTTCTGCTGAATATTTTTCTTGCTCTGCTTATCGGTTGTGCATACCTTTATAACGCACCTACCCCATCAACAGGATTGGGAACAACCTATCTTATAATCAGTTGGCTCGGTCATTTCAGTTTTCTAGTATTCATCATCTACATCTTAATTTTTTTCCCGTTAACATTCCTGTGCAGATCCACACGAACCTACAGAGTTTTATCCATCATACTAGCTACTGTCTTCATGACGGTTATGCTGATAGACGTAAAACTTTATCAGGCAATTAAAATCCACCTTAATCTGTCTGTTCTGCAGATTTTCTTCTCGCAGGAAGGTTTTTCCACAGGTCTGAATTACAATTTTCTGTATATAGCCACACCAGTCGTAGGTTTCATAGAATATCTTTTCTCTAAACTTGCATGGAGAAATCACTACCTTCACAGGTATCAGAAAATTACAGTGTTCCTCACGTGTATTTTCATTGTTTCTTTTCTGACTACACACATCATGCATATCTGGGCAAATGCATACAAATACGTCCCGATTACGCAGCAGAAATCAATATTTCCTGCTTACTACCCAATGACAGCCAATACCTTCCTCAAGGAACACGGACTTCTGGTATATTCCGGTAATAGTGAGAGCACTCAGATTGAGAGAGTTGTCAGCCAGACATCAGAAAAACTAAAATACCCTCTCAGTTCAATAAAAGTAACCCCTTCTGAAAATCCTTACAACGTGCTCTTGATTACTATTGATGGGTTAAATTTCGAGCACATGACTTCAGAATATATGCCAAATCTGACCGATTTTGCCAAACAGCATGACTCATATATCAAGAACTACCTAGGAAATGATACTGACATTTCCGCAAGTTTCGAGATGATTTACGGAATTCCTGCTCAATACATAAAGACTGTTCAGGCGGAAAAGTATTCTCCTGTAATTATTACAGAAATGTTGCAGCAGGATTATAAAATCACAGGATATATAACCGGCTCTGCAAGCTCAACCGGAAAACAGCTGGCTTCTATCAGCGGGGTCAGACCCAAGAATATCAAATCTTATTCAACCGACATTCAAACAATTCAGAATGCTGTAAAGTGGATATCTGCAGACGAATGGGGATATCGTCCACAGTTCACCACCATAAAACTTACATCACCTAGCACACTCTATCTTGACTCTGATGCTCAAATCATATACAGGCCTCAGATTGCCTCAAGAAATATCAATCTGGATTCACTTGATAAAGACAAGGATGACGAGCATCTGCACAACAGATATCTGAACTGTCTGTATCAGACAGACAGATTACTTGGACAGCTGTTCAAAACAGTGGTTGATTCAGGATATGCCAAAAACACGGTAATAATAGTAACCTCCAGTTCTGGTTACAATATCAGCAAGTTCTTTAAAGACAGCAGCAGTAAGTACAGTCGTGAATATCACCATGTTCCGCTTGTCATCAGTTGGCCTGACGCCGTTATTCCGGCCAAAATTTCTGCAATAACATCATCACAGGATATTGCTCCTACCATTGCCCATGAAATTCTCGGTATCCAGAATGAAGAAGCCGATTACACGACAGGTGCCAACCTGAGAGAAATTCAAAACAGGCCTTGGGTAATTAGTGGCAGCCAGGATGAACTTCACATCATAAGTCCGGATCAGACTACTATCTTTGACAAACACGAAAATACAATAATCTACACGGACAATGATTCAGAAAGAGTACAGCCAAACATGAGTACTCTCATCAAAGCCAGAAAGCTGCTTAACAAATTCTCAAACTAAGGTACTTGAATATACTCTCTTAGACACTATGTAATAGACTGTAGAGAGTATATTTTTTTCACCTTATCCAATACAAAAGGATAAATGCCCATGATTATAGAAGTTAATCAATCAAATATTCAGGAAGAACTTGTTGCAAAATCCGCTGAAAAAACAATCCTTTTTTATGTTTACGATCCTAATAATCAGCAGACTCAAGCTGTTACTACAGCTATTGAAAACACCGTTGGCCAGCAGAATGAATTTCTGACTTTAGCTAAAGGTAACGCGGCAGATCCTGTAATCCAGTCAATATGCATGCAATTGCAGATATCATCACTGCCAAGTATCTGTGTATTCAAAAACGGGAGACCTGTAGACATTATAAGCAGTGCTGAATTATCAAATCCAGACAGTGCCTCCGCAATTGTTGCCGGACTGATGCCAGCCAAAGAACAGATTTTACTTCATGAAGCAACCAAGTTACTCAGCGAAAATAACGTCAATGGCTCTTTTGCAAAAATCGCAGATGCATTTGCTCTGGCACCAAACGATATCAATATCAGATTTGCATATGTAGAAATTGCCATTAAGGCCAAAAAATTAAGTGAAGCCAGAACAGCACTGGAAGGAGTGGATCCTAACAGCAGATTAGATAAAATCTACACCGATCTTGAAGCCGCACTTACTTTGGCTGAAAAAAATCAACAGAACCCTGAAATTGATATTCTTCAGGAAAAGCTCAAACATAATCCGGATGATTTGGACAACGTTGAAAAGCTATGTACTGCACTCAGTCAGTCCGGAAAAGCAACAGATGCTCTGGATCTGCTGTTGGGATATTTGAGAAAAGATCTCAACGCTGGAAACCTTAAGCAGGTTTATCTGGACATCATCTCAACCATGAACGGAGATCCTAAGCAGTCAAGATATCGTAGTAAACTGTACACAATCATGTATTAATCCATACTGCAAACCAAAACAGGCAACCTTCACGAAACGGCTGGTTGCCTGTTTGTTTATAAGACTACTGAGCTATGAGCTTGTCGTAAAAGTCACGTTCTTCAACAATTCTTGAAGCCAAAGCCTTAAGTCGAAGAACCGTATTCTTTTCATTGCAGTATCTGAGGGCTTCATTTACACTGTTAATAGCCTGATTCCACTGTCCTTTCGATTCCAGAATATCAGTGTTAATCTGGTACAGTTCACAAGTCTTATTCTGTTTCATGTAGGCTGTTTTCAATAATGAATCCGCTGTAACTGATTTAGCATTGCGACGATATCTCTTCAGAAGATTTTCAGCTTTTGCATAATTTTTTGATTCTATGTAAACATTTGCAAGATTGACTATAAAAACTTCCTGTTCACCCTTGCTTTTTATCATTTCTTTAAGAAGAGATTCAGCTTTGGCATATTCACCTTTTGCAACATAAAAATCTGTTAAGGTATCAATGACAAAAAGATTTCTGCCGTAATCAACCTTCAGCTTGTTCAGAGCCTTTTCTGCCGTTGCGTAATCATTAAGCTCCAGAGCCGCAAGAGCCATCATGTACCAGGCACCGTAATCATTCTGAGATTTGGTAAGACGCTGTTTTGCAGCTTCCAGGTTAAATTTTGGGCTTATATTGCTGTACCTGACCTCTACTCTGCTTTTGGCAAATGAAAAATCAATGCTTTCATAATATGGTTTAACCTTATAGAATCTGGCTCGGTTTTCAGCTTCAGCCACACGTTTTGAAGATAACGGGTGGGTAAGAAGCATTTCAAAAGCAGGATTAAAATTTTCACCTCTTACCTGAAGCTTTCTCATCATATCGGCCATTGCATTGGGATTGAACCCCGAATTATAAAGCAGATCTATACCCAGTCTGTCAGCCTCGTATTCGTTCGCTCTGGTATAATTGATATTACTCTGAGCCATTCCTCCAATGGAAGCGGAAACACCGGCCATGCCTACGGCAGGGTTTATCACTCCCAATATAAGACTCCCTACTATACCTGCAATCCCCGTGACCATGGCATCCTGTCTGGCTTCCATACTTCTTGCAAGATGTCGCTGAGTGACATGAGTCATTTCATGAGCAAGAACTGATGCCAGCTGACTCTCGTTGTCGGTTGCGACTATCAGTCCGCTGTTAAGCATGATCTTTCCACCAAAAAATGCTGCGGCATTTATGGTGTGATCTTCTACAATTATAGGTTCAAAAGGATATTTGACTCCGTCAGCCCTGGCAGCCATTCTGGACAGAAGAGAAGCAACATACTGTTCCAAAACGGGATCGTATATAACAGGAAGCTGAGACTTTGCAACTGTAACGAACAGTTCCCCCATTTCCTTCTCTTTTTCTACTGTTATGGCTCTTACCCCTGCTGTACCAAAATCCGTTATGCCGGCCACGTCATCTGCACAAACAGACGAACTCATCATACATACGGCAAGAACAGCCATTAAACCGCTTAACTTAAATTTCATTTTCGTATTTATCCACAGGTATCCGAGCTTAGAATTAGACAAGAGAAACTACCTTAAATTCAGTCATTTCATACGTTAATTTAGCCATATTCGGAAGCTCCCTGTCATTCCACAATATTCTTCTTTGATTTAAGATAAAACTATCTTAATTTGCATATTTTTAGATATTATTTTCACGTTTTTAATCTTAAATGTGTAGTCATTTATGTACTTTTTTATTATTACTGATTAAATATTGAGTATAATACCTCGCGACACGGTGAATTATTTATAAATTAATCATACCAAACAGGCATCGATAAGAATCTATTTACCCCTGATTTTAAATGCCTGTATCCTCATTTGTTAATTAAAAATAAGCCACATTGCTCAACTGTTAAAAATTTTTAGGAATAATACCATGATATCGTTTTTTAAAGATTGGTATATGAGAAACCTGTCTAATCCGGCAGCTATAATACTGATACTGCAGTTTATTACCGCATTCGTGATTCTGTACTTTTTCTCAAATGTATTCGGAACACTGGTGGCGGCACTGGTATTGGCATTCATGCTTGAAAGACCTGTAAGTTTTCTTATTAAACACGGAGCCTCAAGACTAGGAGCAACCATTCTGGTAATGCTGTGTTATATCGTATTCTTTATATGTCTGTTTGTAGCCGTAATACCACCAGCTGCCGAACAGCTGACAAGAATTTCCACAAGCATTAGTGAAACTCTTACAGAAATTTCAAATCATGGCGAGAATGCAAACATACAGGAAATTCTCAAAGAAAAGATCGTCATGTCTTCTAAGAATACATCTCCGGAATCAAATGATATTCAACGGAATAATCTGGAAACTGACACATTGGCTCATCAGAACGACCAGGCTTCTTCTGAAACAGAAATATCTGAAAATGCAGAAACCGCACTGACAGTTGAAGATACCTCCCCTATCAGCCAAAATTCAGATATTAACGCCAATAATGGATCTGTAGCTGTAAATGAGCCATCATCAGCACAGGAAGAGAAAAAATCAGGTTATGAACCGAAACGTATGAATGAAGAGGACAAACAGGAAAGTACTGCAACAATAAGCTGGCTGTCCGCAAAACTACAGCAACTCACTGACAAGTTGCCTAAAACCTATAAAGATCTCCTGTCCGATCAGCAGATGAAAGAATACGCCATTTCCTTTATGCGCACAGTCAAGGGATGGGTTACACCATTCATCACCACCCAAATCGCTCCGTTATTCATGGATATGCTGTCCTTCGTTGTTTACTTTATCATAGTACCGATTTTTGCCTTCTACATGCTTAAAGACAAGGATAAATTTCTCTCTCTATCAAAAAAATATCTTTGTTCTCATGAAGAGGTAACATCTTTCTGGGCAGAAATGAATATTCTTATTTCAAAGTACCTGAATGGTAAATGCATTCATGTGATTATCATTTTTCTGGTTAACTGGATCGCTTTCAGTATTTTGGGGCTTAACTATGGTCTGTTACTGGCTATAGGAGTCGGTTTAAGCGTGATTATTCCATATGTTGGTATGATTATTATTACAATACCTATTGTCATTATCGGTCTGATTCAGTTCGGTCTCAGTGGCGATATGGTATGGCTGATTGCAATATATACCATTATTCAGATTCTTGATGGTTATGTGCTGACACCTATGCTGTTCTCAGAAACACTAAATCTGGATCCGTTCTCAATTCTTGTAGCCATAGTTGTTTTTGGCGGTCTGCTTGGTTTCTGGGGGGTTGTTCTTGCAATACCGCTGGCAACATTCGTAAAAACAATATTTACCAAATGGCCGGTTAATCGAAAATATATAGAAAGCAAAAAGCTTGAAGCAAAAAGCATTTCGTAACGAACGACAAAAGCTCCGTCATCACTAATGCCGGAGCTTTCATTACATATGCTGAATGCATATACAGAATTCTAATACGCTTCAATTATTCTTAAAAAATATAAATAGAAACAGTATAAAAGAAACTACATCATTTTCAGGTAATCACTAGTAGATTTTTGTTTTACAGACTTAACAATCTGTTCCACGAAAGTCTTGGTAATAACCCTCTTTTTCAGTGACGCAGCAAGAGAATCAATCAGATCAACAGCTTCGATACACTCACCAACATTTCCCAAACGATTGACAATAATATCAGCCAAGTCTTTGGACAAATCAGTGCCTCTGTTATTCTCACGCTGGATTAGAAGCTTAGGAAGGTCAGCAATTGACACCGGATGAATACTTAAGGTAACACCGCTTCCCAATCTTGTTATGAGGTCGTTTTTTTTGAATTTGGCCATTGTCGGGAAAGAGGATGCCACAACGATAAATATACCTTTCTTGTTGGCATGCCACCTGTTGTAAAGATTGAAAATCTCAGCTTCCCAATCATGAATTCCAGCTACCGAATCAATGTTATCCAGACAGATCACATCACAATCTTCTGCTCCCTGTAATATGGATACCGGAGCTGAATCAATATAATTTGCCAAATCCATGGCTATTGTAGAATAGCCATGATCCTGAGCTACTTTTATTGATGCGGTGAGAAGGTGACTCTTTCCACCGTTTTTCGGACCATACAGATATATGAAATGCTGACTTGACTCGAGATCTCCTGAAAGAGCTTCTTTAAGGTAATTATAAGAAATCCGATTAGAATCAGTGACATAGAAAGACTCAAATGTTCCCTCGTATTCACCGTATCCTATTCTTAACGGAATTTGCTTATACTCTCTATCGTAACTCAATCTCGTACAAACCTGTGTTTCACATAAATCAAACAGCAGCATGCAAAAAAACAATGCAAACCGCACGCTGATATGATAATAAACTCATACCTTCATATATTGTATTATTAATGTTGTTAACTTCTATATTTTTTTTCTTCTTTAACGATAAAAATTGCAAAAATTGTTGATTAATCTTCACTTTTAGGTCATTTGTAAAACTCATGTTAATTATTTTGATTAAAAATTAACTAACAAAAATACAGAGCACATCTATATTTAGATATATCATGCTGCCACAGTAAACAAAGAATAAGTATCCAATTTGATTACAAACTCATCAGGCAGCACGATCTGTCTTAAAATTCAATCAACAGCATGACTAAAGTACACCACCACCGGTTTTGTACTTTTTATTAGGATCCGGATAAGCATTACCACTCTTTCTGCGACCACGTTCTCCTCTCTGAGTTCTGTTATTCAGCTGGATTGGTGAAGAACCGTTTGATTCACCGGTCACCACTGTCTCAGTATTTTCATTTGATGAAGTTGCTGTATTTACGGAACTTTCTGTTTCTTCATGAGTATTATTATCAGCATTCTGCATTCCCTCACCTGTAGAAGAAGTGCTCTTTGCCTTATTTTCATCAGGGATAACAATAATGTTCTTCACATTACTGTTGAAATAAAAGACCCCTGGTGCATATTCATCTGGTTCAAGAGCCTGAAAAACCGTCATCAGCTTTTCCGGATTGACATTTCTTACAGTAGAAAGAGAATATACAACGTCTCCACCTTTAACATCGACAACTTCAGCATCCTTAAAACCAGCTTTAAGGAAATTCTGCTTGATATCCATCATTACATCAAAGTCTGGTGTGTTTTTAATCAGAACAAGATAGTTTCCGTTAGGAGTCATTCCCAACTTGAGACCGCTTGTATCAGAATAACCGTCAAGATATGCGGAAACATCTCTTTCTGTTCCTCTTTCAGAGCTTATTTCGGTACCTGATGATTTCTTTGTACCTAAACTGGTTTTCAAATCATTGTAGAACTGATCAACAACCTCGCTTGCGGTACCTTCTGCAGTCTGCGAAAAAATTTTCTGGCCTGTAGCAACATCAATGAAATGATATGTTAACTGCAGTTTGCCGTTATTCCCTGTTAGCAAAGAGGCCACGGAAATACCACCTGTATACTTGGCGGAAGCTTTGGAAATCTTGTCGGCATTACCGGACATTACGTCAGAAATCGTCACGGCCTCCATGTCATCAAGGTCATTCAATGGAAGAATGGCGTTTACTTTTTCCAGTCTGCCTCTGGCAATCAGAGCATCAACGAATCCGTCTCTCTCGCCGGAAACAACAATTCTGGCTTCCGTTTTGGTATCGACAGCACCTTCACCATCGACATAGTCAACCATGGTTCCTCTTGTTAACCATACAAGGAGAGGTTCTTTCAGGCCTGACCATACTGTTATTTTTCCACTGCTGATAAGATTTCTTACCGCAGAATCTGAAAAAGAAACTTCAAGAAGTCCGTCATCAGTAATAGTTTCATTGGATATAATACTGTCCACATTCACTTTTATGGCTGAAGGATCCGTACTTCCGTTACTGAGCGCGCTTATCATCTGATTGAATGCTTCACTGTGAGCCGAATCGAAATCCCCATCGAAAGGAACTCTGTATGTATACCCATTACCGGCAGCCAGACCGTAATTAAAAACTGAAGTACAAGCCAAAGTGACCAAAACCTTTAAAATACCACTGGACAAACTTTTGTTAAAAATCATATCTGTAATTCTTCCCAAAATATATTACCGTCTTCCTGTATTCCGGCAATTAATCTAATCTATGTTTTCTGAACCGCATTCCTATAGTCACAAAACGTCGACAGTAAATAAAGCCATCCTAACAAGTATAAGAAAGACATGAATGTCAACAGTTCGATAGGCTCAGAATAATCCAACACATGCATATCATACACTCTATCCTGAATTCATAAATCAAAGAGGATGTAATGATTGATAAAACTTTGCGGTTAACCAAAATAAACAGTAAGAATAAGTATACACTTAAAACAGTAAAATGGCCTGTCTTGTTTAAACTGTTAAACAAATTGCCCATGCATATTTACAGATCTGTTGAGCTCAAGACATACAGGCATTCACAGCTGGCTAAAAAATATTTACCTTAAGCATTATTAAAAGTATGAAAAATGCATAAAAATTTGTTAGAATGTTCACAATTTATTTCGTTTAACACATGAGGCTTATCCAACAATGGACAATCAGAAATTAAGCTACAAAGATGCTGGCGTTGATATTGATGCAGGCAATGCTCTTGTTGATAACATCAAGAGTGTAGTTAAGAAAACCACCAGACCAGAAGTTATGGGTGGATTAGGCGGTTTCGGTGCTCTCTGCCGTATCCCAGCCAATTACAAGAAACCAATTCTCGTTTCAGGTACTGACGGTGTTGGCACCAAATTACGTCTGGCTATTGATTTCAAGAAGCATGACACCGTGGGTATTGACCTGGTTGCCATGAGTGTAAACGACCTTGTTGTTCAGGGTGCAGAACCTTTATTCTTCCTGGACTACTACGCAACCGGCAAATTAAACGTTGAAGATGCCACCAAGGTAGTTACCGGTATCGGTAAGGGATGCGAACTTGCAGGATGTTCATTAATCGGTGGTGAAACCGCAGAAATGCCTGGTATGTACCACGTACCTGATTACGACCTTGCAGGCTTTGCAGTGGGTGTTGTTGAAGAAGACGAAATAATTGACGGTTCTAAAGTAAAACCTGGTGACGCCATTGTTGCCATTGCTTCTTCAGGTCCGCATTCAAACGGTTACTCACTCGTAAGAAAGGTTCTCGAAGTATCTAAGGCTGATCCTGATCAGAAGATGTCTGACGGTCGTACTTTAATCGACACACTTCTCACTCCAACCCGTATCTATGTTAAGCCTATCCTTAACTTAATGAAGAGCTGCAAGATTCACGCTCTCGCTCATATTACCGGTGGCGGATTCTGGGAAAACATCCCTAGAGTACTTCCTGCAAACACCAAGGCTGTTTGCCGTGAAGACAGCTGGGAATGGCCGGAAGTATTCAAGTGGTTACAGAAAAACGGCAACATCGATACTCACGAAATGTATCGTACCTTCAACTGCGGTGTAGGCATGATTGTTGCTCTTGATAAGGCTGACGCTGAAAAGGCTGTTGAAATCTTAAATGCCAATGGCGAAAAGGCTTGGGTTATCGGCTCAATTGAAAATGCTGCCGATAATGAAGAACAGGTTGAAATTATCTAATATCCTGTTAATCAGATAGACCAAAAAACGGAACTTACAGTTCCGTTTTTTATTTTCTGTTAAATAAACAAATCTGTCGTCATCTTAAAAGCGGGAGACTATAAACCAGCCTCCTTCATTTTACATTCAATAGCCTGAATCAGAATATGGATAATCTTAATATGAATCTCCTGAATTCTATCGGCGTAACCAAAATGAGGAACACGGATTTCAACATCAGCCATTCCGGCCAGTTTTCCTCCATCCTTTCCTGTAAGGACAACTGTTTTAATTCCCTTGGATTTTGCAGTTTCCACAGCTCTGATAATATTCTTGGAATTACCGCTTGTGGAAATACCTAAAAATACATCACCTTTGCGTCCAACGCCTTCAAGATATCTTGAAAAAACAAATTCATATCCAAAATCATTGGAAACACATGATAAATGACTCGGATCCGAAATTGCTATCGCACCGTATGCCTGACGGTTTTCACGATACCTTCCGGTTAGCTCTTCAGCAAAATGCATGGCATCACAATGACTTCCGCCATTACCTGCCGAAAGAATCTTTCCATCATTTTTCAGAGAATCAGCCATAATCTCAGCTGCGGCTTCAATTGCGGCGATGTTGTTATCATCTGAAAGAAATTTGTTCAGAACATCTGCAGCTTCCATAAGAGAAGCTTTTATATCATAACCGTTCATTGTCATCCTCAATATAAATACAACCGGCACGGACCGATTTAGAAACTGTTTATAATTATCTACCGCCACATTTATACTTCTGACGGATACCTGTTTAACGTTTGCAGAGAAACTATTTCTTTCTTCTGCTTACCTGAGCCTGCTGAACTCGTTTATAAACATCGTACAGCTTGCTTCTTTTATCAAGCTCTTCAATAATAATATCAGACTTGGCTTCCTGATACTGCATATATTTGGCATCACCGAAGAAATTGGTACGAAGCGCAACCATGCAGTCAGCCTGAGACAGTTTACCTTTGAAAGCAGGAACTTCAATCTTTTTCAGTTTCATCTGATAAATAAAATCATCTCCCTCTTCATCAACTGACGGAAAAATCACAGGTATTTTTCTATCACCTAAAACAGCTACTCTGCTTACGTGCTGAGAGCTCCCTGATGTCTGAGATTTTGATGAATTAAACTCAAACTCGCCCTGACCACCGGTCATGGCCAGAAAAACTTCGGCAAGAATTTCAGCATCGAGCAGCGCGCCGTGAGATGTACGGGCTGAAGCATCAACATTTAGTTTTGAACACAGAGCATCCAGACTTATTCTCTGCCCGGGATATTTTTTTCTGGCTATGTCGAGAGTATCAGTAACAGTACAGATGTTCTCTACTTTTATATTGTTGTTATTCAGTCTGAATTCATTGTCAATAAAACCCACGTCGAATTTTGCGTTATGAATTATCAGTTCTGATCCGGCAATAAAATCATAGAATTCCTGAAAAACTTCATGGAATCTCGGCTGAGTTGCCAGAAATTCATCAGAAATCTTATGAACCTTATACGCCTCTTCATCGACTGGTCTGTCAGGATTAATGTAGAGCTGTAATTTTTTTCCTGTAATTTTTCTTCCAATCATCTCTACACAGCCGATTTCAATAATACGATGATCACCAGGGGTTCCGTCATCGCATTTACCGGTGGTTTCTGTATCCAGCACCACCTTTCTTTGATTTTTTTCAGTATAAACTTCAGCCATTCATATTTTCCGCAAATTCAAATTACCACGAAGATTTAAGGCTAAAAAAGCTAAAAAAAGCAATTCAAATCAACCCTGTTGGTAATTTTTCTCTGTATATAAACTTAAATAAATTCTTTATTTGAAATACCTATTCTATCCAACTTTCCGTTTTATTCAAAGATTAAATTTAAGAATATTGCACTTGGTTAAACTATTTTTTGAACTGTATATCCATATAGGAATATTATTTATAGTATTTTTTAATTTTATACATATCCTTACATTTTAATTATATTTTTATATATACAAATCAATCTTAATCTATATTATATATATTCAGCTAAAATACTCTATTTTATTCAGACTTATTTCACTTTTTTCAGACATAAATTTAAATTATGAAAACACAAAATTTTCATCTCAAATTTTTAATCAGCAGATAATTTCTAAAAATATTTATTTTATATATTCGGCGCCATCAGCATATAAAGAATTTTGAGTTTTTACCATTTTGTGATATAATTTAAGAATACGTTGTTAATTTTTTTATAAAAAACGCATGGAAAACGTTAACACAAACCAGGAAACAAATAACAATAATTTAAAAGAAGTAACCATCTATACCGACGGTTCCTGTTTGGGAAATCCCGGAAAAGGAGGCTACTGCGCCATCCTTTTTTACAAGGAACATAAAAAGGTTCTTTCTGCAGGATATAAACTTACTACAAACAACAGAATGGAACTGCTTGCTGTAATTACAGCCCTTAGCGCATTAAAAATGCCTTGCAGGGTAAACCTGTTTTCCGACAGTAAATATGTAATTGACGGCATAACCAAATGGATTGCTTCATGGAAAAAAAGAAACTGGAAGAACGTACAGAATGTTGATTTATGGAAGCAGTTATCCGAAATCACATCGAAGCACATGATAACATGGAACTGGGTGAAAGGACACGACAATGACATCTACAACAATGAATGTGATGAATTTGCCAGGAAGGCAGCACAGGGAGAAGATCTCCTGCAGGACGAAGGTTACAGAAATACTGTATAAAATCCTTCAGACTGCTACTGTATCCTTTATACTTGCTGGCTGCGTTACCAACAATCACAATCCTGAAGAGGCATTCCTTATTTCTCCTGAAAATGAGGCTGTCTCATCTGATCTCTGTCAGAGTCCATCCGAAGTTGAAATGAGTACAATCAATAACTACGCGGAAGAACTCATTCACAGTTATAACGTCCACTACAAGAATGAAGAGGATGCCCTCAAGGATGCCGGTAATACCAGTAGCCTGTGGGAATACGCCGTGTTCGACATGGGACTCGTGAATCCCAAGCATAAATACATAACCCAGCAGATTAATCAGGTTAAGAAAAAACAGAAATATTTCGAAAAACAGCTTGCCAACGGCCATCTGTACCTTTATCACATTGTTAATGAACTTAAAAGCAGGGATATGCCTCTTGAACTTGCGGTTATCCCGATTATCGAAAGTAACTTTAACCCATATGCTGTTTCTCCTGCCGGTGCAAAAGGCATCTGGCAGTTTGTTCCTATCACGGCAAGAAACTTCAAGTTAAGAGTTGATTCCACCTATGACATGCGCAGGGATGTTATTGCATCAACAGATGCCGCCCTGACTTATTTCAATTACCTTTATAAGATTTTCAATGATTGGAATCTTGCCATTGCCGCCTATAATTTAGGGGAAGGTACAGTATTAAAAGCCATAAAAATCAGTAAGAGTAAAAACAGACCTACTGATTTATGGAGTCTTCCTCTGCCAAGATCCGGAGTTAATTACGTTGAAAAGCTTCATGCCTACACAGATCTTCTGCGTAATGCCAAGCACAACAATCTGAAATTCCCTGACATGCCATACAGACCGGTATTCAAGAAAACCCCTATCGCTGCCGGTACTACTTTAAAATCTCTGTCAGAAAAAACCGGAATTTCGATCGAAAGATTAAAAAAACTCAATCCAGGATTCTTGAATGAAAACAAACCGACCACTATGGTTAATTATGCGCTTCTGCCTATAAACAACATGGATTTACCTGAAAACTATTCTTTACAGAAAGTGACAAATCCACCAAAAGAATCATACAGAAAACACGCTATTGCCGCTAACATTAAGGCAGAGCAGAAGGCTTACGAACAGATGATGGCAAAAGCTGAGGAAGAACTTAGTAATGCGTCATCAATGAGTTGCAAAGACCAGTCTAACGCTTTGGTTCAGACTGCCATGAATAACAGAATACAGAAAGACAAACAGCCTAATTCTGATAAAACTCCTTCCATCCCTAAGGCAACAACAAATCGCATCAGTACTGCAAAAACAACCAAGAAAAGCAATACTAAAGTTGCCGCTGAAGGAACCAGAAAGAAACAGAAAACCGAGCTGGCTTCTGGCAAAACTTCCAAATCAACTGCCAGGACAGCGAACAAAGCCAACGGAAAGTCTACTACTGCAAAGGCATCAACAGCAAAAAAGAATACGACTAAAGTGACTTCAGCTGCCACCACAAAGAATTCAGCCTCTGCCAAAGTGACTACAGCAAAGTCATCTGCAGGAAAAAACAAAGCTTCGGCGAGCAGTAAAAAACTAGGAAATACAACTGCAGCGGCCAAGACCAAAAATGTGACCCTTAAAGGGAAAACCAATGATATTGCAAAGAGCAATGTCAAGTCAGGCTCAAAGAAATAAGTTTACATTTGTCTGAACAGACAACAGGCAGAATCGTTGCCTCAGCATTTGAAGAACAAAAAAGCTTCCATAATCATATTATGGAAGCTTTTAAACTTTTCAAAAAACAGCTTACTTCTGCTCAAGTTCCTCAAGAATCTTCAGCAGTTCATCCTCATACATTATCTGAATTCCAAGTTTTGTAGCCTTATCCAGTTTTGAACCGGCAGCCTCTCCGGCTATAACCAAATGGGTTTTTGCTGAAACAGAACCTGAAACTGTTGCTCCGTAATTCTGCAAAACAGCCTTGAGCTCATCTCGCTTCATACTTGAAAGAGTACCTGTCAGAACGATAGTTTTCAGGTTAAACGGATTGTCTTTTATCTTTTCCAAATCAGCATCATCAGGCTTCACCCTCTGAGGTATCACTCCGGATCCGCCAAGAAGCTGTGACTTCAAAAGATCATCAATAATAATCTGATTGTGCTTTTCCCTGAAAAAATTAACTATGTGTCTCGCGCTTACTTCCCCTATATCCTTGATGGCAAGAAGTCTGTCAACATCAGCAGCCATGAGTTCATAAATGTTTTCAAACTCTCTTGCTAATGACATAGCCGTATTTTCACCCACCTCACGAATACCAAGGGCGTAGATAAAACGATTGAGAGGTCTGGTTCTGCTGGCTTCAATGCTTGCCATAATTTTGACGGCAGCTTTTTCTCCGATGATTTTACTCTTCTTGGATCTTTTAGACCTGGATTCTCCGGTACCATCTGAATCAGGAGCCTCTTTGGCAACGGAATTTGAGACCGCATCCTTATTGATGGAATCAAACATATCAAACATGCCGGTATCATCTGGTGGTGTATCATCACCTTTGCTTCCGCGAGGACTGTTCTTCCGAGTATCTTCAGAATCATCTCCATCAGTCTCTGTATTAACCTGAAGGTCATCATCTGTTTTCTGACAGACATTTTTTATATCTTCTACAGAAAGATGATATAAATCATGAACAGCATTCACCAGTCCGGAATCTATCATTGCCTCAATATTTTTATCGCCAAGTCCTCTTATATCCATTGCCTTGTTGGAAACAAAATGACAGATTGATTCTTTTAACTGGGCTTTGCATGAAAGTCCGCCGGTGCAGCGAATAACCGCTTCATCAGGCATTCTTTCCAGTGCACTGCCGCAAATCGGACATACTGAAGGAAATTCAATATCAATCTCTTTTCCGGTTCTGGCTTCAGTTACGACTCTCATTACCTGAGGGATTACGTCACCAGCTCTTCTGATGACCACCCGATCGTAAATCTTCACCCCCAGTCTTTCAATTTCATCGAAATTATGCAAAGTTGCATTGCTCACGGTTACACCTGCCACCTGTACTGGTTCAAGTCTTGCAACCGGTGTTACCGCACCTGTTCTCCCCACCTGAAAATCAACTGCATTAAGAGTAGTGATCTGTTCCTGAGCAGGAAACTTATGTGCTATGGCAAATCTTGGAGCTCTGGAAACAAAGCCCAGTACATCCCAAAGCTTAGTACTGTTAACCTTGTAAACAATTCCGTCTATATCATAATCCAGACTCATACGTCTGTTATGCATATCTGAAAAATAATCGCGCAGAAAAGCCAGCCCCCTGCCGAATTTAATTTCCTTATTCACAGGAAGCCCCAGAGAAGCCACATACATCAGACGATCATAATGATTATCAGGGAGATCCGCCCCCTCACACTCTGTTACAAAATACGCATTAAATGTCAGTTTGCGTTTTGCTGTTTCTGCAGGATCCAGCTGACGCAGTGCCCCTGCGGCAGCATTTCGGGGATTTGCATAGAGCTTTGCCTTTATGCCGTCTCTTTTTCTGAAAAATTCATTGGCAGCCTCAAAATCCCTGTGAAGCATAAATACTTCGCCACGCACTTCAAGATAAGAAGGAATCTTGTCACCTTTCAAAGAAAGAGGAATGTTTTTAATGGTTTTAGCCTGAGCAGTTACATTTTCTCCGATACGACCATTTCCTCTGGTAGCCGCAGTTACGAGAACTCCATTCTTATATATGAGACTGAGAGCCAGACCGTCAAGCTTTGGTTCTGCACAGAATTCAATCTCCTGCTCAGCCTTTGACAGACCATTAGCCACCTTTTCAACAAAGTCACTCAGTTCTTCATCATTAAAAACATTATCCAAAGACAGCATTGGAATTTTATGCTCAAACTTTTCCAAATCGGCTTTACCGCTTCCGCCGACTCTGTGAGTCGGGGAGTCTGGAAGAACTGAGTCCGGATAAGCCTTTTCCAATTCTTTGAGTCGTCTGTACAGTCTGTCGTATTCTGCATCGGGAACTGACGGATTATCCTGATTGTAATATTCATCAGCATATCTGTTAAGAAGGGTAACCAACTCCTTCATCTCATGCAAATCTTCAGTACGTGTTGTCATAGCAGTCTTTGATCCATATTAATAAGAAAAAATATGGCAGTTATCTGCCATATTTTTAATGAAATGAATTACTAAGGACAGATACTACTTCAATCTGTCATATGCAGCCAGCACTTCTCTATGATGAAGTACAAATGACTCACCTATGGCTCTCTTGTTATTATCGATCATTTCACCATCAATCTGGTGTGCGAAACGATAGGCAAAAGAAGCCATCTGCAGGTAGGCATCTTCAGCAAATCCTCTTTCAGGAAGAGGCATAAACAGACAGAGTACCTCATAACTGACTGATTCCTGATAACTCTTGGCAAAACCGTATGGATCCTTACCGCCACACACACGGAAAACCTCATTATTAGGATTATTCTTGTCAAAAAAATAATAAATGTCATGTTCTCCCAGAACAAGGCCACAGTTCTCACAAATCTTAACGGCTGTAGTAGCACTGATAGGCTGCCCGTCCTTTCTGCGCACATTTATCTGATACACAGACAACGGTTCCATATCATTTTCCGCATTCTTACCGTCCTTCTTACTGCCGGTAAACAAACCGCAAAACTTCTTCCACCAACTTGAAACTATGGAATTATTATCTGACATATCATTATCAACCTCTTGTTTTGTATCTGACTCAGCTTTCTGGTCAGCCGGTGAATCAACAGCTTCCATGCTATTGATATTCTGCTGTTCGTTTTCAAAAGAATCTTCTTTCTGATTCTGAGTATTCTGATTCATGTCCGCATCATCTTTTGAAAGTACCACATCCTCAGCATTATCAATAAATTCCTTGTTATCAACATTGATAACATCTTTATCAATAATCTTTACGGAGCCCTGAACCTGCCCCATGTCATTTGATGTCGGAGTCTTGGCTTTTGCATTACTTTCAGCCATTCTGTCACGTACCAACGGACGTCTGTCTACTCTGCCCATTACGAAACCGTGAACAATAAAAGCAACTATAGCCAGCGCTCCCAATATAATGACTAAAACCTGCAAATCCATGGAAATCCCATCCTAAATACTACAAACAGACAATCGAAACATGACTGGGTAATTATAAATAAAAAATGCTCGATCTGCTCAAAAATCCCAAAACACTCTAATCATTTTAGACAAAATAGTTACAATATAGCTTTTTTTTGCCTATTTTTATTCATTACATCACTATTTATCCGTTTCCAGAATTAAACCAGCAGAATTTCTGCTCAAAACTGAATCATAAACACTGCCCAGGCATTCTTACATTTACGGGTATATGGTATCACGTTTAAGGATGCTAATCTAAATATTATCAGTGAGCAAGACAACAAAATTACAAACTGTTCTCCATACTGTATTCAACATATTTCATTAATTGATGAAGGCAGTTCTTCCATGAAGAAAAGCAACATTAAAACTTATCATGCTTTCATCATCCCATGAAAACGCATTTTTACGTAGTTTACAACATTTTTACTTATTTAAAACAGTTAATCTTGCAACTAATCAAATCCTTCAGCCACGAAAGTAGCTGCAATCAAAAAACATGTCATCAATACCTGCAAATATTTTATATGAGTTCTCATAAAATAATGCGGTATAATGCCTGATATTTAAAGAACGGATTCACTTCTATTCGAGACCTAAATCAATGAGAGAACAGTCTAATCAGAATTCTTTTATCCTTGGATTCAAATATTTTATAAAGGGATTCAGTCTGAGTACCGGGAAAGGAATGAAAAGGTATACTTTTCTACCTATAGTCATCAACACCATTCTCATGATCATAGGGTACTACTTCATCTTTAAGTATTCTTTTGATTATACCGGCCACCTCATCAGTTCCATCACACCAGACTGGCTTCACTGGATTCGTTTTATTCTATATCCGGTAATTTTTGTAGCAGTGATTCTGTTGTCTTTTTTTATGTTCACTACGATAACACTGGTAATAGGTGCCCCTTTTTACAGTATTCTTGCCGAAAAAACGGAAAGTATCCTGCTGAACATCCCCACTCCGGACATTCCCATTAGTCAGACATTAAAGGAAACTCCTGCAATGATATGGCGTGAACTGGCAAAGTTTGTCTATAGAATACCTATTATGCTGCTTAATCTGGTTATGCTTTTTGTTCCCGTTATAGGCCAGATAGTCATCGCGGTTACAGGTGGGTGGTGTTATGCTCTGGACTTTACAAGCTATGGTTTTGAAAACAATCATATACCGCTGAAAGCTACGTATCCAGCCCTGAAAAGATACCGAAAAACATGTCTAATTTTTGGAATCTGCGTGTGGTTATCTCTGCTCATACCTTTTTTGAATCTGTTTATCATTCCTGCCGCAGTATGTGGAGGCACTGCTCTATGGGTTGATATACTGAGACCGAACTTTGCAGAAAAAATAAAAAACAATAATGTGGCTCACAACACTGATTCACATTAAATTAAGTAAAAGGCTCCTGATAGAACATCAGGAGCCTGAATTTTCCGGTTAGTCTTCCGAATTTTCAAGGTGCCTTATTACGGCATTCAGTTCATTATCAGAAAATCCCAATGCCTCCGCCACAATCAGAAGTCTGCTGTAGGTTTCTCCTGCCGGAGGACGTCTATCTTCTCTTACTCCGCCAATCAACAGACACAGGCAGCCGATTCTGACGTTATTGTAACGCTGAATATCACTTTCAAAAGATTTTGAAAGAAAACCGCAAACAATACCTATCTCAGATTCAGGAACCTTATCCAGCTCAAAACCATGAACAAAATCACCATAAAAGTCAGATGTTACGTCTCCTACTTCAGAAATCACCGTATTTGCGTACTCTTTCTGTCTTGAGGTCATTTTCCCGTCTGCAGCAGCTATCCAGCCAATCAGAGTCATTAATGATCTGGTGTATTCATGTTTTGCCGAACGACCAGTATCCATTCTGCTTATCAGAAGATCCAGTTCATCCTTTTCCAGTCCGAAGGAGGCGGCAATTCCATAAAGTTTTTCACGGGAAAAGACAGTAATTCTATCAGCCAGAAGAACCGTAATCAGAAGACTCAATACCTTGAGATAATTATCAATCTCCGTTCCATAGGCATTTTTCAGTATTTTAATATCTCTGTCAGTTTTATACCCTTTCCTGACACCTTCCTTGAATCCATGAATCAGCAGTGTCATGCTGTTTGAATCCATATAGCTGTTAATAATATTTCTTATACAGGTAACAACCTGTTCGGAAACACCGCCTTGTTCATCGCAGGATACAAAACCGGCCAATCTCAGGACGGAATAATCACATTCCAGAATTTTTGTCTTATCCATGGAGTTCATTCTGCTTCGACCTCTATTTCAGTGACTGAAGTAAATCAGGTGGCAACCTGTCATCGAGAGAATCAATCTGATAAATATCAGGAAGATAATACACCTGACCGTTTTCACCGATGTACGACGTCCAGTATGCAAGGTAAATAGGAACCTTTCTGCTCAATTTAAGCCATGTTGTTTTGGCAGACTCGATAATTTTATCGACTCTTTCAGGCTTAAGATCGTCTTTTAACAGATACTTTGCCAGTTCATCTGATTTCTGAACTCTTACACATCCTGAACTGTACATTCTGGATGCTCCTCTAAACTTTCCAGGACTGTTTGTGGAGTGAAGATAAATACTGTCACTGTTCGGAAAATTAAATTTATACAACCCCATGGCATTACCGGTACCTGGCTTCTGAACTATTCTGAATTTCTTGATTCCTGAAGGGGTTAAATCTTCAGCCGTAAGTGTGTTCGGGTCTATCTCATAACCAGAGTAATACATTGTCAGCCCTTTCTTTGTCAGATATTCCCTATCCTTACGTAATTTAGGCAGATAATCTTTTTCTGAAATGGTACTTGGGGCCGTCCATGTAGGATTCAGAACGACATTGTCAATAAGACTTTTAAGTCTTGGGGTCTGACGATCAAATCTGCCGACAACAACCTTGCTTTCCAGAACACTCTTATTTGAATAATAAACGTTAAGCTCCATCTTTGGTATGTTAACAAAGACATACTCAGGGGATCTGTACAGTTCCCTGTCACTCATACGTATTATTGTTCGGGCAATACTGACTGCTTTGGATTCATGTGTTTTAAATATCAGATCGTACGACAGCTTACCTACTATACCATCAGCCTTGAGCCCTTTGTCTTCCTGAAATTTCTTCACAGCCTCTGTCAATTCAAAATCAAAATCACCATTAATAGGGCTGTACACATCAAGATACCCCAGTTTCTGAAGAGCGATTTTCAGTGCATCCACCTCTTTTCCTGAACTGCCTTCCTTCAGCATTCTGAAAGGATACGGAGCCACCTCTGATGCTGTGCTTCTTAACTGTTCAATCATCTCATGACGATACGAAAGATAGTTCGGTATCTCAGGTCTAAGATTTCTCAAAATATGTTCAAGTGAACCGTTTCTGATACTTTCCTCATAAAGATCGACTTCTTTAGTAGTGAACTGCTGTTCATGCTTTCTGAAGTGAAAATTCTGAATATCCTCCCAGCTCATTGAACGGATACTGTTTCTGAAATTTCTTACCATTAGATAACTGATGGCCAGTTCTGTTCCGTAGTCAGGTGTTCCCACACTCTGTCTCATGCGCATATACTGACGATAGTAACTCTTGTCAAAATTGGCGACAGCCAGTTCCAGTAACTGAAAGTGTATTTCTTTTTGAAGATTTGTTGACGGCAGCGTCACTTCATTAGCACTGGCGCCTGTTACACTGATAAGAAACACACATGCAACCAAAAAGATGAATTTAATTCTGTTCATTATTTTAACTGTTAACATTCTGTATCTACCGCTTTCACTGAGGCGGTTTTTATAAGAATATCCGACGAGATTATTTAAAAATCCGCAACTAATACGTACACGCAACGTTATATTATATCAGAGGATAAAAACTTAACCTAATTTTTAGCTGTTTTTGTGGCCTTGCCCCCCCAAATTAACAACGTGCATTCTACAATACGTGCCTTTCACGTTCTCATTATCTGAATCCTTAATTTAAAACATGATTTTTGTTAAATTATTCTGATATTTTTCCATTCAGATTAGCGTAAAGATTTATAATCTGACTATTAGCTTTAACAAGACTTTTTTCATTATTGAAATGAAATGTCTATCACCATCTTTTAAACCCCTTTCTTTAGTCATATAATGACAGCCTACTCGCTATAGAGTCAGAAAGAATCAATAGAGGTGCTACTGTGCAAGAAGGATTTGTTATAACTGAAGGTGTAGCTTGTGCACCAGCTGTTATTTTCAAAAATGACCCGCCGATGGTCAATATAGTGCATATAGCACCAGAAGACGTAGAAAAAGAAATCGAACTTTACCATACCACACTTGAACGTACCCATCGTCTTTTTCTGGATGAAAAAAACAATGTTCAGTCCGTTATGGCAAAAGAATTTCTTGATGTAGCAATTCTGTATCTGACAGACAATTATGTAAAAAAACTTATTGAGGATCGCATACGCAACGAGCTGTGCAACGCTGAATCAGCAGTGATGCGCTGTTATCACGACTATATCAATGAACTGATTAGTCTTAACGATCCTTTCGTCATGCACAACGAGTTCGAGATTCATAATCTGGCTGAAACACTTATTCTTGAGTTAAGAAAAAAGAAGGTGGTTCTTCCCGAAATCAGCGAAGATTCCATTCTGGTATGCAATAACATAACACCTGCTCAGTTTCTTACCATGAATACCAGTCATATCAAGGGGATTCTTCTGGAAGACGGAAATACCCAGAGTCATCTTGCCATAGTCCTTAGAAGCACCAAAATACCGGCCATATTCAACGTATCGAATGCAACAAAACTTATTGCACCAGGAACCAACGTACTGGTAGATGCTTATGCCAACAGAGTTTATCTGGATCCTTTGGATGAACTGATATGGCAGGCCAACAAAAACGCGCAGAAGTACCATAAGACTGACAGCAGCAGAGTGGATGTAATCAAACCACTCATGGCTCAGTACAAAACCTCATCTGACGGGGAACGAATGCGCATACTCGCCAACATCAATTCCGTTTCAGAGATTAATAAACTCACCTGTCTGCCAAGTTCAGGCATCGGTTTATTCAGAACAGAATTTCTGTTTATGAACTGCAGTCAGGAACCGGATGAAGAACAGCAGTACCTTGTTTATAAAAAAATCATGGACATGCTGCCAAGCAACTACGAAATCACATTCAGAACATTTGATTTTAACGCAGATAAGCTTCCTCTGTACATGAGCATGTCATCAGCTTTCAACGTTGATACAAATCAGCATCACCGAAACACACTGGTAAAACAGCTCAGGGCAATCCTGCGAGCCTCAGCTCAGAGACAGATTCGAATCATGTTTCCTATGGTGGCCGGATATGAAGAAACCATGGAACTTATTGATCTCTTCAACACCGTAAAACAGAACCTTACCGCTCAGGGATATGATACAGGAAGAATTAAAACAGGAATCATGATCGAAACTCCTGCTGGAGCCCTGATGTCTGACGCTCTTGCCCCTCTGGTGGATTTTTTCTCCATAGGAACCAATGATCTGACTCAGTATACGGAAGCATGCAGCAGAGAAGCGGCAACACACAGAAACGATGAATTAACACCTGCCGTACTGAAACTTATATATCTTACTGTTCAGAATGCACGAAAACACCGCATTCCCGTGTGCATATGCGGAGAACTTGTTCACAACCTCAATTATCTCGCTTTATTCATCAGCATCGGGTTAAGGGACTTTAGTGTGGCTCCGTTCTACCTCAACAAACTTCTGGAAAAAATTCATGAACTTGAAGTAAGAATTGATCTCAATCTTGCTACCAAAATCAATGCAGTTCGCACAAAACAGGAAATTATAGAACTCAATAAAAGCCTCATTGTCCAGAATTTCGGACACTCCGGAATGATTGACTGACAATTTTTCCTGACTGATACCTTTTCAGTACGCACTAAAGCTGAAACATTTTGTGATTAATTCACAAAGTCAGAGAATTAATTTAAGTAAATATTTACCTTAAAAAATGTTATGATATTATCAGCGCTTGACATGTTTAAAGTATTAATGTTTTCACTTTACGACCTTCTATAAGGATTATATATAATGTGGTTTAATTTCAAATTATCCAAAGAAGACGAAAACGATGCTGATTTAACCTTACTGGCACCAATATCAGGTACTGCAATTCCCATTGAAGATGTGCCTGATGTGGTCTTTTCTGAAAAGATTGTTGGAGACGGTATTGCCATCAAACCTACAAGCAATAAGGTTGTTGCTCCGTGTGACTGTGTTGTTGAATCAATTTTTAAAACCAAACATGCACTGATACTGAAGACAATTCCGTATGACCTTCTCCTGTTTATTCATATAGGTATTGATACCGTAGATCTTGGCAGCAATGAAATCTTCTCACCTGTCGTAAAGGAAGGTGACATCATAAAAGCAGGTGAATCAATTATGGATTTCAATCTGGAACTGTTGCAAAAGCGACTCAAATCCACTATTTCACCTATTCTCATTTCTGCGAACTCATTACCTAATCTGATTTCATTAGAAAAAATGACAGAAAGGTGCACACACGGAAGCACACCAATCATGAAGATTCGCATTAAAAATAATAATGAAAACGCCAAAGAGGATCAGCCTCAGCGTTAGAAAGAATACGTAAACTGTAAAAGGCATGATATTTAATATCATGCCTTTTTTGTATATTTCATCCTAAAGTACAAAAAAAGAGGGAGTCGTTAAACTCCCTCTTCTTCAATCAATTAAACAGATATCTGATTAGATATTGCTTACGATTTCTTCTACGGTCTTCTTAGCATCACCGAAGCACATGTAAGAATTTTCCTTGAAGAATAATGGGTTCTGAACACCAGAGTAACCAACGTTCATTGAACGCTTGAATACGATTACGTTCTTAGCATTCCAAACTTCAAGTACAGGCATACCTGCAATTGGGCTGTTTGGATTTTCAAGAGCAGCTGGGTTTACGGTATCGTTTGCACCGATAACGAGTACTACATCGGTATCAGAGAAATCATCATTGATTTCATCCATTTCAAGAACGATATCATAAGGAACCTTAGCTTCAGCAAGAAGAACGTTCATGTGACCAGGTAAACGACCTGCTACAGGGTGAATACCGAAACGAACGTTAACACCCTTATCACGTAACTTCTTGGTAAGTTCAGCAACTGGATACTGAGCCTGAGCAACAGCCATACCATAGCCTGGGGTGATAACTACAGAATTTGCATTCTTAAGCATATCAGCAACGTCAGAGCACTTAAGTTCACGAATTTCACCCTGTTCTTCATCTGAAGAAGCAGCTTCTGGCTTGTTACCGAAACCACCGAGAATTACAGAGAGGAATGAACGGTTCATTGCCTTACACATGATGTAAGAGAGGATTGCACCTGAAGAACCTACTAATGAACCAGTAACAATGAGTAAGTCGTTATCAAGCATGAAACCAGCAGCAGCTGCAGCCCAACCTGAATATGAGTTCAGCATTGAGATTACTACAGGCATATCAGCACCACCGATAGAAGCTACCAGATGAATACCGAATGCGAAAGCGATGATGGTCATTGGGATAAGACAGCCTAACTGAACTGTATATGAATTTGTAGCGAGGAATACAACCATTAATACGGCTGAAATAACCAGAGCTAAAACATTCAGAAGGTTCTTACCAGGTAATACGAGAGCCTTTGACTTGAAAATAACGAGCTTGAATGAACCGTTAAGCTTACCGTAAGCAACGATAGAACCGGTGAAGGTTACAGCACCGATGAATACGCCAAGGAAAATTTCAACGAGGTGAATATATAATTCCTTTCCGCTTAAGCCGGTATCTACTGAAACTTCAGAGGCCTTCTTGATAGCATCGGCAGACATCTTCTGAAGCTCGGCAATCTGATCAGGAGATGCACCGGCTGGAACATTAATGCTGATAGCATTTGAAACAGCACTTGGTTCAAGGCTGAAGAAGCTGTTGAAGCCAACTAAAACGGCAGCAAGACCAACGAAGCAGTGAAGCATTGCAACGAGTTCTGGCATCTGAGTCATTTCAACTTTCTTAGCAAGATACAGACCGATACCGGCACCGATAACGATTGCTACACCGATGATAACCCAGCCCCAGCAGGTATTTACGTTTACGAGTGAAGCAGCTAAGGCGATAACCATACCGATAATACCGGAGGTACAGCCTAATCTGGCAGTTTCCTGCTTAGATAATCCAGCCAAACTCAAAATAAAGAGTAAGGCGGAGATAATGTATGCTACATGAATTAAACCAGTCATTTCTTAATTATCTCCTTAATCCTTTCTGAACATCTTAAGCATACGCTTGGTTACTGCGAAACCACCAAAGATATTGATGAAAGCAATAAGAATAGCAACCAGACATAAAACATAAATTAACGCGTTAGGCTGATAGGTTGAAGTGCTTACGAGCTGAGCAAGAGCACCAACAACTATAATACCTGAAACAGCGTTAGTTACAGCCATTAAAGGAGTATGAAGTGAATGACTTACATTCCATACAACATAGTAACCTACTACACATGACAGAACGAATACGGTGAAGTGAGGTAAGAAAGATTCAGGAGCAACAAAGCCGATTAATGACATAACTACTACGAGAGCGGCAAGAACTGCATACTTAACTGCCGGACTTGCAGGCTTCTTTTCTTCCTTTGCAGGAGCGGCAGCTGCCGGCTTCTGTGGAGCAACACTTACACTGATCTGTGGAGGCGGGAAGGTAACTTCGCCATCTCTTACGATGGTCATGTTGCGTAATACAACATCTTCAAAGTTTACATTGATGTTACCATCTTTTTCCTTTGATAATAACTTGGTTAAGTTAACCAGGTTAGTAGAATACAGCTGTGAAGACTGAGTTGGTAAACGGCAAGGTAAATCAGTATAACCGATAATCTTAACGCCGTTGGTGGTAAGAGCAACTTCACCAGGAACGGTGCATTCGCAGTTACCGCCGGTAGCGGCAGCCAGGTCAACGATTACAGAACCAGCCTTCATGCTTGCAACCATATCAGCAGTTACAAGTAAAGGAGCCTTCTTACCAGGAATAGCAGCGGTAGTGATAATGATATCAACTTCCTTAGCCTGTTCTGCAAAGAGTTCCATTTCAGCCTTGATGAATTCAGGGCTCATGGTCTTAGCATAACCGTCAGAAGAACCACCGTCTTCCTGCTTGAAGTTAAGCTTTAAGAATTCACCACCCATTGAGTGAATCTGGTCAGCTACTTCTAAACGGGTATCGAAAGCGCGAACGATAGCACCGAGAGAACTTGCAGCACCGATTGCTGCGAGGCCGGCAACACCTGCACCGATTACGAGAACCTTAGCTGGTGGAACCTTACCTGCTGCAGTAACCTGACCGCAGAAGAAGCGGCCGAATTCATGAGCTGCTTCTACAACTGCTCTGTAACCGCTGATGTTTGCGGTTGATGAAAGAGCATCGAGAGCCTGAGCTCTTGAAATACGAGGCACCATATCCATTGCTAAAACAGTAATCTTCTTAGCATTGAGCTTTTCTACGAGCTCTGGATTCTGGCGAGGCCAAATGAATGATACTAAAGTAGTACCTTCTTTGAGCTTTTCAATTTCTTTATCATTTGGAGCAAGTACCTTGTAGATGAGTGGGCTAGACCAAACATCAGCACTATTACCAATAGTTGCACCTGCAGCTACATATGCATCATCTGCAAAGTTGGCAGCTTCACCTGCACCTGATTCAACAAGAACAGTGAAACCTAACTTCTGGAGAGCGGTAACTGTAGTAGGTGTTGCAGCAACGCGAGTTTCTCCCGCAAAGCTTTCCTTAGGTATACCTATCTGCATTTATTCACATTCCTAAATAAAAAAAATATTTAAAAGTTATAGTTATGTTTGTCACAAATAACAGTGAATTATACACTAATATTTACATAAATATGCATTAAAAATGTTATTCAGTACAGATTTTTTCAAATAAATTTTATTAAGACATTGATTTTATCTTTTTATAAACCTTTGTATTTACTCACTTTATCACGCAATATTAGTTACTTATTCACACTCCTGTTCTTTTACGATTTTTTTTATTTATCATAACGTGAATTTACATATTTATTCAGAAAAAACGATTTCTTCTACGAAGAGTCGTACTTTTATAAATTTTTATGCACTTAATTGGAATACTTTACGTATATATAGTTAGGAATTTATGCCGACTGAAGGAGCCGAATATTCTTCGGCTCCTTTCTCTAAATGAAAGCTGATTTCTGTTTTATCTGTTCTGCAGAAGAACTCCACTGAGAGGTTCAACACCGTTCAGCTTGAACTTGATGGATTTAACTCCTGAAGGAGTATTGGTCTGTAAAGCGAAATGCAGATGAGGACCTGTTGTATATCCTGTATTACCGGACTGTGCGATTATCTGCCCCTGCTTAACAACATCCCCTACTCTGACATACTGAGAATTTCCCTTTAAATGAACATACACTGTAATTGTACCGTCATCATGCTGAATTCTTATGTAGTTGGCCATTGGTCTGAAACTTGGATTATTTCCGCCGGATGTTGATCCCATTCTCATATCAACGACCTTGCCTGCTTTAGCAGCAAGCACAGGAGTTCCCACCGGCATTGCCACATCAATTGCGTAACGGTTTTTAGGCCCCTGATGAGTAAAACCGCCTTCCCATCCCTGAGTAACCTTGAAAGCCCCTTTAAACGGAACAATAAGTTCATTAGGATTGGTTGTATAGTAAAAGGAATCCGAACCACGGAATATCTTACCTATATCAAAGGTTCTGGATAATGTAAGTTCCCCCTCGCCGCCATAAATAACATAGCCGACAAGATAATTCTGATTTCCCTCGACTTCAATAGGTTCATCAAAAGGAATATTGGTATCCTTAATCAGAGATTTATCTGACGCTTTGATCTTTACCGTTACTTCACTGGCAAATTCATTAACAATATAAAGTTTATGAGTTTCAGGATCAAAACTTAACGATACCTTATCCTGCTCTGGTTCACCCCAGTCGTCATAAGAATCGTACTGATACCCGCTACTCTGTGCCGAATTTTCATCATCAGTGTAATAAACAACACCGTTTTCATCCACATAACGCAGGATTTTGCCCTCTGCCGTGCCAAAACATGCGGCACCAATCACCAGAGAGGCTATTACAGAAAACAATTTATGAATCTTCATAATTAGAAAACTTATATTTAAAAATATTTTTACTTAAAAAACCATGGTATTAAGTTTTAAGAAAACGAAAGACTCATCAGCACACCATGCTCTCTTGAGCCGTCGGGCATAGGATAATAATTTTTTCTTATCACGTCCTCTTCAAAGCCCACACTTTTATAAAGATTAATGGCTTTATTGTTGGAAATTCTGACTTCAAGCATAACTTTGACAATTTTCAGCTCTTCTTTTAACTGTTTTATGCTTTCAAGAAGAAGCTTTTTTCCATATCCTTTTCCCTGATACTCTGCTGAAATTGAAATATTCTGCAGAGTGGATTCATCAAGTACAAAGTCATACACAGCATAGCCCGCAACATTATCATTATCGAGCAGGACATAAAATCTGTAATTATCTGCAATCGACTCAAGAATATTCTTTTCAGTCCACGGGTGCACCTGAACTAGCTGTTCAATGCTCAAAATTCGCTTTAGATATGCATCCAGCTCATTCCGGTGAATTCTCTTTATTTCCATTTTCAGTAAAATATTTTCCCAACTTTATTCTGCCGTTTTCCGTTTCCAAGAATCCTCTGCCAAGCAGCTCATTGAAAACCTGTTTTTTCTGCTCAAGTTCGCCATTACCTGTAATAACAATCTTTCTATCGGCAAAATCATCAGTATCAAAACCGATATATATGGTTTTCCCGTCACTGTCATCTTTATTCCAGGAAAAAGGAATATCGTTATAATCAAAAAAACCAGCCAGATTAAATATCCACTTGCACTTTTCCGGACTCTCTATAATGAAGCATGGTTTTTCAACCCTGGTTCTGACGATTCCAAGTTTTTCAACTTCCTGAACATATTTTTTCACAACGCTCCATAAATTTCTTTTTCCATTCTCTCCTGGGTAGACAGGAATATCCGGGGCAGAATTATCAGGAAGTACCTTTATTGAAGCAGGACATATGGTTAAAGTGCTTTCAGCATTTACACTCACCTTTCCATACCATCCGCATGGATAGGATATGTATTTCAGATATCCTACAAGATTAAAAACCCATTCCTTATTATATCTGTCTTCACCGACAAAAATAAAAAACGGAAAACTTCGCAGGACATCTGAATACAGGTTTTCCGAGGATGCATTTTTTATTAAGGAAGGCTTTCGCAATGAATACAGCTTTATATTCATTGACTGCAGTATTTCACTATTGATATTAGTCATTGTTAGATTCGAACCATTACACTGCCGAGGTTTTGACTGCTTTTAATTTTATATCCACAGTCAGAGATAACAGCTTCGATAACAGACAGTTCCATTTCATAATCTGAATAAACGTTAACAAGATCCTTTTCAATAAAAACTTCAACTTTCAGCACACCGGTAAGCTGTGAGACAGCAGAAATTACTCTGGCTGCACATTTTTCACACCGCATACCCTCAACAATAAACTTTGAATGGTAGCATTCAGTCTTGGAAAAGATTTTTAAAAAATTAAACATCTACTGGCTCCGTCTTTTCAAAGTGAACCCCTGATTATCACCTAAGCATGACCTATTGTATATCATTAGAAGCCTGTTGTAAGTCAACTTTCTTCCAACATTGTGAAAACGACAGATTAACGGACTTCTTTGCTCCCCTTCCTTTTTCTCTTATTTTCATACATCAGTTGATCCGCTTTTCTCATAACATCATCAACAGACGCCATGTTACTTAATTCACTGATAGCCAATCCTATCGAAATATGAATCTGCTCCCAATCATTTTTTGCCTGTTCGTTAACAGTATTGCAGTTTACCTTAAACAGATTGATCAATTCTGTACGATTCTTAAAATCTTCATTCAATAAAATCAGAGTAAACTCATCTCCGCCTATTCTGAATACAGGGCTGTGCTGAAATACTTCACAGATTGCCTTTGCAGCAGTTTTTAAATACACATCCCCTTTTTCATGTCCGTAGTTATCATTAATAACTTTAAGATTATCACAGTCAAACATGCAGATACCGAATTCCACAACATCCTTCTTTTTAATTCTTTCTTTCAAATGCAGTATGTAATCATCATATCCGCCTTTGTTTCGAACACTTGTAAGGGCATCCACAAAAACACGATTACTTAATTCCTGAGCCTTCATACTGTGTTCCTTGGCTTCTTTCTTGGCACGTATAAGGCGATTCTGTACCACAATAAGCCATAACATCGAAATAATTAACGTAATCAGGAAAATCACAATTGCCTTATTGTCGCAAATCAGTTCCCATACTGTCATTTTTCCTTCTTCAGAAAAGTATTTGGTCAATGAGGCATGGACGTAGGATGTAGGTACAATGTTTGTGGTTTTGGCAACAATAGAATAGAGTTCCATGTCTCCTTTTTTTACGGCAAATCTAAAATCCAGATCCTTTGCCGTATCCAATGCAACAAGACGATACTGGCTACACAGTCTGCTGATACTGTTATACCTGTAGTTGGAAATCAAAAAACCTTCAGCCTTCCCATTGGCCACGTCTCTTATACACGCATGAACATTGTCACAGTTATATATCTGCCAGTCGGAATATTTGGTTTTCACTATGGATTCAAAATTATCATCACCACCGACTACTGCAACTTTTATGTACCGCATATCTTTCAGATATTCAACATTTGATGCTTGAACCACAAGATAAAGATTCGCATTAACAATGGAAGGTGTAATAAGAACACCGGCCTCTTCAGCATCATAAACACTCAGATTTGAAGGGAATACAGTATCAACCTCCCCTCTCTGCATTGCAGACATGGCATCGGAAATTGAATCATATGCTTTTGTTTCAAAATTTAATATGCCATTGGAAAAACTGGTTCTGGCCTTATGTAAATAATCCTTGAGAGCCCCTGTTACCTGTTCTGTTTCTTTATCCTTAGCGCAATAAGCAAGATAATCATCCACGTATCCAACTCTGATTGTTTTGTGTTCTGATAACCACTGCTGTTCATCGTGAGTGAGATAAGTGATTGCTCTTGAATTACGAATATATTTAATGAACAGCTCATCGCCATAATAACGGTTTTCGTCCTGAATCTTCCCCATGGCAACATTCAGTTCATCCAGAATGTCTGATCTTTTTTTGCTTACGGCAAAAAAGAAATCTGAATAACCAATCTTTACCACTGGTACAATGTTTTCAACAGAAAGATAATTATCCACAGATACAAAACCATCAATCTCGCCATCTTTCAGGAGTTTCATTGATTTTGACTCACCATCAGGGAGTTCAATCAGTTCAGTCTGAATATTATGCTGTTTCTCCCACTCCTTGAAAAATTCCAGCTGAACACTCTGTTTATTTACACCTATCTTCTTGCCGTTGAAGTAAGAAAAATCTTCGTTATATTCCGCTACCTTGTCTCCATTTATAAACAGATAATATTCCTCTGTTCCCATTGGATATGAAGAAAACTGAACAACGTTTGCACGTGCTTCCGTATAGGACACACCTCCAAGCATGTCAATTTCACCATTAATGAGCTTTTGTACAAGCTGTCCCCAGTTACCTTCAACATATTCGTAGTTCCATCCGGTGTATGCGGCTATCTTTTGTTGATATTCATAAGAATAACCGGTTCGTCTTCCTGAACCATCAATGTTATTGTAAGAAGAATCAAACCAACCTACGCGCACAACCTTAGACGGTTCCTCTGCCACGGCATCAGCCAGAAGCAGAAAAACTGCAGGTAATAACATAACAAATAAAGCACAGATTCTGATCAGTTTCATATTGGTATTTTGTCACTCTATCAGGTTATAATCATTCACTCTACTCAGCAATGTACCGCCTAATAAAAAGCTGCTGATAGAGTCAGAGCATCGTAAAAAATCAAAAAACCTTAATTCCTTACGAAGGATAAAAATTTGAATACATCAGTCAACACGTTTAATACATTTTAATCACAGAAAATCAACAGCATGCTGTTAGAATATACCACATTACGAATAAATAAAAAATGCTACAATCAAAATTTTAGACTAATGCGGATAATAGCCTGTCTATAACGTGTTTACAAAAAACATACTTAATTACTTGATAAATTATCACAATTTACATGAAAATATTTTCATAAAATATTAACTTCATCAAAATATAGTTACCCACTGTTTTGCATGTTCTTATTGTGAACAATCATTCAATTAAATGTGTACATCTTTTTGTTAACAACTCATACTGATTATTATTTAAACAACAAATAATTATCCCCAGTATTTCGTAAACAATACTCAATATCAATCAACAGATATCCACATATAACCACAACCGCTCCTTTTATTATGATAAGCTTAGCTGAAATTGCTATACTCTGAATATTCCGACGGAAAGAAAAAGAGCCTGTCACCCAAACATGACAGACTCTTCATAAAAAGTTATTTCAATAAAGAATAAGCTTTAGATATTATCGGTAACGATTTCCTTGTTAAATACCTTTTCACAGAAACGGCATTTAAGCTGGATTTTACCATTCTTATTAATTACCTTGAAATTGGTAACCGCAGTCTTTTCAACATTTGTAATGCAGTTGGAATTAGGACACTTGAATACAGCAGTCACACTTTCCGGCAAATCTATATTTCTCTTGTTTACAACCTTATAATCTTCAATGATGTTAACAGTTGCATTTGGGGCAAAAATACTTAACTGATTTGCCTGTTCTTCAGTAAAACGAACATTTTCAACCTTAATAAGATCCTTATGTCCGTTAGCTTTTGAAGGAAGGTTAAAACCGACGGTTATACGGTCATTATTATCAAGAATATGGAAATGCTTGAGAATATTCAGTGCCTGTCCTGCAGGAATATGATCTATTACAGTACCATTCTTTATGGCTTCAACCTGAAGCTGTTCTTTTTCGGTCATGTTAAACCTCTTCGTTTAAAACTAATGACAATAAAGCCTGGCGGGCATAAACACCATTGGCAGCCTGCTGGAAATAATATGCATAAGGAGTCTTGTCCACTTCAGCAGTAATTTCATCAATTCTTGGCAGAGGATGTAACACCTTAAGATTAGGCTTTGCGTCTTCAAGCAGTTCAGGAGTAAGAATATACTTGGCTCTTATGTGACGATATTCAGTTTCGTCAAAGCGTTCCTTCTGAACTCTGGTCATATACAGAATATCAACTTCAGGAATAACATCTTCCATTCTATCCATAATATGATATTCGATATTGTTTTCTTCGTACTCATCAATTATATATTCAGGCATGGCCAGCGAATCAGGAGATACCAGGAAAATCTTCGCATTATACTTGCATAAAGCCTGAGACAGAGAATGAACCGTTCTGCCGTATTTAAGATCACCTACGAATGCAATACTTAAATTATCAAGATGTTTCTGAGTTTCAAAAATTGTAAATAAATCGAGAAGAGTCTGTGAAGGATGCTGATTAGAACCGTCACCAGCGTTGATTACTGGCACTGGGGATACGTCAGCTGCAAGTCTTGCCGCACCCTCATGATGATGTCTCATCACAAGAGCATCTGCATATGAGGTAATAATACGAATCGAATCTGCAAAAGTTTCACCTTTCTTGGCTAAAGAGGTATTGCTTGCATCAGAAAAGCCTATAACTCTGCCTCCCAGGCGCTGAATTGCAGTCTCAAAAGATAATCTTGTTCTGGTAGAAGCTTCGAAGAAGCAACTAGCGACAAGTTTATTTTTAAGAAGATCAGTACGAGGATTGGATTTTAACAGCTGAGCTGTGTGGATAATCAATTCAAGATCGTCACGAGAAAATTCAGATATTGAAATGATGTCTTTCTGGAATAAATTGTTTGCCATCATCTTTTCCTGGTTTGACTAACGTAGATATTATCTACTCTCATAAACCCAGCAAGGCTAATGTGACATAAAGAATCAGGTTTCAGGACATCAGATTAGCGTTGCTATCTGAAGTACACATTATATAGCTTTATTCCATCTTAAAAAATAAAAAAATTCAGTTATTTGATTTTTTAATAAAAAATGGTCAATCATAAATTGCGCAAAGCCCCTATTTGTATACGTTTTATACATATAAACAATTTTTTTTTACAAAAGTGATTTTTTTCTTTATTTTTACTTAATTATATGTATAATTGTTCATGTGCTTAGGGGCGTAGTTCTAATGGTAGAACAGCGGTCTCCAAAACCGACGGTTGTGAGTTCGAGTCTTACCGCCCCTGCCAAAAGCAATTCTCTGACATTTTCCTTTTTCAATCTTTTATCCAATTATTTTAGTAATACCCAATACTGTTTCCATTAAAATGTCCGTTTTATTCTCCGAATAATTTGCCGCTGTCTTAAAAAAAAACAACTCCTTTAAACAGATAAATCAAAAAAGGATCCACAAAAGATATAAGAAACTACTTGCTGTAATAATATTTGATTCCGTTAGACGGCTTAAAATAGGTTCGAATGTAACCGTCAGTTGATACAATCACAAACTCGTTTGTGATTTCAAGATAGTAAACATCATCGCCATCATCCATCTCAACCTTGTGAAAAGATGCGGGATTGTTTACAACATTCAATGCGGCTTCCTGATATGCCTGAGCATTGGAAAACCCCATTTCTCTTCCGTGTTTTTCATAATGCTGGTTTAAAAGTCTGTCATTTCTGAAAGTGTAATGATGTCTCAGCTGCTGAGAATCAGCATATGTCTGAGTTCGTTCAGAATCTTGGACACGCTCCGTCTGCTGCTGATAAGCTTCAGGTTCCAGAGAAGTGGGTAATTTAGCATCACCGTTAGTCCATAAACTGGCAAACTCGACTCCTATAAGCAGAAGTATAATACCTATGATACTGAACCTTCCTCTTCTCCCGTAACTTCTACCATAACCTCTTCCGTATCTCTGAGAGGAACCGCTGAATAAAAATCTTAAAATTATTTCCAGAATACTTTTCTGCATTAAATCCTACTCCTGAAACATTCAGAAAAAAAACAACTGTTCCACAAACTTAAATTTTCAGATACTCAAGCATTTTAGCATAATCGTCTGCAGCCTTTACTTTATCATTAGCCATAACGATAAAACCATTCTCGTCAATGAGATAAGTTGTTCTTACAACCCCCATATACGATCTTCCGTACTGTTTTTTCTCTTTCCACACGTCATAACTTCTGATCACGGCAAGTTCTTCATCAGAAAGTATAGTAAACTGCAGTCCGAACTTATCAGCAAATCTGCCGTGCGAACCAACAGAATCCTTGCTGATACCTAAAACAACTATTCCGTTATCAGTAAATCTGGCAATATTTTCAGAATAGCCACAGGCCTGTTTTGTGCATCCGGAAGTATTGTCCTTGGGATAAAAATACAGAACTACCTTTCTCCCGCGAAAATCTCTCAGTTTATGAATAATACCATTCTGATCCGGTAATGCAAAATCAGGAGCAATCGTACCGACTTCGAGCATAAGCAACCTCTCGGATATAACTATAATAAATGAACTCTGATATATTATATTATCAGGATTACTTTCCAAAAATACAATTGAACAAAAATGCTAAGCAATAGATGGTATTAAAAGAATAAGAGAAGAAAAAACGGAAAAAATTCAAGAGATTTGATGGTGGCCCATTCCTGACTTGAACAGGAGACCAAACGATTATGAGTCGTCTGCTCTAACCGACTGAGCTAATGGGCCAATGAATTAAGACATGTGCATTATACATATGTGATTCATATTTGTCGAGTTTAAACTTCAGTATTTGCTCAAAATCACGGTTATAACCAATCATTTGACTAATATTTATCCACAGCTTCATTCAAAAAATAATGCCGATACTGTTTTAAACGGTATCGGCATTAATTATTCAGAATCCATCAGAAATTAATCATCAAGGAAGCTCTTGAGAGGTTCAGATCTGCTTGGATGACGCAGTTTTCTCAAAGCCTTGGCTTCAATCTGACGAATACGTTCTCTGGTAACATCAAACTGTCTGCCGACTTCTTCAAGAGTATGATCTGTATTCATACCTATACCGAAACGCATTCTCAACACCTTGGCTTCTCTCGGAGACAATGCAGAGAGTACCTGTTCGGTTACAGCCTTGAGACTTTCTGAAGTTGCCACATCAGATGGCAGAGGCAGTGATTCATCCTCAATAAAATCTCCTAAATGCGAATCATCATCATCACCTATAGGAGTCTCCATGGACATAGGTTCCTTGGAAATCTTCATAACCTTGCGAATCTTATCTTCAGGAATTCCCATTTTCTTGGAAAGTTCTTCCGGAGTAGCTTCTCTGCCGTTTTCCTGAAGCATCTGACGAGATACTCTGTTGAGCTTGTTAATGGTTTCGATCATGTGCACAGGGATACGAATGGTTCTGGCCTGATCGGCTATAGAACGTGTAATCGCCTGTCTGATCCACCAGGTTGCATAGGTAGAGAACTTATAACCTCGACGGTACTCAAACTTATCAACCGCCTTCATCAGACCGATATTACCTTCCTGAATAAGATCAAGGAACTGAAGACCTCTGTTGGTATACTTCTTTGCAATGGAAATAACCAGACGAAGGTTTGCCTCTATCATTTCAGACTTTGCATTTCGAGCATGAGCATTACCAACCTTCATATTGGTGTTGATTTCACGAATCTTGCAGATAGGAAGACCGGTTTCACTCTCGATTTCACGTAAACGCTCTACGATACCGGTAATTTCCTTCTCATACCCCTTCATTCTTTCAGCAAAAGGCTTCTTGAGCTTAACAATCTTCTCAAACCATTCCATTGAAGATTCTTTCTTTGATTCAATGTACCTTACACGGTAATCTTCTGGCTTCATACCGCATCTGATCATGATTTCACGGATTCTTCTTTCCTGAACCTTTACCTTATCCATAACATCATTCATGTTCTTGATAAGCTGTTCAAAAACCTTCGGTACCAGACGGAACTGCTTGAATACTTCAGCAAGTTCCTTAATGGAATTCTGTGTTCTCTTTGAATCACGGCCATACTTCTTAAGACATTCAGTGGTATTGTTATATTTGTCCTTAAGCTGTTCAAACATCTGAGCGGCATAAACCGGATCAGGACCGGATTCATCATCATCCATCATTTTTGAAGACTTTTCTTCGTCTTCATCATCTTCATCGCCGTCTTCGTCATCATCGTCGTCGACCTGAACCTTGTCTGATGAATCATCACCATCATCATCAATGGATGCTTCACCATCCTGATCTATGGAGGCGTCGATATCAAGATTAACGTCGTCTAAAACTACTTCGTCTTCATCGTCCTTGACTGCAACTTCCTCTTCTTCATTACCTGTATTTTCAGCAAAACCTGTAATGATATCACTGAGTCTGATCTGTTCATCCACATACTGATCATACAGCTTAAGCACAAAATCAATTGCGCTTGGATATTCTGCAACACAGCTCTGAACCTGATTGATGCCGTTTTCAATTCTCTTGGCGATATCAACTTCTGCTCTTCTGTCAAGAAGTCCCACACTGCCCATTTCACGCATATACATTCTTACGGGGTCTGTGGTCTTACCGATATCAGAAATGATATTTTCGATTTCTGCCACATTCTGAGGCAGCATTAAATCATCTGTTGACTCCGGTGCCTTTTCACAGATCTGAATATCCATGTCGGCACATCTTTGAAAAAACTCTTCCAGCTTCTCAGAATCTAGATATTCTGCCGGGAAAAATTCCTTTATTTCTTCAGTTGTTAAGTAACCTTTGGATTTGCCATCTCTTAGAAGTTGCTTCAAAGAAAAACTAACCGGTTTACTATCCATTGCTTAACCTTTCTAATTTTGTTTAAGATAACGCCGCAGTTCATGCAGGAAGCAGAAACTGAAGCCCTTTGGCGTATTTCCTGTTTTTTTGAATTTCAATAATGTATAGCTGTCTTAACTAAATATATGCCGACCAGTCTATCTAAAGTACAAACAGAAAAAAATAATAATTACACACTAAGCAGACACATTATTATAAATACTTATCAGGCTTTTTTCAAAGACCAAACAAGATCTTTCGTGAATAATCTCAAGCATTTTATTGCTTATCATTCCAAAAATATAACCTGGATCTATATTTATAAATTAATCTTCAGTCTACGTGTATACATAAGCCCGAAAATGAATTTTTCAATCAGATTTTTATAAAACCGTGAAACATATGTTTTATATATATTATCAACTGAAGCCGACGGACACCCGGCGGCTTCATAAGATCTATGAATTTATTTGATATTTCTTAATTTTCTTTCCAGCAGTGTAGATAAAGCCATTTCTTCGTTGGTCAGATTTCTGCGTGAACTTTCCCGGCGCAGCCAGGATATTTTGGCTTCAACCGCTTCAGAAAGATACATTTTTATAAAAATCAGCATGCTGGATATTTTTACGTTCTCCAGACTGTCATCCAGCTTAACAGCTGCAAGAAGATTCATAATCCTCTCATACACCGAACCTCTGTACTGTTCAAGCAGTGCTCCTGTAGTTATATCCGGTTTAGCTCTGATTTTTTCAAGCAAATCAAGAACTATTGCCGCCTTCTGATCAGCATAATCACTCAGAAGTCTGTTCAGTCTGTCCTGTTCAGGAATCTGATTCACCAGATACGGATTCTGAATAATTCTGGCAACAAGTCCCCGTAAGGCGGTTATCTCAATCTGTGAATTCTGATTCTGAATCTGCGAACGCTCCTGCGGCTCACTTTCATGAACATCCGTCTGTTTGTTCTGAAGGCAGATTTCAATACGTCTTTCCTCCCACCCTACAAGTTTCGCCATGGCCACAATCAAGGACTGCAACATTATAGGAGCATCTGTAATCCGTTTTACCAGACTGCAGAATTCATCCACGGCCTTAATCTGACCTTCATCAGACCCAAGATCATAACGATGACTGAGTTCACTCATCAGATAGTCTTTAAAAAACAGAGAATTTTCAAGGTATTTTCTAAAACCGGCAGCCCCCTGTGCACGAACAAGCGAGTCGGGATCATGTTCCTTAGGAAGGAAGCAGAAAGACAGCACCTTATCATCCCTTACGGCAGAAAGAGTAAGACCGAAAGCTCTCCATGCCGCATGGCGACCGGCATCATCACCGTCATAACAGAAAACTATCTTATCGGTCTGTTTGAACAGCAGACTCAGCTGCATAGGAGTCGTAGCAGTTCCGAGAGAGGCGACCGCATTATGCACTCCATACTGATCAAGAGCTATAACATCCATGTACCCTTCAGTGATGATTATGCAGTTAAGTTCCTCCTTTGGAAGTTTTCTGACATAGTCTAGATTAAATAACTCGTACCCTTTTTTGTATATTTCACTTTCTTTGGAATTGATGTATTTAGGCTTTGAATTATCAAGAACTCGTCCGCCAAACGCTATCACATTACCTTTTTTATCTCTAATTGGAATGATCACACGATTACGGAACATGTCATAATAACGACCGGATTCATTTTCCTTTATCAGTCCTATATCAAGAAGCTTTGAAACCTTGTCAGGATTCTGGCGACTGTCCGCACATAATGATTTGAAAATAAAATCCCAGTTATTCGGAGCAAAACCAATCTGATACTTTTCTATGGTTTCCTGAGTTATACCTCTATTCTGCAGATACTGACGGGCTTCCGGATGTTTAAAAAGCTCCTGATGATAGAAACCGGCGGCTGCTTTCGTTAATTCAAATGTATCCAGTGTTTTTTCCGGATTGTATTTTGAATTTTCATCATACTCAACTGAAATACCGGCAATTTTGGCAACTTCTTCAACAGCTTCAGTAAAGTTCACATTGTCATATTTCATTATGAAACGGTATGCGTTGCCGGCTTCATGGCAACCGAAACAGTTAAAGAACTGTTTTTGAGGACTTACACTGAAACTCGGAGTCTTTTCTGAATGAAAAGGACAGCAGGCCATATAGCCCGAACCGGTTTTTTTCAGTTTAATACGTGAACTGATTACGTCAACTATGTCAACTCTTTCAAGGAGTTCGTTTATAAAACTTTCTTTAATTCTTGGCATATTACAATCCTTCACACATACATATACTATCTTATTTCTAAATTTCGACCTTAAGTTTTATAAATTTTTATTTCATTCTCAGTGGAATACATAAAACACAGCATTCAGTCCTGTCAGTTGTACTGGTTCATTCCACCAATCCGGACATCATAAAATAATTACCATGAGTCCATAAATATATAAAATCAGTATACACGAAACAAAGAAGAAATATAAACATATTTTTTATTCTGTTCACCGTATTCACTTTATTTAACCAAAAATGACCTATTCATTTTTAAAACTGTGGATACTGCTCTGACAATCATACCTTTTTAATAAATGTGTTATGATATACCCTGTTTTTTAGAGGTGTTAACTATGTCTGTCTATTTTATTGGAGATGTGCATGCCTGCTTTCATGAACTGCAGGATCTGCTTAACGTAATGGAATTCAATCCGAATGATGACGAACTTGTTTTAACCGGGGACATCATTGGCCGGGGACCTCACCCGCTTGAAACCATCGAATACGTCAGAAGTTTAGGAGACAGAGCCCACATGGTTCTTGGAAACCACGATCTCAATCTTCTGGCAGTTATCTTCGGCCATAACCAGCCGAAGAAAAAAGATAATCTCAGCCCCATTCTGAAATCTTCAAAAATCGACTCCATCACAGACTGGCTGAGAAAACAGCCTCTGCTGTATATTCACCCTGAAATACCCGTATGCACGGTTCACGCGGGAATTACCCCTCAATGGAATATCGGGACTGCCATCAGCTGTGCCAGAGAAATGGAACAGGTCATACGTGATGAAAAACAGTTGGACAACTTTCTTTCAGAAATGTACAGTGACGATCCTTCTTGCTGGTTTGACAACCTTTCAGGTATATCAAGATTAAGATACATTACCAATGTATTTACCAGAATCAGATTATGCTATGCGGATAAAAGTCTTGATTTTAAAAATAAAAACTCCCCTGAAGAAGCCAGAGAAGAAGGACTGGTTCCATGGTTTGATCTGCTTAGTCATGATGCACTGAAAGCCGACAGAGACTATACACTGGTATTTGGTCACTGGGCAGCACTTACCGGTAAATGTCTGCATCCCAGAATAAAATCGCTTGATACCGGATGTGTATGGGGAAACCGTCTGACCGGATGGTGCTATGATACAGACACAATCTACAGTGTACCAAGCAGACAGCCAAGCAAGTTCGACAAATAACAGCAAGAGAGATAATTATGATTTTATCCATTATTGTAGCGCACACCAGAAATATGGTTATCGGCAAAGATGGAGGTATGCCCTGGAGCCTGCCTGCAGATTTGGCTTATTTTAAAAGAACCACCATGGGTTCTCCAGTACTGATGGGAAGCCGCACGTTTAAAAGTATAGGCAGACCGCTTCCCGGAAGGCTGAACATTGTTCTTACCAGTAACCCTCAGTCTTCGGAAAATCCAAACCTTAAATACGTAAAAACTGTAGAGGAAGCTTTTGAAGCCGCCAAAAATGCATCAGAACTCTTTGTTATAGGCGGAGGTTCAATATATAAACAGTTTATAGACAGAGCTGATCGTCTCTACATTACTCTTATCAATACAGATATTGAAGGTGACACATATTTCCCTGAGTACAACAGGAACTCCTACAAAATCATCAGAACAGAACATTACAGTGCTGATGAGAAAAACAAATATGATCTGGATTTTATAACTTACGAAAAAATCAGATAAATGTTCAGGCCGGCTATAGCAGTCAGCCGGCCGTTATTTCCTTAATACTTTTTCTGTCTACGTCATAACGCCGGCAGAATTCATCCAGTTCCTTATCTGAAGTAATCAGCATTACCTCTCTGAAATGTCCGTTTCTTAAATTGGAAAATCCGGCCACTTTTTCGCCGGTACAGATACCTATACGTAATACAGGTTCTTCTATCTCCGGATCATACGGCGTCTGTTTAATCCGTCTCCGAGCAAATAAACTGTCGAACAATCCCATATCTACCTCTCATAGAATCACAGCAACCGAATCCTGCCATACGGATAAAGAATAACAGAACATCCGTAACAGATCTCCATCTTCACTCATAATAATAAAAAGGCGGGAAAAAATTTTTCCCGCCCTCAATATCAATCAACGTCAGACTGTTCTGTAAAAACTACTCTTTTGACTTTTGATTTTCATTTTCAGAACTTTCTTTGTCTGAATTGCCAGCATCTTCAAATGAATCGTCTTCTTCCGGTAAATCATCATCCTCAAATGACTCTTCATCAAAATCATCAAATTCATCATCAAAGAAATCGTCATCAAACTTAGGCTGAGGAGGTTCAGGCTTATCCCATACAAAGTTCTCGTTGTTAGCCTGAGCCTTGTCTTCATCAGTCTGAGCTTCTTCATTCATTCTGATGGCCTCAAGCTCATTCATGACGTCACTGCACAGAGGTTTAACATTAATTCCTGCAGCAGCAGAAATAACATAGTACTTCTGATCCTTGCGATCCAGTCTGGTAAGGATATCATCAATAATTTCCTTAAGTTCATCTTCAGTATGAATATCACACTTGTTGAACACCAGCCATCTGGTCTTCTGTGCAAGCTTTTCACTGTACAGAGCAAGTTCCTGTTCAATGGTTTTAATGTTTTCAACAGGATCAGAACCGTCAACAGGCTGAAGATCAACAAGATGCAGAAGAACACGACAACGTTCAAGATGTCTTAAGAACCTGTGACCGAGCCCAGCCCCCTGTGACGCACCTTCAATCAGACCTGGTATATCCGCAACAACAAAGCTTCTTCCTTCCCCTACTCTTACAACGCCGAGTGACGGCTCAAGAGTAGTAAACGGATAATCGGCAATCTTAGGTCTGGCCGCACTTACAGAACTTATAAATGTTGACTTGCCGGCATTAGGCAGACCAAGCATACCAACATCAGCCAAAAGCATCAGCTCAAGACGCAGGTATCGTTTGTCGCCGGAAGTACCATTGGTTTTCTGTCTAGGAGCACGATTGATAGAGCTCTTAAAACGGGTATTGCCTAAACCATGGAAACCGCCCTTGGCAACCAGAAGAACCTGATTTTCCTTTATAAGATCGCCTATAACTTCACCTGTATCATCATCTATAACACGAGTTCCCAAAGGCACCCTGATAATGATATCTTCCCCAGCGGCACCGGTACAGTTGGCCGGACCGCCGTTCTTACCTCTTCCAGCCATGTAAAACTTCTGAAACTGAAAGTCTATCAATGTATTAACGCTGGTATCAGCACGCATATAAACGTCACCGCCATTGCCGCCGTCACCACCGTCTGGACCGCCTTTAGGGATAAATTTTTCTCTTCTAAAGCTTACAATACCGTTACCGCCATCGCCGGCTTCAACACGAATTTTAGCTTCATCAACGAATTTCATTATGATATTTCCTTTCAGTAAATCCGTTAAACATAAACCTACAAAAAAAAAGACTCTACCTTAACACATAGGGCAGAGTCTCTTTGTCAATCTCTTAGATATTAGTCAGCGATAACGCTTACATATCTACGATGCTTAGGGCCACCAACGGTGTACTTAACCTTACCATTGCTAGTTGCAAATAAGGTATAGTCCTTTGCAACACCTACGTTGCTGCCTGCATGGAACTGAGTACCACGCTGACGAACAAGAATACTACCAGCTGAAACAGCCTGACCATCGAAAATCTTAACACCTAAACGCTGACCTTGGGAGTCACGACCGTTATGTGTACTACCACCAGCTTTCTTATGAGCCATTGTCTACTCCTTATGCATTAATACCGGTAATTTTAACCTGAGTGTACCACTGACGGTGACCGGTAACCTTCTGATGATGCTTACGACGACGGAACTTAGTAATACTAACCTTTTCGCCACCAATAGACTTAATTACTTCAGCAACTACCTTACCACCTTCTACATATGGAGCACCAACCTTTACGTTGTCTCCATCGGCAACCATGAGTACCTTGTCGAAATCTACAGAATCGCCAACGTTCTTAGAAGCGTCTAAATCAACTTCTAATACATCGTCAACAGCTACCTGGTACTGCTTGCCGCTAGTTGAAATAACTGCGTACATTATATAATCCTCTTAAAAGTACCCAGCTAGGCTAGGTACATAAAAATTCTTAACATGATAATGGTGCGAATTATACAGATTTGTTATCCTTTATGCAAGGTAAAATTTGAATAAAATCAAAAAAAATAAATTTAGCACTTTGATACTAATCTGCTATGGGAAAAACACAGCCATATTCCTGTAAATCTTCTGAACAATCCACATATTGAGAAGTATTACAATCTAATCTTTTTATTCACATATCATCATTTATAACTTAATTATGCGATTTATGTAATATAATAAGGAGATAATCTCTGGCATGACAGCATCAGATGCTGTCTTTTATTAGATAACATTATTAGCAATTAGGTGAAAGATATGTCTGAATCTTTATTTATGAAACTGACTGAAGAGCCGGTCAAAGAAATAGACAGGTTGATCATAGAGCAGATCAAATCACCTATAGAACTGTTAAATCAGGCATGCTATCACCTGATAACCGCCGGAGGTAAACGCATCAGACCAAGGCTAATGACTCTTATTACCGGCCTTATTTCTCCGAAAGATATTTATAACGAGAATATTCTGTCTCTGGCGGCAGCCGTCGAAATTCTTCATACTGCCACACTGATGCACGACGATGTCATAGATGAAGGTCTTATGCGCAGAGGTATCCCGAGTACCAACAGTGCTTTTGGAAACAAGGTGGCTGTTCTCGGAGGCGACTATCTCTTCACCAAAGCCTATAACGCAACAATTAAAACAACTGACGCGCGTATCAGCAGAACTTTTTCTGATGCCCTGACCACTCTTGTTCAGGGAGAACTCACCCAGATGTCAAACACAGCCAATCTGGAGGTTACTGAAGAAAGTTACTTTAAAACCATATATTCCAAGACTTCAGTTCTGTTCGAAATCACTACAAAGATTCCGGGATTAGTCCTTAACTGCAGTGACGCAGAAATTGAATCTCTGGCAAAATACGGCAGAAACATTGGCTATGCATTCCAGATAGCCGACGATATTTTGGATTACACCTCCGACAGCAGCGTACTCGGTAAAAACATTGGCCGTGACATAGAGGAAAAGAAAATTACCCTGCCGTTAATCTATACCATTCACAACAGACAGGGCATTTCTCCTGAAACAGTTTATGCAGCCATAAACGGCAATGATATTGATGCCATTATCAGACTCATCAATGAGACTGGAGCCATCAGCGAATGTGACAGAGTAGCTGACAGACTGATTAAGGAAGCAATTGAAGCAATAAGCATTTTTAACGACTCAGAATACAGACAGGCACTCGGTGAGCTTGCTTATGCCTCATACAAAAGAAAGTACTGACACACATTGATAAACTGAAATTAAATAAAATCCTTTGCAGTATTTTATTTAATTTCGCAATTTCACACTCCGTTTTCTGACGGATACAGGCAATCTGACGCCTTGACAACCTCATCCTTTAACTTCATGAAAACTTCAACAATCTTCGGATCAAAGTGTCGTCCTGATTCGTCACGAATAATATCAAAAGCCTGTTCGTAGCTTATGGGCTCCTTATAACACCTTTTTGAAACAAGGGCGTCAAAGACATCGGCGATCGCCATTATTCTGGCACACAGAGGAATATCCTCTCGCACCAGATTAAAAGGATATCCGGTTCCGTTCCATTTTTCATGATGGTAAGTCGCCATGTCCACTGCAGTTGAAAGCATCAGTGAACTTTCCATTCCTGAAAGAGTTTCAGCAATCATCTTTCCGCCGATTCTGGCATGAGTCTGCATAATCATGAATTCATCCACGGTAAGTTTTCCCGGCTTACATAAAATCACGTCTGAAACAGTTATTTTACCGATATCATGCAAAGGTGCCGCAGCAACACATGATTCGCAGAAATCATCGGTAAGCTCATCAAGATAATCCCCTGCCTCAATCAGACCGCGTATAACGATCTCCACGTAAGCTGCCGTTCTTTTAATATGAGCTCCTGTTGAAGAATCCCGACCTTCGATTATTGAAGCAAATGATTCTATTATCTGCTTCTGCATCCGTTCAATCTTATCCTCTGCAATTTCATCCTTAAGGGCTATTTCTTTCAGGCAGCGCTGATAATCAATAACCCTTAAAATTCTTGAACTGATGGTGGAAATTGATGATTTTAAATTTATATAATCATCAACACCTAGTTCGAATGCTCTGTCTTCAACATAGGTATTTACACCGTTACCCAGTACCACCACTGGAATTGAACTGGTTAAAGGTAATCTTTTCAGTGACTCTATAAGGTGAATAGTATCCAGACCCTTGGTCTGCATGTTTATAATGATTAATTCAAAAGGAGACAATGCAGCGGTCTGCATGGTTTCCCTGACATTTGATACTTCCAGTAATCTGAACCCTTTTAAAAAATCCCCTAACACAAGAACATTATTCTTGTCATCATCAACAATCAGTATATTTCTCTGAAGCATCAAAACCTCTTGCCTGCCCGTTTATATTTACTTTATTTATCATCCCGTCTTATTTTTTCTTAATATTTAATTTCTTATTCCGACAGGTTAACAGTAACAGACCAGTTTTATCTTTTTATTTTTGTTTTTGTTTTTTATGTACTGTTTTGAAAATCAAAATAATGATTTTGATATTTTATTATAAAGAATATGTATCTTCTCTGAAATTGACTGAATAACGTAATCACATCACGTTTTAAATACTTTTTGCAACAATTTTATAACATTATCTTTTCAACAAAAAAAGAGTCTGACATCTGTCAGACTCTTTCAGTATTTATATCTTTACAGAAAAATACGTATTACCTAAACTCCGCACGTCCTAGTTTATAACTAGGGCGAATCTCATCATAAAACCATTAAATA
>LXOW01180482.1_pt1 | contig 60826 bp, 51 predicted proteins | sample 1368591 | NCBI WGS metagenome assembly LXOW01 (sample SAMN04884650, study PRJNA319009) | bovine gut metagenome | isolation source: Cow rumen | host: Bos taurus | place: Italy: Legnaro (PD) | collected 2014-07-09
GTTCCCGAAGCCAGTACCCCGGCGTTGAAATCAATCCAGGCCGGTTTTTTCTCGAACAGCGGCGTATTGGTGGAGATTTTCATCGTCGGCACGAAACTTCCGAAGGGCGTACCGCGGCCGGTGGTGAAGAGCACCATCTGGCAGCCTGCGGCGGCGAGGGCGGTCGAGGCCACCAGGTCGTTGCCGGGGGCGCTGAGCAGGTTCAGTCCGTTCGTCTGCAGACGGTCGCCGTAGGAAAGGACCCCGCGGACAGGGCCGGCGCCGCTCTTCTGCGTACAGCCGAGCGATTTTTCCTCCAGCGTGGAGATGCCGCCCGCCTTGTTGCCCGGCGAGGGGTTCTCATACACCGGCATCCCGGCCTTCATGAAATAGGCCTTGAAGTCATTGATGAGGCTTACCGTCTGCGAGAACAGCGCCTCCGAAGCGCAGCGGTTCATCAGCAGGGTCTCCGCGCCGAACATCTCCGGTACTTCCGTCAGTACCGTCGTGCCGCCGCAGGCCGCGAGGCGGTCGGAAAATACGCCGAGCAGCGGATTCGCCGTAATGCCCGAAAGGCCGTCGGATCCGCCGCATTTCAGTCCGATGCGGAGTTTCGACACCGGAACCGCCTTGCGCTTGTCCCCGCGGCAGGCGGCATAGATACCGCGCAGGAGTTCCATCCCCGCTTCGGTCTCGTCGCCCTGTACTTTCTGTACTTCGAGCGTACGCACGCGGGCGGGATCGACGGGGCCGACCTTTTCCATAAAGGCGCCGAGTTGGTTGTTCTCGCATCCGAGCGACACCACCAGCACGCCGCCGGCGTTGGGATGGTGTACCATATCGGCCAGGATGGTCCGCGTGTTCTCGTGGTCGCCGCCCAATTGCGAGCAGCCGTAATTGTGCGGGAACGCCACGACGGCGTCCACGCCCTCCTGACCGGCGATTTCTGCGCGGAACCTTTCCGCCAGCGTCTGGCAGATGCCGTTCACGCAGCCCACCGTGGGGAGAATCCAGATCTGGTTGCGGATGCCCGTCTGGCCGTCCGCGCGCACATAGCCCTCAAATGTGGGGATTTCCGCAGGAGCGGGCGGGAGCGGACAGTCCACGGGCGCGTAACTGTATTCCTTCAGGCCGGAGAGGTTGGTCTTGATGCAACCGTGGTCCACCAGCGCACCGGCAGGCTTGTCCTCCGTCACGTGACCGGTGGGAAAACCGTATTTGATGATGTCGTCGCCGGCTTTCAGGGCTTTCAGCGTGAACTTGTGACCGCGGGGGATGTCCTCGCAGAGCGTTACACCGAGGGCCTGGGTGCCGGCTTTCAGGTCGGCCAGCGCTACGGCGACATTATCCACCGGATTGATCTTTATATATTCCATGGTTCTTTTTTTTAAGGAATTAGCAGTAGTGCTTTCCCTGCCGTTGCTTCGCGACCCCTCCCACTTCGTGGGCCCCTCCCTCTTATGTTGCCGAGGGTGGCACAGGCGATGAAAGCACTACTGCTGATTCTTGAATACTAAAGTATAGCCTCCACTGCGGCACGCATGCCCTTGGCCCGGATCAGTTCCAGATCGGCGGTGAGTTTTGCGGTGAGGCCGGGAACGGCGTTCAGGTCTTCGTCCCAGATGAACTTGGCGCCCAGGACGCCTTTGGCCACGGCGGCACAGTCGCCGCCCGCCCAAAGGTCGGCGAGCAATTGGACGATGGCCGCATCGTCGTTGGGAACGATGTCGACATCGCCGCGCTTCCCTCCATTATAATAGGTGACGATGCCGGCGAGTCCGAGCACCAGGCCCTCGGGCAGCACGCCCTTGCGCTCCAGGTAGGTCTTCAGGCCGGGCAGGTCGCGGGTCTTGAACTTGGGGAAGGAGTTGAGCATGATGGAGGTCACGAAGTGCTTGACGAAGGGGTTCACGAAGCGCTCCTTGACGCTGTCCGCGAACTGGCGGAGTTCCGCCTCGGGCAGGTTCAGCGTCTGCATCAGTTCTTCGTACATCACCTTGTCCACGAAGCGGCCGATGACGGGATCCTCGCAGCATTCGCGGACCGTATCGAGCCCGCTGAGGTAGCCGACCGGCGACAGGACGGTGTGCGGACCGTTGAGCAGGGTGACCTTGCGCTCGTGGTAAGGGGCCTCGGAGGGGACGAACAGCACGTTCAGGCCGGCCTTGTCGGCGGGGAACTCCGCGGCAACCTCCTTCGGCGCCTCGATGACCCAGAGATGGAAGATTTCGGCCTTGACGAGCAGCCGGTCCTCATAACCGATCTTTTCGCAAAGTTCGGCGGCGTTGTCGCGCGGATAGCCGGGAACGATGCGGTCCACCAGCGTGCAGTACACGCCGCAACTGTTCTCGAACCACTGCGAGAAGGCCTCGCCCAGATTCCACAATTTGATATATTCGCGGATGCAGCGCTTGAGTTCCTTACCGTTCAGGAAAATCAGTTCGCAAGGGAAGATGATCAGGCCCTTGGAGGGGTCGCCCTTGAAATATTCGAAGCGATGGTAGAGCAACTGCACCAGTTTGCCGGGATAGGAGGAAGCGGGGGCATCGGTGAACTTGCAGGCAGGGTCGAAGGCGATGCCCGCTTCGGTCGTATTGGAGATGATGAAGCGGATCTCCGGCTGCTCCGCCAATTTTATATAGGCGTTGAAATCGGCGTAAGGATTGATGCCGCGGGAAATCACGTCGATCATTTCGATGCTGTCCACGCGCTGTCCCTTGTCGATGCCCTGCAGGTTCAGGTGATAGAGGCAGTCCTGTTCGTTCAGCATATCCACCATTCCGCGGTCGATGGGCTGCACCACCACGACAGAGGCGTCAAAGTCGGTTTTCTGATTGGTTTTCCAGATGATCCAGTCCACGAATGCGCGGAGGAAATTTCCCTCGCCGAACTGAATGATTTTCTCGGTGTACTTCTTGGCTGCCTGGCAGCTGGTGCGGTTGAGTCGTTCCATAATTCCGTTAGGTAGATTAGTAGTGTGTTAATGCACAAAGGTAATATTTTTTTTGGATAGCAAATAAAAATGTGATAAATTGCAGCAAATTTTTTAGCACTATGGCTTTTATCCATCCTGATTTCATGCTCGGCACCAAGACAGCGCGGGAACTCTTTCACGCCCACGCCGAGAAACTTCCGATTATCGATTACCATTGCCACCTGATTCCCAAGATGATTGCGGACGACTACAAGTTCGCGGACATCACGGAACTCTGGCTCGGCGGAGACCATTATAAATGGCGCGCGATGCGCGGGAACGGCGTTCCGGAAGAATACATCACCGGCAATCGCAGTTCCTGGGAAAAGTTCGAGAAGTGGGCGGAGACCGTCCCCTACACGATGCGCAACCCCCTCTACCACTGGACGCACCTGGAACTGGCCCGCGTCTTCGGCATCGACAAGGTGCTGAAGCCCTCCACCGCACGGGAGATTTTCGAGGAATGCAACGCCAAACTCGCCACGCCGGCCTACAGCGGACAGCAACTTATCCGCAAATTCAACGTGGAGACCGTCTGCACCACCGACGATCCGGCCGACGACCTGCGCTATCACAAACAGATCATGGAGAAGCCCTTCGGGACGAAGGTGATTCCCGCCTGGCGGCCCGACAAGGCGATGGCCATCGAGGATCCCGCTGCCTACAAGGCCTATATCGAGAAACTGGGCGATGCCGCAGGAATGGAGATCAAGACCTACGCCGACCTGCTCGAAGCCCTGCAGAAGCGCCACGATTTCTTCGCGTCGATGGGTTGCAAACTCTCCGACCACGGACTGGAGGCCTTCTATGCCGCCGACTACACCGCCGCCCAGATCGAGCGCATCTTTGCCAAGGTGCTCGCGGGTCAGGCGCCGGATGCGGACGAACTCGACCAGTTCCGCAGCGCCTTCCTCTTCGATATGGCGGTGATGGACGCCGATGCCGGCTGGGCACAGCAGTTCCACGTGGGCGCCATCCGCAACAACAACGGCCGGATGTTCAAGCAACTCGGCCCCGATACGGGCTACGACGCCATCCACGACCTGCCGACGGCCGCCGCGGGACACAAGTTCCTGAACCGGCTCGCCGAAGCGGGCAAACTCACCAAGACCATCCTCTACTGCCTCAATCCCAAGGACAATGAGGTGATGACGACGATGGCCTATACCTTCAACGACGGTTCCTACCCCGGAATGATGCAGTTCGGCAGCGGCTGGTGGTTCCTCGATCAGGAGGACGGAATGCGCAAGCAGATGAACGCGCTGAGCGTACTCGGCCTGCTGAGCCGCTTCGTGGGTATGCTCACCGACTCCCGCAGTTTCATCAGTTATCCCCGGCACGAGTATTTCCGCCGCATCCTCTGCGACGTGATCGGACGCGACGTCGAGGACGGGAAACTCCCGGCGGACGAGATGGAGCGCATCGGCCAGATGGTCGAAGACATCTCTTACTTCAACGCAAAGAATTATTTTAACTTCTGATATGTCAAAGATTGTAACCCTGGGCGAGATTATGCTCCGCCTCAGTCCTGCCGGTAACGACAGGTTCATCCAGACGGAAATGTTCCGGATCATTCCGGGCGGCGGCGAAGCGAATGTCGCCATCAGTCTTGCCAATTATGGCCACGAGGCCTTTTTTGTCAGCAAACTTCCCAAGCACGAGATTGGACAGATCGCCGTCAACGCGCTCCGCAGGTACGGGGTCCGCACGGAGTTCATCGCCCGCGGCGGCGACCGCGTAGGCTTGTACTATGCCGAGACCGGTGCATCGATGCGTCCTTCCAAGGTCATTTACGACCGTGCGCACTCCGCCATCGCCGAAGCGAAGGCCGAAGATTTTGATTTCGACGCCATCATGGAGGGTGCGGCCTGGTTCCACTGGTCCGGCATCACCCCCGCCGTCTCCGACAAGGCGGCGGAACTCACCCGCCTGGCCTGCGAGGCGGCCAAGCGCCACGGCGTGACCGTCTCCGTCGACTTGAATTTCCGTAAGAAACTCTGGACCTCCGAAAAGGCCATTTCCGTGATGCGTCCGCTGATGAAGTATGTGGACGTCTGCATCGGCAACGAGGAGGATGCGGAACTCTGCCTGGGCTTCAAGCCCGACGCCGACGTGGAAGGCGGCAGCACCGATGCGGCCGGCTACGAAGGAATTTTCCGCCAGATGAAGGAGCAGTTCGGCTTCAAGTACGTGGTTTCCACGCTGCGCGAATCGTTCTCCGCCACCTGCAACGGCTGGAAGGCGCTCATCTATGACGGCAAGGAGTTCTATCAGTCCAAGCGTTATGAGATCAATCCCATCATCGACCGCGTGGGCGGCGGGGATTCCTTCTCCGGCGGCCTGATTCACGGGATGCTCAAGTATCCCGGCGACCAGGCTTCCGCGCTGGAGTTCGCGGTGGCGGCCTCCGCGCTCAAGCACACGATCAACGGAGATTTCAATCTGGTCAGCGAGGAGGAAGTGCTCAGCCTTGCCGGCGGTAACGCCAACGGAAGAGTTCAAAGATAAGCGATATGGCAAAGTACAACAAATTACAAGTGATGTCGGCGATGCGGGAGACCGGAATGGTTCCCGTGTTCTACCACGCCGACCCTGAAGTGGCCAAGAAAGTCCTGAAAGCCTGCTATGACGGCGGCGTTCGGGCGTTCGAGTTTACGAACCGCGGCGATTTCGCCCAGGAGGTATTCAAGGAACTGGTGAAGTACGCGAATGCGGAACTTCCCGGGATGATCATGGGCATCGGCTCCATCGTGGATCCGGGCACCGCATCCCTTTACCTTCAACTCGGCGCCAATTTCGTGGTGGGGCCCCTCTTCAATCCGGAAATTGCCCCTATCTGCAACCGCCGTCTGGTCCCCTACTGCCCCGGCTGCGGTTCCGTGAGCGAGGTCGGCAAGGCCCAGGAACTGGGCTGCGACATCTGCAAGGTCTTCCCCGGCGACGTGCTCGGCCCCAAGTTCGTGAAAGGCCTGCGCGCCCCCATGCCCTGGAGCAACATCATGGTCACCGGCGGCGTGAAGCCCGAGAAGGAAAACCTCAAGGGCTGGTTCGACGCCGGCGTCACCTGCGTGGGCATGGGCTCCAACCTCTTCCCCAAGGAGATGATCGCCGCGGGCGACTGGGCGGGCATCACCGCCCTCTGCCAAAGCGCCCTGGACATTATCAAGGAAGTTAGAAAATAAACGATACCCACTTATTATGAGTACACAAAAGAAACTGATGACCAACTGGCGCTGGTGGCTCTGTTCCCTGCTTTTCGTGGCAACTACCGTGAATTACCTCGACCGCCAGGTCCTTTCCCTGACCTATGAGGAATTCATCGCCCCTGAATTTCACTGGACGGACGCCCATTACGGCACCATTACTTCCTTCTTCTCCATCTTCTACGCGATTGCCTGCCTCTTCGCGGGCAAGTTCGTGGACTGGATGGGCACGAAAAAGGGCTACCTCATCGCCATCGGCGTATGGTCGGGAGGCGCCTGCCTGCACGCCGCCTGCGGCTGGGCTACGGCCGGCCTCCTGGATGAAGTCGCCAACGCAGCCGCACTGAAAGCGATTGAAGCGGGCAGCCATATCGCCCTTGCGGTATCCACCACATCGGTGTACCTGTTCCTGCTCTGCCGGGGCATTCTGGCCCTGGGTGAAGCGGGCAACTTCCCCGCCGCCATCAAGGTGACCGCCGAGTATTTCCCGAAAAAAGACCGCGCTTTCGCGACCTCCATCTTCAATGCCGGCGCTTCCGTGGGTGCGCTCGCCGCTCCCCTCCTCATCCCGCCCCTCGCGGTGAAGTTCGGCTGGGAGATGGCGTTCATCATCATCGGCGGACTGGGCTTTGTCTGGATGTTCTTCTGGGCCTTCATGTATGACAAGCCCGAGAACAGCAAGCACGTGAACGAGGCGGAACTGGAGTACATCCATCAGGATGATGCCGCCGAGGCCGCGGAGAAGGCCGCCATCGCCGCCGAAAAGGCCATTCCCTTCGGCAAGTGTTTCACTTACAAACAGACCTGGGCCTTTATCGTGGGCAAGTTCTTCACCGACGGCGTCTGGTGGTTCTTCCTGTTCTGGGCCCCCTCCTACTTCCATAACCAGTTCAACGCACCGGCTTCTACGGCGCGCGGACAGGCGCTCATCTTCACCCTCTATGCCATCGTCACTTTCATTTCCATCGGCGGCGGCTACCTGCCCAAGATTTTCGTGGACAAGAAGGGAATGAACCCCTATAACGGCCGTATGCTCGCGATGCTCATCTTCGCGTTCTTCCCCATCGCCGCGCTCTTCGCGCAGCCCCTGGGCCTGCACTTCAACTCGCCCTGGTGGCCGGCCATCCTGATCGGTCTTGCCGGTGCGGGACATCAGGCCTGGTCCGCGAACCTCTTCTCCACCATCGGCGACATGTTCCCCAAGAGCACCATCGCCACCATTACCGGTATCGGTGCCATGGCGGGCGGTGTAGGTTCGATGATCATCCAGAAAGCCGCGGGTAACCTCTTCACCTACGCGGAGGAAGCCGGCAGCGCCTTCTCCTTCCTCGGCTTCGAGGGCAAGCCCGCAGGCTACTTCATCGTATTCTGCTTCTGCGGCATCGCCTACCTCGTGGCCTGGTCTATCATGAAGAGCCTCGTACCCAAGTACAAACCCATCAAAGCGTAATGGAAAACATCGCCGGCAGATTTGCCATTGAAGGCAGGATTATCGCGGTCAAACCGCTCGGGAACGGTCTGATCAACGACACCTATAAGGTAGAAACCGACGGACCGGACGATTATGTCCTGCAACGGATCAACACTTCGATCTTCAAGGATCCGCAGATGCTCCAGCACAACCTGGAGTGCGTCACCGGACACATCCGCGCAAAACTGCTGGCCGCTGGAGAAAGCGATATCGACCGCAAGGTTCTCCGCTTCCTCCCCGTGAAGGAAGGCGGCCGCACCTGGTGGAGCGACGGCAAGGACTACTGGAGGATGTCCGTCTTCATCCGCGACGCTTATACCTATGAGGCCGTGACGCCGGAATACGCCGAATACGCCGGACGGGCCTTCGGACGTTTCGAAGCGCTGCTGGCGGACCTCTCCGAGCCCATCGGAGAGAGCATTCCCGACTTCCACAACATGGAACTCCGGGCCTCCCAGTTGCACGATGCGCTGCGGGAAGACCGTGCCGGAAGGCTCTCAGATCCGGCGGTGAAAGAACTCGCGGATCAATTGCTGGCCTTCGAGGAAGAGATGACGAAGGCGGAAAGGCTGTACCGCGAGGGCAAGTTGCCCAAACGCATCTGCCACTGCGACACCAAGGTAAACAACATCCTCTTTGATGCGGACGGCAACATCCTCTGTGTCATTGACCTGGATACGGTGATGCCGTCTTTCGTCTTCTCGGACTTCGGAGATTTCCTGCGGACGGCGGCCAACTTCACGGCCGAGGACGACCCTGACCTCTCCAAAGTCGGATTCAACATGGAGATTTACAAGGCGTTCGCGGGGGGCTATCTGGCGTCTGCAGGCGGGTTCCTGACTCCGATCGAGAAAGAGAACCTTCCGTTTGCCGCCTGTCTGTTCCCGTATATGCAGTGCGTACGCTTCTTCACGGATTACCTGAACGGAGATACCTATTATAAAATAAAGTATCCCACCCACAACCTGGACCGCAGCCTGAACCAATGGACGCTCTTCCAGAGCGCCAGGGCGCACAAAGCCGAGATGGCGAAATTCGGTCAAAATTAGGTTGTTTTCGCGCGAATATGCCCCGCCTTCCATAAGAAGACGGGGCTATTTTTGCGCGTATGCGCCAAAATATCTTCTTAATTTCCAGTCTGATGGCAGGTATTCTTGCCATCACCTCCTGTACCGCCGAACAAACCGTCGGTACCGATGAAAGCGTATGGGTCAGTCTCAGGGCCAACGCAAGCCTTCAGGAAGAAGCCAAGACCACACTGTCCGGAACCCACACCGTCTGACTGGATGGCCCTGAACGGTGTGAACATGGCCCTGGCCAATACCGGTCAGGAATCCGTCTGGCAGAAAGTGTGGATGCGTTTCGGTCTCAGCGCCGAACAGACCCGCGACTACTTCACCGGCCCGTCCTTCCTCTCCTGGCACAGGATGACCAATATGGACGGCTGGCACGGTCCCCTGCCCCAACACTGGCTGGACGCCCAGCAGGAACTCCAGAAAAAGATCATCGCCCGCGAGACGGAACTGGGCATCGCACCGATTCTCGGGTCCTTCACCGGGCACGTGCCCAAGGCCTTGAAAGAAGTCTTCCCTGCGGCTGACATCAAGAAACTCAACGACTGGGGCCATTTCGCCGAGGAATACAATCCCTGGTATCTGAACCCCAACGACCCCCTCTACACGGAAATCCAGAAAGCCTTCCTCAAAGAGCAGAAGGAAATGTACGGACAGCCCTCCCATATCTATGCGATAGACCTTTTCAACGAAGTCAATCCCCCCAGTTGGGAACCGGAATACCTTGCCGACGTGGCAGGCAGGACCTACGAAATCCTCAGCGATTCGGATCCGGACGCGGTCTGGCTGCAGATGAGTTGGCTGTTCTTCCATAAAAGCAAGAGCTGGACGCCGGAAAGGGTGAAAGCCTACATCTCCCCCGTACCCGCACACAAGTTGATTATGCTCGACTATTATTGCGAGAAGGTGGAAATCTGGCGCCAGACGGACAGTTTCCACGGACAGGATTTTATCTGGTCCTACCTGGGCAACTTCGGGGGAAATACGATGATTGCCGGGAACATTGCGGACATCTCCCTCAAGACCGAAAGGGTGCTGGAAGAGGCAGGCAACTGTGTCGGACTCGGCTGTACCCTGGAAGGTCTTGACGTCAACCGCTCTGTCTATGAGTTCTTACTTGACCGTGCCTGGAGCGGGGCGGAAACCATTGTTCCCTGGTTTGAAAAACTCGCCGACAGGCGGCTCGGACGCAAGGACGAACATTATCGCCGTTGCTGGCAAATCCTGCAGGAGAAGATACAGAAGCAGATGGCGGACCACATCGTATCGCAGATTCCGCTCCGTCCCAACCTGAACGGCAAAGCCCTGTGGAACAAGCCTCAGAAGTCATACTCCAACGACGATTTGCTCGAGGCCTGGGGAGAATTGGTAAAAACCCGGAGGTCAAAATCCCCCGACTACCGTTTCGACTGCATCAATATTCCCCGCCAGTGGCTGGACAACAAATTCACGGAACTGTACGCACAGTTGATGGAAGCGTACGGCCGGAAGGACCGGGAGGCTGTCGGAAGCATCGGCGCAAAGATGCTGGAAATCCTGGACGATACCGACGCCCTTGTGGCCGGTGACGCCTATTTCCTGCTGGGACGGTGGATCGAAGAAGCCCGGTCCTGGGGCGACACGCCCGAAATGAAGGATTACCTGGAATGGGATGCCAAGGATATCCTGAGTTGCTGGGGCTTCAAGGGCGGTCACCTGACCGATTATGCCAACCGGGACTGGAACGGCCTCATCGGCACGTATTACCGCCCGCGTTGGGAGAAATTCATTCAGGGCCTGGAAACAGCGCTCGATTCCGGTACGGACTTCGACGGCGACGCCTACCTTGAATGGTGCAATGATTTTGAATGGAATTGGATCGGCGAAAAACGCAGTTACCCTGCCAAAGCCTCCGGCTCCCCTGTCCGCCGATGCCGCCGCCTCTGGCGCAAATACCGTGATTTCTAGCAGAAATTTCTTATTTTTGCGGAAATCACGACTTTGTAATGAACTCCATCCTGTTGCTCTTTACCCTCCTTGCCGCTGCCCCGCAGGCCTGGCAGGATGCTTCCGTCAATCAGATCAACCGCCTTCCGATGACCGCCACGCTGCAGACCGGGTATCCCGTGCTGTCGCTGGACGGCCTGTGGAAATTCCGCTGGTACGACAGCCCGGAAGGACGCGACCTCCAGTTCTACGGAACCGGCGTGGATGACGCCGCCTGGGATACGATGCCGGTTCCCGGTATGTGGGAACTCAACGGCTACGGAGACCCGCTGTATGTCAACTCCCGCTACCCCTGGAGCAACCATTTCCAGAACAATCCCCCCTATGTCCCCCTGGAACGCAACCACGTGGGACAATACCGGCGCAGTTTCACCCTGGACCCGTCCTGGAAAGGCCGCCGGATCGTGCTGAACATCGGTTCGGCCACCTCCTGCGTCCGCGTATGGGTGAACGGCAAGGAAGTGGGATACAGCGAGGACAGCAAACTCGCCGCCTGCTTCGACATCAGCCGCTACGTCACTTATGGCGACAAAACGAACCTGATTGCACTGGAGATTTTCCGCTGGTGCGACGGATCTTACCTCGAAGACCAGGATTTCTGGCGTTTCAGCGGCCTGGCGCGCGAGACCTTTCTCGTGGCGCAGCCCCGCAAGCGGCTGGACAACCTGCATATCGTCGCCGGGATGGACGGAAGTTACCGCATCACGCCCTTCCTTGAAGGGGTGAAGGCGGTCCGCTTCCTGATGAGCGGCCCGGGACTCGCCGAGCAGGAAGTTTCCCTTGACGGGAAAATCGACCGTCCCGCCCTCTGGAGTGCGGAGACCCCCAATCTCTATCATCTGAAAGCCGTCTGGACCGACGAGCGCGGAGAGGAGCAGTACGCGGAACTGGATTTCGGTTTCCGGGAGAGCCGCATTGCCGGCGGGCAGTTGCTGGTCAACGGCAAGCCGGTGCTCATCAAGGGCGTCAACCGGCACGAGATGCATCCGACCGCAGGCTATGTGGTGTCCCACGAGGATATGGAAAAGGATGTCCGGCTGATGAAGAGCCTGAACATCAATACTGTACGTACCTGCCACTACCCCAACGACCCGTATTGGTACACCCTCTGCGACCGCTATGGCCTTTATGTCATCGACGAAGCGGACATCGAGTCCCACGGTATGGGCTATGAGGAAAAGTCCCTTTCCAAGAATCCCGCCTTCCTGCAGGCGCACAAGGAGCGGGTGAGCCGTATGGCACAGCGCGACGTCAACCACCCCAGCATCATCATCTGGAGCCTGGGAAACGAGTCGGGTTACGGTCCCAACTTCGACGCCTGCTATGACTGGCTCAAGGCCTGGGATACCACGCGCCCGGTGCAGTATGAGCAGGCCAAGAAAGGATATGCCACGGACATTTTCTGCCCAATGTACCACGATTATGACGATTGCGAGCGTTACGCCCAGTCCCATCCGGAAAAACCGCTCATCCAGTGCGAGTATGCGCACGCGATGGGCAACTCGATGGGCGGCTTCAAGGAATATTGGGACCTGATCCGCAAGTATCCTTCCTATCAGGGCGGATGCATCTGGGATTTCGAGGACCAGGCCATCCGCTGGCCATCCGCCAAAGGCGACGGCACGGACCACCTCTGGATTTTCGGCGGGGACATGAACGATTTTGACCCTTCCGACAACGCCTTCAACTGCAACGGCATCGTCGCGCCGGACCGCAGCCTCCATCCGCACGCCTATGAGGTCCGCTACCAGTACCAGAACCTCTGGATGAGCCTCAACGACGACCTTAGCGTCAAGATATACAACGAGAACTTCTTTATCGGCACGGAGCGCTACCGCCTGGAATGGGAACTGCTTTCCAACGGCATTCCCGTCAGGAGCGGCGCCATGGACTGCCCCGACATCGCCCCGCAAGGCTTCGGAACGGTGGACCTCGGGCTCAAGGCGAAGGATATCGCAGCCATCGGCGGCGAACTCCTGCTGAACCTGCGCGCCCTGCTGAAAGTCTGCGACGGCATCCTTCCCGCAGGCAGCCAGGTGGCCCTCGAGCAACTTTGCCTGCGCAGCGAAGCCTATCATCCCACGCCCGTGCAACTGCGCGGCCTGAAAGTGGAGGTGGGCTATGACGAGGCGACCGGCGCTCTGTCCTCCTATCGGATCGGCGGCAAGGAACTGCTGAAAGCCCCGCTGATGCCTTGCTTCGGCAGGGCGGTGACCGAAAACGACCTCGGCGCGAAATTGCAGCAGAAAATGGGCATCTGGCTCTGGCCGACGTTCCAACTGCTGGCTTTCGAGCACCAGGACGGCTGCGCGGTGGCCCAGTGGCGGGTCGGCGATTTTGCGGAAGTGACGATGACGAGCGAACTGCTCTCCGACGGCACCCTGCGTGTCAAGCAGGAGATGAAGACGCTCAAGGAGAACCTTCCCGAAATGTTCCGCTTCGGCGTGGAGTTCGCGATGCCGGGAGACTGGTCCGACCTTGAATTTTACGGTGCGGGCCCGCAGGAAAGTTACTGCGACCGCAAGAGTTCCGCGAAGACCGGACTGTACCGGCAGCGCGTTGAGGACCAGTATCACTGGGGCTATGCCCGTCCGCAGGAGAGCGGCACCCACGTGGATCTGCGCTTCCTGCGCCTGCGGGATGCTTCCGGCCTGGGTATCGAACTTTACTCGCCCACGATGTTCGGCGCCTCCGCCCTGCCCCTGAGCCGCCGCGAACTCGACCTTTCCCTGACCGGCGGCGGCCGCAAGGACCACGGTGACCAGCGCCACTCGATTTCCCTGATCGGAAAGGCGTGCATCGGACAGCGCAGTTTTGGCGGCACCTATGTGAACGTGGACCTGATGCAGTTGGGATTGGGTTGCGTCACCTCCTGGCGCTCCATTCCTCGCCCGGAATACCGGATTCCCGCCGGTAACTACAGTTTTGAATTCTTCATCAAGCCATTGCTCTAACGCCTGGCTTTGACCGACCTTCCTCCATATGAGGCACTGATCGCGGACCTGTTCCGCCGGCACCCGAGCGTGCAGACGGCCGGGTTCGGCGGCGGGGCCTACAAGCCCGGACTGGCGGCGATGCAGGCCTTCGACGAGGCCCTGGGGCATCCCTGGCAGGCCTACCGCTGCATCCACGTGGCGGGGACGAACGGCAAGGGCTCGGTCTGCTCGATGCTTGCCTCCGCCCTGGCGGTCCGCGGCCCCGTGGGGCTCTACACCTCACCGCACCTGCTGGACTGGCGCGAACGGATGAAGGTCATCCATCCGGACGGCCGCTTTACGATGCCGGACAAGGCGTGGGTCGTCCGTTTCCTGACGGAGAAGGCTCCCCTGCTGGAATCCCTTTCCTTTTTTGAAATAACGACCGGAATGGCTTTCCGCTGGTTTGCGGACCAGGGCGTGACCACGGCGGTCATCGAGACCGGCCTGGGCGGAAGACTCGATTCCACCAACATCATCACCCCGGCATTGAGCGTCATTACCAGCATCGGCCTGGACCATTGTGCGCTGCTGGGCGATACGCGGGCCAGGATCGCCGCAGAAAAGGCGGGCATCTTCAAGGCGGGGGTGCCGGCGCTGGTCGCCACCCGCGATGCGGAGACGGAGCCGGTTTTCCGCCGCACGGCCGCCTCCGTCGGCGCCCCGCTGCATTTTGCGGAGGATGAAGCCTGCATCGATGAAGGCCTGGCTGCACGCCTGGACCTTCGCGGCCCCTGCCAGGCGCTGAACCTCCGGACGGTGTGCTGCGCCCTGCAGTTGCTCGGCGAACCTGTATCGGAAGAAGCCCTGGCCGCTACCGCCGCGCGTACGGGCTTTCACGCCCGCTGGGAAAAGTTGCGCGAACGGCCGGAAGTCATCGCCGACATCGGGCACAATCCGCCTGCGTTGAAAGAGAATTTTGCACGGCTGGAAGCCTCCGGACGGCCGCTTTTCATCGTGTTCGGCATCATGGCGGACAAGGACCTGGCCGGAATTGCCCCGTCTATGCCCGCATCGGCGGTCTGGTATCTGGCGGCCCCTGCGGGGGAACGTGCGCTGGATGCGCGGCAGTTGCAGGAACGCCTGCACGCCTTGCACCCGGAATTTGCGCTGCAGGACTTCGGGAGCGTCGCCGATGCCGTGAATGCCGCCCTGGACGACGCCGCCCCCGTCCCCGATGCGCTGGTGTACATCGGCGGAAGCACCTTTACCGTCGCCGAGGCGCTGGCAGCTTTGAAAGCTGAAAAATAATCCTTATCTTGCTCCCTGTTATGAGCGAGCGACTGTTCCGTTCCCGTTTTATTATCGACGGTGTCCCGCAGGCATTGACGCCCCAGGCCCTGCTGGCCGTGGTGGCGGAGCGCCCTCCGGAAATTCTTCCCCCTGAAACTTCCCTGATGGATGAATCCGTAGAACCGGACTTCGAACCCGTGAATATCGGGGATAAAAGTGCGGACGACTGTCTTGCGCTGATTTCGGGCGTACAGCGGGAAATGTCGCTCCAGCAACCGGAATACTGGACCAAGTGCCGGCTGGCCGAAGCCTTGATCGCCACGCTCTGGCGCAAGGGCCATTTCAAGTTGGGAGACCTCTGCGTGCGGGCCCGGTGGCGTATGGATTTCTCCGCGACGGGCGTAACGGCGGCTTTTTACCGTTCCGTCGCCGCCCTGGCGGACTATCTGGATGCCCTGGGGGTGCGGCTGTCGGGCTATTCCGCCAGCGCTTCCCGCGGAGGAAACGGCCTGGAACTGACCGCCCGGCTGTGCAAGGACCTGCTGGACGAGGACAGCGCCCTGGTGCTGCCCTACCGTACGGCGGGCGCCCGGCTCTCGACGGCCCGCGCCTGCTCCGCCGTCCTGCTGCCGCAGACGCGCGACTGGCTGGTGTACATCCCGTTTGAGGCCGCGGAATTCCGTCTGGGCGGCTCCCTGCTGGCCCAGGCGCTGGGAACGGGCGGCCCTTGCCCGCAACTCGACGACCCGGACTACTTCATGGACTGCTTCGAACTGGTGCGGGAACTGGTGGAAGACGGCGTGGCCGTGGCGGGCGCAACCGTCTGCGAGGGAGGGCTGCTGCCGACGCTCGAAAGGATGGCCGCCGGCGGCTGCGGTGCGACGGTGGACCTTTCCGGCGTGATGGAGTATTATCAGGAGCACTGCCTGCCGCGGATCCTCTTCTCCGAGGTTCCCGGCGTCATCCTGCAGGTGCGGGATATGGATTTCGACTACCTGGACGCGGAGATGCTGCTGCAGGACGTGACCTATTTCCCCCTCGGGCACCCCGATCCGGAATCCCCCGACATCCACATCAGCGCTGCCGGGAAATCCGGAATTCAAAACATATTGGACGCACTGCTGCGCGAACGCAGTGCGGAAGGAGAGGACTGATCATGGGCAAGAGCAAGATTTTTGTGCTGGATACGAACATTATCCTGCACGACCACAAGGCCATCCGGCGCTTTCAGGACAACGACATCGTGATTCCCATCGCGGTCATCGAGGAACTGGACAAGTTCAAGAAGGGCAACGACGCCCTTTCCTATAATGCGCGCGCGTTCATGCGCGACCTCGACCGCATCACCGAGGGCAAGATGTTCGGAGAGGAAGGAATTCCCATCGGCGGGAAACTGGGGCGCATCAAGATCGAGCCCAATCATCCCTTTCCCCCGGCGCTGGCGGACCTTTTCGAGAACGACATCGCCGACCATCGCATCCTTGCCACCGCCATCTGGATGCGGGACAACCGTCCCGGCCGCTTCGTGGCGCTGGTGACCAAGGACATCAACCTGCGGATGAAAGCCAAGGCGGCGGGAATGGAGGTACAGGATTACCTGACCGACCGGCTCGACGAATCCCGCATCGAGGAAGCCCAGCGCGAGGTCTCCGAAGCCGTGCTGCCTGCAGAACAACTACAGCAACTGGTCTATGGCCCGCAGAACGCCCTGAAATGGCAGGATTGCAGCAAGGTCAAGCCCTTTGCCAACAAACTCTTCAAGTTCCGCTGGGACAAAGGCTCCGACGAGACGGTCTGCGCCCGCTACGACGAAAAGCGGGACAAGGTCGTGCTGGTCCGCAGCCGCGAGGCGTACGGCATCCGGCCCCGCAACCTGGAGCAGGCTTTCGCGATGGACGCCTGCCTGAATCCCGATATCGAACTGGTCTCGCTCACCGGCGGCGCGGGAACCGGGAAAACCCTGATGGCCCTGGCCTGCGCCCTGGAGCAGGAGCATGAATACGAGCAGATCATCCTTTCCCGGCCGACCGTCATCCTGGGGAACCAGGACATCGGCTTCCTGCCCGGCGACCAGAAAAGCAAGATGAGCCCCTTCCTGCAACCGCTGATGGACAACCTGAACGTCATCAAGGCACAGTTCCGTCCTTCCTCCAAGGAAGCGCTCAAACTCGAAGGGATGATTTCGAAGGAGAAACTGATCATCGAGCCGCTGGCCTATATCCGCGGCCGCAGCCTGGGCAAATGCTATTTCATCATCGACGAGGCGCAGAACCTTACGCCGCACGAAATCAAGACCATCATCACCCGGGCCGGCGCCGGGACCAAGATGGTCTTCACCGGCGATGTCTTCCAGATTGACCAGCCTTACCTGGACCGCTGGTCCAACGGCCTGACGCACCTGGGCGAAAAGATGCTGGGGCAGCGTCTCTTCCAGCACGTCTTCCTGCGCAAGGGAGAACGCAGCGAACTCTCCGAACTCGCGGCCAAGTTACTGTAAACGCTGTACTTACCAGCAGAAAGCGACACTCCAGCCGAGATGGAAGGCGGGCGGAAGATGCGTCCACCAGTCCGCTTCCGCGTACAATTTCAGTTTGTAGAATTCCGAGGTGAGGACCGATACGCCGGCACCGCCGACCATATCGCCGGCCCAGCCGCCCCCCTGCTCCGGCCCGGCACCGCCGAGCACATACAGGTCAAAGCCAAAACGGGGATCGATGGCAAAAGTCCACGCTGCTCCCCCCAGGAAGGAATAGCGGTTATGGTCCCGGACGCCGTCGACATAGCGGAGCGACAACGCAGAAGCGCGCGCCCGCAGGGACGGGCCCTGGGGAACCGCCTTTGACATACGGGACAGGGGCAGATTGCACTGCAGCGCGGCCATTCCGCCCCGGTTGGGCAAAAGGCCCGCATCCTTGTCCGCCCGCGCACCGAGCGGGAAACTGGTCCCGTACAGCCATTCTACGCTCCAGGACGAAGCAAAAGGCACCGTGAAGTCCCGGTCTTCATAGCCGGGCATCAGCCCCTTGTTTTTCCACATCAGTTCATTGAGAAAGTAACCGAGTTCCACCGCACCGATGCCGATTGCCATTCCGAACATCGTATCGGACATATGGTGCCAGCCGGTCGCGACCCGCTGGATGGCCGTGAGCATCGCCACGGAATAACCGCCGATGCTGTACCACGGACTGCGCCAGCCATATTCGCGATGCAGCAAGGTCGCGGAGGCGAAGGCGAGCACCGTGTGGCCGGACGGGAAGGAATGATTGTCGTTGCCGTTGGGGCGCTCGCGTCCGGTCAGATACTTGAACCCCTGGGCAAAACCGACGGAAAGGGCGGCGCCTATGGCCGCCTCCGAGAGGAAGCGCAGCCAGGTCGTACGCCCTTCCAGGCCGCCCACCTTCAGGCCGAGCAGCGTGGCCGCGGGCAGATACTGGATATAGTTGCCGAAGTTGCCCGTCTCCCAGGTGCGCCCGTCAAGGCCGGGAAAGGCGTTGTTGCGGATGGCCGTAATGTCCGCGTCGAAGTCATACTGCGCACGCAGGCCCACCGGGGCGGCCAGCAGGCACAGGACGACGGCGACAAGTAACTTGAAGCGCATCTTACTTCTTCTCTTCCGCGAGGAAGAATTTCCAGTGGAACAGCAACAGATAGAATGCGCCGACCGTCACGCAGGCGTCGGCGAAATTGAAGACGGGCTCGAAGAACACAAAGTTCTCCGTGCGGATGATGGGGAAATAAAACATATCCACCACTTTCCCCTGCAGGAAGGGAGCGTGGGGCGTATAAATCAAGCCGTAAAAGAGACAGTCGATGATGTTGCCCAGGGCGCCGGCGTCGATGAGCGTCAGCCCGGCCAACACCCCGGTGGGAATCTCCGGTCGGCGGTACAGCCGCGCAATCCAGACGGTCAGCGCAGTGAACAGGCCGATACGGAAGAGGCTCAGCACGTATTTCCCCCACACGCCGCCGAACTTCATCCCGAAGGCAAAGCCCTCGTTCTCCACGAAGCACAGGCGGAACCACTGTCCGATGACCATAATCTGCTCCCCGGGCAGCATATTTCCCTTGACCAGGGTCTTGACGATCTGGTCAATCACGACGAGCACGATGCCCAGCATCAGGAGCCAGGCGCCTCTGGACAGCCCTTTTTTCAATTCTTTCCGGATTTGGCGAGCATTTCCTTGGCCTCGACGGTCAGCGTGGCGTGCGGAACGAGGCGCAGCCTCTCCTTGGGGATGAGTTTCCCGGTCACGCGGCAGATGCCGTAGGTCTTGTTCTCGATACGGACGAGCGCCGCCTCCAGGTTCTGGATGAACTTGTACTGGCGCTGCGCCATCTGGCTCGCTTCTTCCTTGGAGAGTTGGTCGGCACCGTCGTCCTCCACCGTCCGGAAGGAAGGGGAAGTATCGTCGGTGCCGTTCGAGGTGGCATGCATCACGACCTCGCGGAGGGTAGAATACTCTTTCTTCGCTTTGTCGAGCATCTCAACAATGATTGCCTTGAATTCGGCAAGTTCCTCATCGGAGTAACGGGTTCTTGTATCTTCTGCCATCTTTTTAAGTTTTAGCGGGTTATCTTTATCTTTATGGAAGTGTCATCCCATTCCACCTCCGCCGCGTCCGCGGGGGCCTCTGCGAGGGGCCGCAGCGCGACTTCGGTGGACAGCGTCTGGGATGCGACATAATCTTTGAAACGGGCGAGGGATTCCCCGATCTTCGCGGCGGCGGCACCCTCCGCATAGATGTCCGTGCGGATGCGGTCCGTCACCGCCAGTCCGTTCTCCTTGCGGAGGTTCTGGATGGGACGGATCAGTTCGCGCGCCGTGCCTTCCTGCACCAGTTCCGGCGTCAGGGTGACATCCAGGGCAAGGGTCAGCGGACCTTCGGAAGCCACGAGCCAGCCGGGCATATCCTCGGAATGAATCTCATAATCCTCTTTGGCGAGCAGGACCGTACCGCCGGGCAGGTCCAGCCTGTATTCTCCCGGGCAGCGGTCCATTTCGGCGATGGTCTGCTGGTCCAGGTTGGCGAAGGCCGCGGAAATCTCCTTCATCTGCTTTCCGTACTTCTTGCCGAGGGTACGGAAATTGGGTTTGGCCTTGCGGGTGATCAGGCCGGCGGCGTCCGTGACGAACGCCAGTTCCTTCACGTTCACCTCCGCGAGCAGGAAACGGCGGACCGCTTCAAGCCGCTGCTGCATCTGCTCTCCCGTCACCGGAACGAGCAATTTCGGCAGCGGTTGCTTGACGTTGATGCCCACCTTCTTGCGGAGCGCAAGCACCATCGAACTGGCTTTCTGCGCCAGGGCCATCCGTGCTTCGAGTTCCGCGTCGATGAGCGACTCGTCCGCATCGGGCATCCGCTCGAAATGAACGCTCTGCGCACCGGGCACGAGGTCGGTATAGAGTTCATCCGCATAGAACGGCGCAATCGGCGCACAAAGCAGCGCGACCGTCCGCAGCACCACGTAGATGGTCTGGTAGGCGGAAAGTTTGTCGTCGTCCATCCCCGGTACCCAGATGCGCTTTTTGTTCAGGCGCAGGTACCAGTTGCTGAAATCATCGCAGACAAAGTCCTGGATCAGGCGGCCGGCGGTGGTGATGTCGTAATCCTCGTAGGCGGCACGTACCCCGCTTACCAGCGTATTCAGGCGGCTCTGCATCCAGCGGTCGAATTCCGGACGGGCGGCCACCGCAGGGGCGGCGGGATCGAAGCCGTCGATATTGGCATAGACCGCGAAGAGCGAATAAGAATTGTACAGCGTTCCGAAGAACTTGCGGCGGATTTCGTCGACGCCCGCCCGCCTCATCGAAGCGGAGGTTGTCCCAGGGCTGGGCGTTGGTCAGCATATACCAGCGCAGGGCGTCCGGGCCGAACTTGTCCAGTTCGCTGAAAGGATCGACGGCGTTCCCGAGCCGCTTGCTCATCTTGTCGCCGTTCTTGTCGAGCACCAGACCGTTGGAAATCACGCGTTTGAACGCGGGCGTTCCGCTGATCATCGTATGAATCGCGTGCAGGGTATAGAACCATCCGCGGGTCTGGTCCACGCCTTCCGCGATGAAATCGGCGGTGGCGCCGAAATCCGGGGTGTCGATGCCGCGCAGGCCCGTCTGGGCATAGGGCATCGCACCGGAGTCGAACCAGACGTCGATCAGGTCGCTTTCGCGGTGCATCGGACGTCCGCTGGAGCTGACCAGCACGATATCGTCCACATAGGGACGGTGCAGGTCGATCTTGTCGGGATGGGCCTTGAAGGGATTTTCCGCCATCAGTCCGGCGGCCACGGCCTTGTCCGTCTCCTCGCTCAGTTCCTTCACGCTGCCGATGCAGATTTCCTCTTTCCCGTCCTCCGTGCGCCAGATGGGCAGCGGAGTACCCCAGAAGCGGCTGCGGCTCAGGTTCCAGTCCTGGATGTTCTCCAGCCACTGTCCGAAGCGGCCCGTTCCGGTGGACTCGGGCTTCCAGGTGATTTCCTTGTTGAGCGCCACCATCTGCTCCTTCACCGCGGTGGTGCGGATGAACCAGGCGTCCAGCGGGAAATAGAGCACCGGCTTGTCGGTACGCCAGGAATGGGGATAACTGTGGGTATGTTTCTGGATCTTGAAAGCCTTTCCCTGCTGCTTGAGCATCACGCAGAGGTCCACGTCGAGCGTGGGCGCATCCGCGGGAAGGCTGTCGTCGAAAGCGTTCTTCACATAGCGGCCCGCGTATTCCGCATAGTCCGGCGATACCTTCTCCGCCACATATGCAGGATCCAGGTCCTCCAGCGCGTAGAAGCGTCCGCTGCGGTCCACCAGCGCCTGGCGGCGGCCGTCGCGGTCGAGCGCCATCATCGGCGGGATGCCGGCGGCTTCGGCCACTTTCTTGTCGTCCGCGCCGAAGGTGGGGGCGATGTGCACGATACCGGTACCTTCGTCCGTCGTCACATAATCGCCGGCAATCACGCGGAAGGCGTCGCCTTCGAGGGGCTTGAACCAGGGAATGAGTTGCTTGTAGCGCATCCCAACGAGTTCGCGGCCCTTCAGCGTTCCGGGCAGCACTTCGTGCGGGACTTTCTCGCCGAAAAGCGACGAGACCAGGTCCTTGGCGACGATATAGGTAGCGGGCACGCCGCTGTAGGGGTTCGCCGAGCGGACCTTGACATAATCGATGTCCGGGCCCACGCAGAGCGCGGTGTTCGAAGGCAGGGTCCAGGGCGTGGTGGTCCAGGCGAGGAAATACAGGCCTTCCTCCCCTTCCGCCTCGAACTGCACGGTGACCGTGGTGTCGGTCACATCCTTGTAGCAGCCGGGCTGGTTGAGTTCGTGGGAACTGAGGCCGGTACCGTCGGACGGGGAATAGGGCTGGATCGAATACCCCTTGTAGAGCAACCCCTTTTCATAGATTTTCTTGAGCAGCCACCAAAGGGTCTCGATGTAACGGTTGTCGTAGGTGATGTACGGGTCCTTCATATCCACCCAGTAACCGATGCGCTCGGTCATATTCACCCATTCTGCCGTATATTTCATCACCTCGCTGCGGCAGGTGGCGTTGTAGTCCGCCACGCTGATGCGGGTGCCGATGTCTTCTTTATGGATGCCCAGTTTCTTCTCCACGCCGATCTCGACGGGAAGGCCGTGGGTATCCCAGCCCGCACGACGGCGGACCTTGAAGCCGGTCTGCGTCTTGTAACGGCAGACCGCGTCCTTGATGGAACGCGCCATCACGTGGTGGATGCCCGGCATTCCGTTGGCCGACGGAGGGCCTTCAAAGAAAATGAATTCGGGCGCTCCTTCACGCAGTTCCAGGGATTTTTCAAACGCTCCCTCCTTCTTCCACCGCTCCAGAATCCGGGAACCGGTAGCCACCAAATCCAAGCCCTTATATTCTTTGAATGTCATAACTTTTTCACTAAATTTGCACCGCTGGTATTATCCTGCAAAAGTAATCATTTTCGCGCTTTTATACAAATCTATGGGAATCACCGACCTCATTCTTCTGGCTTGCTACATCCCCGGCATCGTGCGCGGGATTCTCAAAGGCTTCGTAGAACAGGCCGTGGCGCTTTTTTCCATTCTGCTGGGCATCTGGCTCGCCAGCCGCTTCAGCGCCCGGGCCTCCGCCTGGCTGTCCGCCTACATCCCCTGGAAGCCAGAACTGCTGCGCGCCGCCACCTTCGTCATCATCGTCATCCTGACCATCCTGCTGCTCTATCTCGTGGGACGGCTGCTGACCAAAGTCATCAAGATCTCCACCCTGGGCTGGCTCAACCGCCTGCTGGGCATCGTGCTGGGCATCGTGGTCACCACCCTGGTCCTGGGCGTCGTCGTGACGGCGGTGGACGCCTTCAACGCCCACTGGGCACTCATCCCCGCCGAATATCTGGACGGGAGCGCCGTCTGGTGCGCCCTGCGCGAGTTCGCCTCCGCCGTTTTCCCTTCCATCAAACAACTGATTGTCACCGGTCATGTCTAAAATTCTGCTGATCGAGACTTCGACCTCCCTCTGTTCCACGGCACTTTCCGAAGACGGGAAAATCCTGAGCGCCCGCCAAAGCGCGGAACCCCGGGCCCACGCCGCGATGACGGCGGTTTTCCTGAAAGAAATGCTGGATGAATGCGGACTGCGCGCCACGGACTGCGACGCCGTCTGCGTCAGCGCCGGCCCGGGCTCCTACACCGGACTTCGCGTGGGTTCGTCGACGGCAAAAGGCATCTGCCTGGCCGCCGGGCTGCCCCTGTTGTCGCTGGGAACCCCGGACATCCTCGCCGCACAGGCGCTGAAAGACGCGCTGCTGCCCGAAGGCTGCCGCTACATCATCCCGATGCTCGACGCCCGCCGGATGGAGGTTTATACCGCCCTCTTCGACGCTTCCGGGAAGCGGCTGTCGGACACCCGCGCGATGGTGGTGGACGAGAACAGTTACCAGGCGGAGCGCGCGGAAGGTCCCGTGCTCTTCATCGGCGACGGGGCCGCCAAATGCGCGCCCCTGCTGGAAGGCCCCGGCACCGCATTCGTACAGGTCTGTCCTGTCGCCGCGGCGATGGCCGCTCCCGCCCAGGCCGCCTACGAAGCGGGGCGCTTCGAGAACCCCGCCTATTTCGAGCCCTTCTACCTGAAGGATTTTGTCGCCACCAAAGGCAAAGATTTATTACATTCGGGCCATGAAAGCATATGACGTCATTGTCGTCGGAGGCGGCATCACCGGAGCCGCCACGGCACGCGACTGCGCGATGCGGGGTCTCTCCACCCTGCTGATCGAGCGCAGCGATATCTGCGACGGGGCCAGCGGCCGCAACCACGGCCTGCTGCACAGCGGCGCCCGCTATGCCGTCACGGACAGGGAAGGCGCCGAGGAATGCATCCGCGAAAACCGCATCCTGCGCCGCATCGCCCCCCACTGCGTGGAACCGACCGGAGGCTTGTTCATCACCCTGCCCGGTGACAGCCTCGAATACCAGGAAAATTTCATCCGCTGCTGCCGTGAAGCCGGCATCGACGCACAGGCGATTTCCCCGAAGGAAGCGCTGCGGCTCGAACCCGCGGTGAACCCGGAACTGATCGGCGCCGTAAAAGTGCCCGACGCTTCCGTCGACCCCTTCCGGCTCACGGACGCCCATATCATCGACGCGATGCGGCACGGGGCCACCATCCTGAAATTCCATACCGTTACGGGCTTTGTCCGCAGCAGTACCGGCCGCGTCTGCGGCGTCAAGGTCTCCCGTCCCGGAGAAATCCGCAGCAAGGAAATCCGCGGCCGGATGGTCGTGCTGGCGGCGGGCATCTGGACGGCGGGGCTGGCGCGCGAAGCCGGCATCAACATCGGGATGCTCCCCAGCAAGGGGGCGCTCGTCATCTTCGGCCACCGGATGGCGGGAATGGTGATCAACCGCTGCCGGAAGCCCTCCAATGCCGACATTCTCGTTCCCGGCGATGTCGTCAGCGTCCTCGGGACCACCTCCGACACCATATCTTTCGACGGCATCGACGATATCCGGGCCACCCCGGAAGAAGTGGACCGGCTGTTGCGCGAAGGCGTATCGCTCGTCCCCGCCCTTGCCCATACCCGCATCATCCGCGCCTATGCCGGCGTGCGTCCGTTGGTCATGGCGAATTCCGACGGCGACGGACGCAATGTCAGCCGCGGCATCGTGGTCCTGGATCACGAACAGCGCGACGGAGTGCCCGGCCTCTTTACCATCACGGGCGGGAAACTGACCACCTGCCGCCTGATGGCGGAGATGGTCACGGATGCCGTCTGCGCCAAACTGGGCGTGAAAGCCGTCTGCGAGACCGCCCTGCGGCCGCTGCCGGGTTCCGGAGAGGCCCACAAGACCGACGAGGAAATCCCCTACTTCAAGCGGGCGGCCATCGGGCGTCACGGCAGCGAAGTCAGCCGGATGGACTTCGACCTCGGCCACGAGGTCATCTGCGAATGCGAGCAGGTGACGCGCGCAGAAATCGCCTATGCCGTGAAGTCGCTCGGCGTGCGGAACATCTCCGACCTGCGGCGGCACACCCGCATCGGAATGGGCACCTGCCAGGGGTCGTTCTGCATCCGGAAGGTGGCGGAAGTGCTCGCCGAAGAACTGGGGCAGCCGCTGCGCGAGAAAGAATTTATCGACGAATACCTGCAGGAACGCTGGAAAGGCATCACCCCGGTCATCTGGGGCGATTCCCTGCGGGAGGCGGAATATATGCAAAGAACGCACAAAGATGAAATTTGACGCCGTAGTGATCGGGGGCGGAAAAGCCGGATGCGAAGCCGCCACCCTCCTGCTGGATGCAGGCCTGAAAGTCTGCCTCGTATCGGCGGGCCTGACGATGGATGTCGAAAGCACGGACCCCTGGGTGGAAAGCCGGGCCGTCGCCCGCAAGGGTGCCGTCGTCCTGCGCGGAGACACGGCGGTAAGTGCCGGCATCGAAGCGGACCGCGTGCATTCCGTGTACACCGAATGCCTGGAAGACGAACCGCTGGAGGCGCGCCTCTTCATCCTCGCGACCGGGAAATACTTCAGCCGCGGACTGCTTTCCGATATGGAACGCATCTACGAGCCGGTCTTCGGCGCGGATGTGGATTACATTCCCGGCCGGGAAAATTGGTACGACAGTGATTTCAGCGCGGCACAGCCTTTCCTGGGCTTCGGCGTCAAGACCGATGCGCAGGGGCGCGTGCTGATCGGCGGAAAAAGCATTAAAAACCTCTATGCCACCGGAGACATCCTCGCACGGGGCGCACAGGCGGCATCCATCGAAGCAATCGCAAGCGAATATGCAGGAAAGTAATATCAGCGCAGGGAACCTGGAACAGTGCCTGAAGTGCAACCTCTGCACCCTGGTCTGTCCGATGATGGCGGTGAACGCCCATTACCCGGGGCCCAAGAAGGCCGGCCCGGACGGGGAACGCTACCGGCTCAAAGACCCCAAATACTATGACTATGCCCTGAAGTACTGCCTCAACTGCAAGCGCTGCGAAGTGGCCTGCCCTTCCGGCGTAAAGGTCGGCGACATCATCCAGGCCGCCCGCCTGCGCTATGCCGGGCATACGCTGCGGGACTGGGCGCTGGCGAACACCGACCTGGTGGGCAGCCTGGCCTCCCCCTTCGCCCCCGTCGTGAACGGGGTGCTGGGGCTGCGGCCCGTCAAGACGCTGATGCACTCCTGGATGGGAGTGGACGCGCACCGGACCTTCCCCGCGTACAGCGCCCGGAAGTTCAGTTCCTGGATGCGCAAACAGGACCAGCAAGGCTTCGACAGGTACGTGACCTTCTTCCACGGCTGCTATGTCAACTACAACTATCCGCAACTCGGCAAGGACCTGGTGAAACTGGTGAACGCCGCAGGCTACGGGGTCCATCTGCTGGAGAAGGAGAAATGCTGCGGGGTGGCGCTGATGAGCAACAGTATGGGCGCACAGGCCCGCCGGCAGGGAGAGGTCAACCTCGCGTCGATGCGGAAGGCCCTGGCCGCCGGAGAGGAAATCCTGACCGTTTCCACCACCTGCACCTTCACGATGCGGGATGAATACCCTCACGTGCTCGGGCTGGAGAACGCCGACGTACGGCCGCACCTCCACCTGCTCTCCAAGTGGCTGTACCGGAAGATGGAAAACGGAGAAGTTTCCCTCCGGTTCCGCAAGGACCTTCATCTGAAAATCGCCTACCACACCTCCTGCCATATGCAGAAACTGGGCTGGCGGAACTATACGCTGGAACTGCTGCGGAAAATTCCCGGCGTGGAGATCGTGGAGATGGAGCAGCAATGCTGCGGCATCGCCGGGACCTTCGGTTTCAAGAAGGAGAATTACGCCTATTCCCAGGCCATCGGCGGACGGCTCTTCGATGCGATCGGCGCGGCGCGCGTGGCGATGGGCGCCCAGTCCGACCCGGGGTTCGTGGTCTGCACCGAGTGCGAGACCTGCAAATGGCAGATTGAAATGAGCACCGGCGTCCCCGTCATGAACCCGGTCTCCATCCTCGCCCTCGCGCTGGAACAGCCGACAGCGACAGATTAATACAGCAGCGCGGAGAGTTCGCGGCGAAGGGCGGAGGTCCCGCCGATGGTCTTTTTGAGCAGTTCGCCGTCGGCAAGCACGAACGTCGCCGGCAAGGTCTGCACGTTATAAAGCACGACGGCATTCGAGGCCGCTCCCCTGCCGTCATTGACATTCACCCAGGGCAGTTTCTGGGCGCTGACCACGGAACCCCAGCGAACCTTGTCCGTATCCAGGCAGACCGAATAGATTTCCAGCCCGCGGGCGTGATATTCCTCATACAGCGGCATCAGGGTATCGAGGTTGAACATCCGCTGTGCCGGGTCTTCGCTGGTCCAGAAATGCAGCAGGATCGCCTTGGCCTTCAAGGAAGAGAGACGGCACTTTTCCCCGCGCATATCCGTCATTTCCAGGTCGGGGTAATCGACTTCGGGCGCGGCGCCGATCTGCAACTGCATCTCCAGTTGCCGGGAACGGCGGTCGGCTTCCTTCTGCAGGGCCTTGACGTAACGGGATTCGGGGTAAACCGCCGTCAGCGAATCGGCGGCCGCCTTGAAGAGGACGGCATCGGTGGACCGGTGGAAGACCGGCGTCTGCTCACTGATGCGCTCGTACAGGATGGGAATGACGACCAGGGAATGGGCATTGGCCACGATACGGCGCACGCATTCACGGTAATGCTGCACATAGATCGCTCCCAGTTCCTTACCGTCCTGCGTGGCGGCGAAGGCCGTGATGAAATCGGCATAGGCCTTCTCCGAAACGCGGAGCGTATCCGATTGCGGAGAGCCCGAAACACTGTACCTGCCGAGCGTGTCCGCTTTCAGCCGCACGCGGTCCCCCGCTTCCAGCAGCAGGGAGGCAATCCGCTTCTCTCCGTAGAACAGATAGAAAAACTCCGGCTGCCCCGGGGCGACCTGCGGCTTGAAGACCACGCGGCCGCGACGGTCCGTCGTCAGCGTATCCAGGATGCGGTACACGTTCATATCCAACTGCCGCAGGGTGAGTTGCGAGGCGGCCGGCGCATCCAGGGTCACCTCCACCCGCACGCCCCTGGAACAGGAGACGAGCGCGGCAAGCAGACACGGGAGAAGGAAAAGCCTACAGTTTCTCATATTCGGCGAGGATGGCGGCCGCTGTTTCCTTCATCTCCTCCGGGGTGAATTCCGGACGTTTCTTCCGGAAATCCATATCCCCTTCCGTCTGCAAAGGGACCAGATGGATATGCGTATGGGGAACTTCCATCCCCAGGACGGCCACGCCCACGCGCTGGCAGGGCACCGCCGCTTTCAACGCCACGGCCACCTTGCGTGCAAAAGCCCAGAGTCGGCCATAAAGGTCCTCGTCCAGATGGAAAAGATAGTCGTCCTCCACCTTGCGGGGAATCACGAGCGTATGGCCCTTGGCGAGGGGGCTGATGTCAAGAAAAGCGTAAAACTCTTCGTTCTCCGCCACTTTGTACGAGGGAATCTCCCCCGCGGCGATTTTGGTGAATATCGTAGCCATCAGAGGGTAATGTCAAGAATTTTGAACTTCAGGATGCCGGAGGGGACGCGGGCCTCCACGGTCTCCCCTTTCGCGTGGCCGAGCAGGGCCTTGGCGATGGGGGTGGTGGCGGCCAGGCGGCCCTGTGAAAAGTCCGCCTCTTTCTCTCCCACGATGGTAAATTCCATCACACGGCCGGCGGAAAGGTTCTCCACCTTGACCTTGTTGAGCATCTGCACCTTGTCCGTCCCGATGGCGGAACCGTCCACCACCTTGGCATTGATGAGCGTATCCTGCAGACGGGCGATCTTGAGTTCGAGCAGGCCCTGCGCCTCCCGTGCGGATTCATATTCCGCATTCTCCGAGAGGTCACCTTTCTCCCGCGCCTCTGCGATGGCGGCGGCGATGACAGGACGCTCTGCAATGGCCTCCGCAAGTTCTTTCTTCAAATTCTCGAGCCCTTCCTGGCTCAGGTAATGCACTTGAGACATATCGTGTTATTAGTTAGTCCATTGGTCAATGAAAAAGGAGTCCCGCCTTGGCGGCAGAACCCTTCTCACTGCAAAGATAGCAAACGGTTTTGAAAAAACCTAATCCCTCCCTCGCGAAAGACGGCGGAATTCGGCCTTGGCGCGCGCCACCTGTTTGCGGTATTCCTCGCTGGTTTGCAGGCGCGCATAGCCCATCGCGGCGGCACGGGGGCTGACATCGACATCGCTCTGCCAGTGCGCGCCGGCGATGACGCGGCTCTCCCCGTACATCCCGGCCCGCGCACAGAGCGCGACGGCGGCATCGGGGTTGATTTCCGCCATCACCAGCGCAATGGCCCAGCCCCGGATGCTGTGTCCGGAGGGATAGGACCCCTCGCCGGTGAGGCCCGGACGCTCGCTTTCCACCAGGAGGCTCTCGCCCAGGCGCTCGAACGGCCGTTTGCGGGCAAAGAATGCCTTTGGCTTGATGCGTACCAGCTCGATGGTGGCGACGCCGCGCTCCAGCAAAGTATAGATTTCCGGGGTATCCTTGCGCGAAAGCGGATAACCGAACAGCTCGCTGAAAATCCGGATCAGCGTATCCAGTTGCCAGATGGCGTCGCGGCTGGCGATGGCGGCACGCTCCGGGTCCAGGCGCTGCTGCTTGCCCCAGTAAAAGCGCATCACGTCGACGGCAAAGGCCGGGTCCAGGGTATCCGGCGGCACCGGCAGACTCAGCGACAGGTCCGGCAGTTCATCGAGCCCCAGGTACGGCTGCACCTGTGCCCGGCCGCTCATAGGCATCCACAACAGCAAAATGCTGATCACAGTCAGGAATTTAACTTTCATCTCTTTGGGTATTAATGATTTCAAGGACGGCTTGCGCGCAGACGCAGCCGAACACGGTAGGCAGGTAAGAAAGCGTCCCCACATTGGACTTCTTGTTGCGGCCTTCCTCCATCACCACGGCCGAAGCGAGCGGCACTTCCTCGGAAAAGACCGCCTGGAAACCCTCGCGGATGCCCAGTTTATGCAGCCGCTTGCGGAGCATATGGGCCAGCGGACACTGGCGGGTGCGGGAAATATCGGCAATCCGGACGGCCGTCGCATCTTTTTTGGCGCCGCTGCCCATCGAACTCACCAGCGGGATGCCGGCTTTCAGGCAGTACTGGATCAAGGCGATTTTGGGGCTGAGCGTGTCGATGGCATCCACCACCGCGTCGGGACGCGGTTCCAGCAGCGCGGGGACATTCTCCTCGCAAAGGAACTCGCGCAGCGGATGCAGGCGGATGTCCGGGTTGATGTCGCGCAGCCGCGCCGATACCACCTCCGTCTTGAAGGCGCCTACCGTCGATGTGAGCGCGCAAAGTTGCCGGTTGCGGTTGGTATCCGAAACGACGTCGCTGTCGATGAGCGTGAGGGTCCCGATTCCCGCGCGGGCCAGCATCTCGGCGGCCGCACCGCCGACACCTCCCAGCCCTACGACGGCGACGTGGGCCCCGCGAAGCCGTTCCATCGCCTCGTCACCCAGCAGCAATGCCGTCCGTTCCGTCCACACTAGATACTGAAATTATGGTAATGCGGGCCGAAGCGCTCGAAAGCGGCGCGGTCGAGGGCTTCGCGGTCGTCGGGATGGGCGATGCTGATGAGCAGTTTCGCCCGCTCCTGCAGGGAACGGCCGTAAAGGTCCACCGCACCGTATTCCGTGACCACCCAGTGGGCGTCGGCCCGGGGCGTCACCACCCCGCCGCATTCGTGAATCGAGGGGACGAGTTTGCTTTTGCCCTTGTTGGTGCGGGAAGCGAAGGCAATGATGGACTTGCCGCCTTCGGACATCGTCGCGCCGCGCACGAAATCCAGTTGGCCGCCCGTGCCGCTGAAGATGCGCGCGCCGATGGAATCGGCCACCACCTGGCCGGTCAGGTCCACCTCGACGGCGGAGTTGATGGCCTTCATATGCGGATTGCGGGAGATGACCCAGGGGTCGTTGGTGTATTTGATGTCCTTCATCAGGACAGAGGGGTTTTCGTCAATGAAAGAATAGACCTCCTGCGAGCCCAGCAGGAAGGAGGCCACGACCTTGCCTGTATCGATCTTCTTGCAGGCGCCGTTGATCACGCCGGCCTTGATGAGGCGCAGCAGCCCGTCCGCGAACATTTCCGTGTGCAGTCCGAGGTTCTTGTGGCCGCCCAACTGGGCTGCGAGGGCGTTGGGAAGGGCGCCGATGCCCATCTGGATGCAGTCGCCGTCATCGACGAGCGCCGCGCAGTTCTTGCCGATCAGCACTTCGGTCGGCGTCGGCTCGGCGAAACCGGCGGTCACCAGCGGCGTATCGTCCTCCACCAGGTAATCGAACTGGTCCAGGCTGACCAGGTCTCCGTAGGCGAAGGGCACGTTCGGATTCACCACGCCGATGACCACGTCCGCGCTCTCGATGGCGGCGACGGAGCAGTCCACGGAGGTTCCGAGGCTCACCCGTCCGTCCTTGTCCGGACGCGAAATGTTCACCAGCGCGGCGCCGAGTTTGATGACGCCGCTGCGGTAGAGCGCCTGGCTCTCGCCCAGGTGGACCGGCAGGTAATCAGCGTAGCCCGCATTGACGTTGGCGCGGACGTTGGGGCCCACGAAGAAGCCCTGATCGAAGAAAATGCCTTCGTAGCGCGGCTCGCTGTAGGGGGCCGGGCCTTCGGTATGGAAGTGATGGAAGTGCAGGTCGCGCACGTCGCCGGCATCGGCCCTTCGGCACAGGGCTTCAATCAGGCAATGCGGCACGCTGGCGACACTGCTCAAATGAATGTGACTGCCGGACGGAATGTGGCTGACGGCTTCATCAGCGCTGACGAATTGAATTTTACTCATTTTTCCCAACAAAATTTCTACTAACTTTGCAAAAATAAGAAAAATATCTGAGATGCATACGAGAGCGGAGAAAATGGAGGCCTTCGGGCGTTTGCTGGACATTATGGACGCCTTGCGCGAGCGTTGTCCCTGGAATGCGGAACAGACGATGGAGAGCATCCGTCCGCTGACCGAGGAAGAAGTCTACGAACTGAGCGACGCCATCCTGAAAGACGACGCCGGCGCCGTCTGCAAGGAAATCGGCGACCTGCTCTACCACCTTGTCTTTTATGCCCGCATCGCCCAGGAGAAAGGCGCCTTCGATATCGCCGATTCGCTGGGGAAGGTCTGCGACAAGATGACTTTCCGCCACCCGCACGTCTTCGGCGACACCGGCGGCAGGACGCCCAGCGCAAAGGAAATCGCCGACACCTGGGAACTCGTGAAGGCGAAGGAAAAGGACGGCAACAAAACCATTATGGCGGGCATCCCCGATGCGATGCCGGCGCTGCTCAAGGCGCTCTCGATGCAGGAAAAGGCCCGGGGATGCGGCTTCGACTGGGAAAAGCCCGAGGATGTCTGGGACAAGGTGCGCGAAGAACTCGATGAGGTGCGCGAGGCCTGCGACCAGAAAGACCCGGCCCATACGGAAGAAGAGTTCGGCGACCTGCTTTTTGCGGTCATCAACGCGTCCCGGCTTTACGGGACGGACCCGGAAGCCGCCTTGAACAAGGCCTGTTCGAAGTTCCGCCGGCGTTTCGGCTACCTCGAGGAACAAACCCTCAAAAAGGGCATCGACCTGCGTTCCCTGACCCTGGCGCAGATGGATGCCATCTGGGACGAAGGCAAGGCCAAGGGGCTATAAGAGCCCCCGCAGGGCCGCGTAACGGAGAATCAGTTCCACGGCGCCCTCGGCTCCGACCCTGGAGGTATCGATGCAAAGGTCATATTGGGACGATTCGCCCCAGGCTCCGAAGGTATAGAAGTTATACCAGTCTTCACGCGCCTTTTCGCGCTTGCGGATCATCGTTTCGGCTGCTTCGGCGCCGATGTTTTCGCGCTTTGCCACTTCCTCCGCACGGAAAGGCAGCGGGGCGGTCAGGAATACGCTGACCCGGCCGGGCAGGTCCCGCAGGATATAGTCGGAGGCCCTGCCGACGAAGATGCAGGAGCCTTTTTCGGCGAGGCTGCGGATCGCTTCGCCCTGGATTTTGAACAGTTCGCTTTCGGTGATGGAGTTCCCGGTAAAGGAGCCGTAGCGGTTGGAGCCGAAGAGGCTCCCGATCAGGGAGAAGTGGCGTTTTTCGTCGCTTCCCTTGAAAAGGCTGGCGCTGAAGCCGCTTTCCCTGGCCGCTTCCGCCACCAGTTCGTTGTCATAGACGGGGATGGAAAGCTGTTGCCCGAGAAGGGCGGCCACCCGTTTTCCTCCGGCTCCCACCCTGCGTCCGATGCAGATAATCAGTTTATCCATAGTAGTATTCATTTATATGTAATGTTACTACCCAGTTCTGCCGGATCCTCGCCGTCGGAGAGGCGGCCCAGTTTCCGGAATAGGGACACGATGAAAAACGCCGATACCAGGACGGAAGCCGTATCGGAGATGGGGAAAGCCAGCCAGACGCCTTCTTCCTGCAAGGAAAACGGCAGCGTATAAATCAACGGCAGCAGGAAAATCAACTGCCGGCTCAGGGAGAGGAAAACCGAGATTTTCACCATCCCCAGACATTGGAAAAGATTGGAGGTCGCGATGCCGAAGCCCACCAGGGCAAAGCCGCAGTTCATCAGCCGCATCGCCCGGGAAGCGATGTCCAGCAACTGCGGATCCGTGGTGAAAAGCCCTACCGCAAAACGGGGGAAGCCGCAGGAAATGGCAAAACAGACGAACGTGACCAGGATTTCCCATTTGGTGGTGAGGATGAACACCTCCTTCACCCGGCTGTAGAGCCGCGCCCCGTAGTTGTACCCGGCGATGGGCTGGAGCCCCTGGTTGAGGCCCATGCAGATCATCACGAAGAGTAGCGTGAAGCGGTTCACGATGCCGTAGGCGCCTATGGCGGTATCCCCGCCATAGCGCCGCAACTGCTGATTGATGAAGAGCGCCACCAGGCACGCGGCCACGTTCATCAGGAAGGGGCCGAGGCCGATGGCCATCGACTGCCGCGCAATCCGCCAGTCCAGTTGGAGCAAGGGTTTGGGGAAGTGCAGGAAACGGCTGCGGTCGGCCAGGAAACGCATCGTATAGAAGAGGGCGACTATCTGGCACAGCACCGTGGCCAGCGCCGCACCCCGGATGCCCAGGCCGAAGGCAAAGATGAAAAGCGGATCCAGCGCCGCATTGAAGATGACGGTGAAGAGGGTCAGGCCCATCGCCGTCCTGGGATGCCCGGAGACGCGGATGATGCCGTTGAATCCGTGCATCAGGTGCGTGAACACGTTGCCCGCGAGGATGATCAGCATATAGTCGCGCGCAAAGGGCAGGGTCGCGTCGCTCGCGCCGAAAAAGCGCAGGATCGGGTTCAGGAAAGCAATCGAGACCGCAGCGAACAGTACGCCGATGATGATGTTCAGGCTCAGGGTGTTGGCCAGCACCTTGCGGGCCGTCTCATAGTTCTTCTGCCCCAGCAGCACGGAAATCATCGTCATCGCACCGACCCCCACCAGGGTGCCGAGGGCGATGGACAGGTTCATCAACGGAAAGGTGACGGCCAGACCGCTGATGGCGGATGCCCCCACCCCGGGAATGTGCCCGATGTAGATGCTGTCCACCATATTGTACAGGGACGCAGCCGTCTGGGCGATGATGCCCGGAACGGCGTAATCACGGAGCAGACGGCTGATTTTCCGGGTCCCCAGTTCCAGCGGGGCGGACGACGAGGCGGCCATTACTCCTTGTCGCAGAGTTCAATATCGAAACGCAGCGGCGAGAAAGGAGGAATCGCATTGCCGCTCCCGGACGAAGAATAGCCCATACTGGAAACGAAAACGCCCGTTCCCGCCTCATAGCGGCCCATCTGCAACAGGGTCTTGGCAAAGCCGGCGATGACCGACGTGGAAGAACTTCCCATCGTAATCTTGTCATAGGTGGACGCCCATTTGACAGACACGGGTCCGTAGGTACGGCCTTCGGACCAGATGCCGTAGAAGACCGCCGTATCGCGGACATTGGTATCGAAGACGCGGCCGTCAAGACAGCGGCCTACGTAATTGATATAATAGGTGGAGTCCGCGGCCAGCGGGATATCGTTGAGGGGATCCCTGCGGCGGATATAATACAACCCTTCCTCGACGGGCTCCCCCGCCTTGGGGTAATGGCGGCCCACATAACTGCGCAGGGAATCCGCCTCCCAGTCGTGCAGGTTCGGGATGATCTTCACGAGCCGGACATCATAGATGCCGGCCGTTCCGCTCGCATTCTTGTAATACTCGTCTTCGGTGTTGTAACGCGAGTAGGTTCCCAGCCAGGCAGGCATCGCGAACTTCCTGCGGCCTCCCTCCTTCATTCCGATCATGGCATCCTCCACGCCGGCATAGAGGGTATTGACGCCCCGCTGCCAGACCCTGGGGCCGTAATAATAGTGCTCCGCAAAGGCGTTCATCTGGCGCGCCGACGTCGCATCGGTGTAGGAAGCAAGGCTCCCTTTGAGCGTCGTGCCGACATATTCCACCCACAGGTAATGGTTGCCCGTCGTATCGCTGAGCACCTGGGCGCCGTCGCCCGCCTCGTCCTCGATGATATAGCAGCCGAGGGGGGTGCGGGTCCAGCCGTCGTCGTTGAGTTCCACCCAGGCGTCAAAATAGACCTTGGCAGCGGCGTTGGAAGGCGTCACGGGCGTCTTGGCACAGGCGACCGAAAGCAGGACCGCCGCGAGGGAATATAAGAGGGTTTTCTTCATAACTTGGAAAGCGCTTTGCGGACATACGCAGGGACCTCCTCGCGCGAAGGGACGTCCTGTCCGATCCATAATTTGCCGCCGGAGGCCTGTTCGTGGCCGCCGCCGTGGAACCATTCCCGGGCGATGCGGTTGGCCGACACGCCCTTCTTGGAGCGCAGGGACACGCGATACACCCCTTCGGGCGTCTCCTTGAACGATGCGCTCAGACGGACCTTGCCGATGCTCAGGGGAATGTTCACCAGTCCTTCGAGGTCGCCGTCCTCCAGCCCATAGCGGTTCCACAGTTCCTCGCGGATGATGAAGAAGGCGGCCCCCTCCGGCGTGATTTCCAGTTCCCGCAGGAGGATTTCGCTCATCGCCCGCACCCGCGCCTCCTTGAAATCGCGGTAGAGACGGTCCAGGACAAAGTCCCGGTCCACGCCGGAAGCGATCAGGTCCGAGGCCATCGCGAAGGTGGAAGGCCAGACGGAATTGGCGAAATTGTTCGTATCGGTGGTCATTCCCGCCAGCAGCGCCGTGCGGCAGGCGCCGGGAAGGCGGCCGCTGTCCCCATCGACGCAGGGAAGGGCCTTGAGCAGCCAGTAAAGCAATTCGCTCGCCGACGAAATCTGCGTTTCGCTGAAAACGAGCCCGAAATGTTCGCGCTCGGGATTCATGTGGTGGTCGACGAGGACGCGCGGCGCCCGGCAGGCCCGCACCGGCGGCTCCAACGCTTCCAGACGCGACAGGCAGTTGAAATCGAGGCAGAGCAGCAGGTCGCAGGCTTCCAGCGCCCGGCACACGTCCGCATGGCGGTCGGTACAGGCAAGCACCTTCTCCGCCCCCTCCAGGAAAGCGAGGTTGGCGGGAAGGGGGTCCGGCAGCAGTACTTCGGGGCTTTTCCCCATCGACCGCAGGAAGGCGGCCAGGGCGAGCGAGGAACCCGCCGCATCTCCGTCCGGACGGGGATGGGAGACGATACACGGCTTTTCGGAGGCCTTCAAAAGGGCTTCCAGCCGGAGGACATCTTCGCGGACAAGTTCCATAGTTTGCAAAATTACTGAATTGTTTTGGAATCCGAAAACAATTTCCTATTTTTGCAAGGATTGTGTAACTGACAACAAACAAGATATGAAAGGATTCTGGAAAATCTGCCTGAGCATTCTGCTTTTCTGCATTGCAGCGTTCCTCGTTTGGCGCATCTATTCCTCCATCATGGAGCCTGTGAACTTCAATAAGGAGAAGGCTTTCCGCGAGAGCGTGGCCATCTCCCGCCTCAAGGACATCCGCACCCTGCAGGTGGCTTTCAAGGGCGCCCACAACCACTTTGTCTCCACGATGGATTCGCTGCAGAACTTCTACAAGAACGGCGAAATGTCCGTGATCATGCAGATCGGTTCCAATGACGACTCGCTGGCCGTGGCCCACACCGCCGCCATCAAGAAGAAGAATCCCAAGATCAAGGCCATCGACCTCTATCAGATGTACCTGGCCGGGGACAAGAACCTGGTGTTCGCCATCGAGAGCAAGGTGCCCGTCAAGGATGCCGTGCAGGAAAGCCTCACCGCCTCCTTCAACGTGGATTCCATCGCGTTCATTCCCTTCTCCGGGGGCGAGGCCGTGGAAATGGAGGCCGTCAGCCGTCAGGTTTCCGGCGTGCAGGTGCCCCTCTTCGAGGCCCGTATGCCTTACAAGAAACTCCTGAAAGGCCTGGACAACCAGCTCCGCATCAACCTGGATGCCGAGCGCAGGGACCAGAACAAGTATGAAGGCCTGCAGGTCGGCTCCGTTTCGCAGCCGAACAATAACGCCGGCAACTGGGAGTAGCCCCTTTATTGTCTTTTCCTGCTCTTTTCTCAATAAAGAACGAAAAGAAGAAATGCGGATTATCGGCGGAAAATTGAAGGGAAAGACCATCATCCCGCCGAAATACTATCAAGCCCGTCCCACGACAGACTATGCCAGGGAGGGGCTTTTTAATGTCCTGGACAACAGTTATGAATTTGACGGACTGAAGGTGCTGGACCTCTTCGGGGGAACGGGCGCCGTGTCCTTCGAGTTCGCTTCGCGGGGCGTCGGACGGGTCTGGTGCGTGGAGATGCGGCGGGAGCACGCCGCCTTCATCCGCAGCGAGGCCGCACGGCTGGGCCTGGACAACGTCACCGCCGTCCACGCCAACGTCTTTGATTTCCTCCCCCTCTGCACGGAGAAGTTCGACCTGGTCTTTGCCGACCCTCCCTATGCACTGGAAGGCCTGGAGACGATTCCCGACAAGGTGTTTGCCGCCGGCATCCTCCATCCGGAGGCCTGGTTCATCCTCGAACACGGCGGAGAACACAGTTTTGCCGGACACCCGCATTTCCTTCGCGAGAAAGAGTATGGGCGCGTGCATTTCAGCTTTTTCCAATAATTGTTATTTTTGTATTCTGAAACCAATTGAAATACTATGATCATCCTCGTCATCAACTGCGGCAGTTCCTCCATCAAATACCAGCTTCTGGATATGGAGAGCGCCAAGTCCTACAGCGTCAAGGCCAAGGGACTCGTAGAGAAAATCGGCCTTCCGGAAGGCTGCCTCACCCATAAACCCGAGGGGAAAGACAAATATGTCGCCGAATGCCCCATTCCGGACCATAAAGTCGGTATGAAGATGGTGATGGACGCCCTGGTGGATGCCCGTCACGGTGTTCTCGCCAGTTTCGACGACGTGGATGCCGTCGGCCACCGCATCGTCCAGGGAGCGGATTTCTTCTCCGGCAGCGTACTCGTGAACGACGACGTCCTTGAAAAGATCGGCATCTGCTGCGACTTCGCCCCGCTGCACAACCCGGCCCACCTGCTGGGCATCGCCGCCGTAAGCGAAGTGCTTCCCAAGGTCCCCCAGGTCGTGGTCTTCGATACCGCTTTCCACCAGACGATGCCGGACTACGCGTATATGTATGCGCTTCCCTATGAATACTACACGAAGCATCACATCCGCCGTTACGGCGCCCACGGGACAAGCCACCAGTATGTCTCGCGCCGGGGTGCGGAATTTGCCGGACTGGACCTGAACCATTCCAAGATCATCACCTGCCATATCGGCAACGGCAGTTCCGTCACCGCAGTCAAGGACGGCAAGTGCGTCGATACCTCGATGGGCTTCACCCCGCTCGAAGGAATGATCATGGGCACGCGCTGCGGCACCATCGACGCAAACATCGTTCCCTATGTCATGAAAAAGGAGAACCTGACGCCGGACCAGATGACCGAAATCATGAACAAGAAAAGCGGCTTCCTGGGCCTTTCCGGACGCAGTTCAGACTGCCGCGACCTGGAAGAGGCGGCGGCTGCGGGCGACAAGCGTTCCGCCCTGGTGCTCAAGAAACTCAGTTACGACATCATCAAACTCGTGGGACAGTACATCGCCGCGATGAACGGCGTGGACCTCATCGTCTTCACCGCCGGCATCGGCGAGCATAACAGCACCGTGCGCGAGGAAGTCTGCGAAAACCTCGGCTTCGCGGGCGTGCAGTTGGATAAGGAAGCCAACCGCAAGGCCTTCGGCGAGGAAGCGATGCTTTCCGCCCCCGGTTCCCGCGTAAAGGTGGCGCTCATCCCCACCGAAGAAGAGATGATGATCGCCCTGGAAACCATGCAAATCGTAAAAAACAGTTAATATGACCCTTCTGGAAAAAATCATTGCGCGTGCCCAGTCGAACCGGCAGCGCATCGTCCTCCCCGAATCGCTCGAGGAGCGCACCCTGACGGCCGCGGACAAGGCCCTGGCCGACAAACTGGCGGACATCATCCTCATCGGCGCACCCGCGGAAATTTTCGCGCTGGCCGAAAAACTCGGATTGAAGAACATCGACAAGGCGACCATCATCGACCCGGCGACCTCTCCCAAGACCGAGGAATATGCGCAGTTGCTGTTCCAACTTCGCCAGAAGAAGGGAATGACCATCGAGAAAGCGCGCGAACTCGTGCTGAATCCGCTCTATTTCGGCTGCCTCATCATCAAGAGCGGCGATGCGGACGGCCAGATCAGCGGCGCCCTCTCCACCACCGGAGACACCCTGCGTCCCGCGTTGCAGATCATCAAGTGCGCGCCGGGCATCACCTGCGTCAGCGGTGCGATGCTGCTGGTGACCGACAAGCCCCAATACGGCGAGGACGGCGTGCTGGTCGTGGGCGACGTGGCCGTGACGCCCGTTCCCGATGCCGACCAGTTGGCCCAGATTGCGGTCTGCACCGCACAGACGGCGAAGAGCGTCGCGGGATTTGAAGATCCGCGCGTCGCGATGCTGTCCTTCTCCACCAAGGGTTCCGCCACCCACGAGGTCGTGGACAAGGTGATTGCCGCCACGGCGAAGGCGAAGGAACTGGCGCCGGAACTCAAGATTGACGGCGAACTCCAGGCCGACGCCGCGCTCGTCCCGTCGGTGGGCGCCAAGAAGGCCCCCGGCTCCGAGATTGCCGGCAAGGCCAACGTGCTGGTCTTCCCCTCGCTGGAAGTGGGCAACATCGGTTACAAACTGGTGCAGCGGCTCGGCGGCGCCGACGCCATCGGCCCCATCCTCCAGGGTATCGCCCGTCCGGTCAACGACCTCAGCCGCGGCTGCTCCGTGGACGACATCTACAAGATGGTCGCCATCACCGCCTGCCAGGCGATGGACGCGAAGTAAGCGTTCAAACAAGTTTGAACTCGCCGAAATATTCGGGACGGTGATAGTCAGGAGCCGGGGTCTGTACCGGCGCCCATGTGGCGAAATGCGGATGCGCCGTAAGGTCGCCGCACTTGTAGAGATTTCCTCTCAGGCTGGAAGGCAGCGCTGCGCAGTCCAAACCGAGGATGGTCCAAGGAATGACCAAAGTGACACGCCAGTTCCACAGTCCCGAAAGATTGACCGTCTCTTTGAGAAACTGTCCTTCCAAGGACGGGATGCGAATGACTCTTGCAAGGGCATCTGCACACAACGCCGTACGCGCATTCCGGCTGCTTCCGCAGGCTGCCAGGAGATAGCCGGCGGCATTGACCTCAAAGTTAAAATACGCCGCTCCCGGGAAGGGCTGGATAAAGATTTCGCAGGCACTGTCTTCCCAGATACGTCCGCCATCGGCGAGATTCTGTATGCGCAGGTCCAGTCCGCTTACACGAAAATCCACAACCAGCGCCTCATATGTGCGGCCAATGCGGCCTGCACAAATCGGCGCGTAAGGAAAATCTTCCGGCCAGTTCAGGCAATCGATTTGAAAGCGTTCTCCTCCCAGTTCAAGGGCGGTATCCAAATCTTGCAGTTTTTGGCACTGCAGCATGGGAATATTCAAAGATTTCATTGGGCAACAGCGCGATAATTGTAGCCCAGTGCTTGCAGGCGAGGAATTTCCTGTTGCGTAAGCGTAGTATAGAACCGGCGCCAGTCCTTGATGTCCGGATGGCACCACATCACTTCCGAAAGCGCCAACATCCTGGGCAGAAGCATATACTCCGCATGAGACATGGTAGCGATAAATTCGGTCCAGACATTGCCCTGAAGCCCCAGTATGCGCCCGGCTGCATCAGCCGGGATACCCCGTAACGGTTCGTAGGAATAGCATTTTTCGAGGGAGACAAAATGGCCTATTCCGTCCGGTTCCTCGGCAGGATTGGCCGATTGTGAATAATCCAGATAGCAATAATCGCAAGGTGTCATGATAACATCAAACCCACGGTCTGCCGCCTGAATGCCGCCTTTGGTCCCGCGCCAGGACATGACGGTCGCCCCCGGCGCAAGGTCCCCTTCAAGAATCTCATCCCAACCTATCACATTCCTGCCTTTGTCAGCAAGAATTTTCTGCACCCTTGCGGTAACGTAGTTCTGCAGATAAGTCTCTGCGCTGGCGTGTTCCGTATCGGAAAGCCCGAGTTCCTTTATCTTGGCCTGACAGCGGGGACATTCTTTCCAGCGCTTTTTGGGGCATTCATCCCCGCCGATATGAATATACTTGTACGGGAAAAGCTCGCAGATTTCCGCAAATACGTTTTCCAGAAACTCGAACGAGGTCTCCTTCCCGGCACACAGCACCTCCGGAGAAATATCCCATATCGTAAACACGCTGTAGGGACCGCCCGTACAGCCCAGCCAGGGGTATGCGGCCAGTGCGGAAGTCAGATGCGCCGGCAGGTCTACTTCCGGGACAATCTCGATGCCGAGCGATGCGGCATAGGCGACGATTTCCCGAATCTGCTCCTGCGTATAAAAGCCGCCATAGCGAATTCCGTCGTTGGATTGCATGTCGTGACCGATCATCGTACCGTTCCTCCACGCGCCAATATCGGTCAGCCTGGGATAACGCTTGATTTCAACACGCCAACCGTGGTCATCGGTCAGATGCCAGTGAAACCGGTTCAATTTGTACAGAGACATCACGCGAAGATACTTTTTCACTTCCTCAACGCTGAAAAAATGCCGTGAACAGTCCAGATGAGCCCCCCTCCAGGAAAAACGCGGTGCATCTGAAATGCGACAGCAGGGAATCTCTTGCCCCGTGTATAACAATTGCCTCAAGGTAGCCAAGGCATTCACGATTCCGGAAAAACCCGAAGCGGAAACCACCACTTTTCGCTTTGATACATTGATTTCATACCCCTCATCGACGAGAGAGGCGTCATGTTCAAAATCAATGCTGCCGTTCCCGGCAGAGCCGGAGGCAAGTTCTTTAGCAAAAGCATTTACCGCCTCCGCGGTTTCAAGCGAAAAATCCGGACTACAATACACGGCAGCCCCCTCCGCCTTGAAACGACCGCATTTGAAAGCCACTTTGTTGGGGTAAGGAATCAGTGGAAGCACCCGGCCGGCCGCAACGGTCTGTGGCTCTGTCTTTCCGTTGATGGTACGGATCAGCCGGACTTCCTCTTCCGAATAAGGCGTTCCGTCCTGCCTCAGAATATCGTGAAACCATACTGTCGGTTCATCCACATCCAGCGGCGTATCCCACGCAAAAATCGTATTGGTCTTCCCGGAAACGAATCCCCAGTTGAGGGCGCCCACGCCCTCCTTCTTCAGCATAGGAAGAATGGTCTGGAAGGTACTGTTCTGCGTTCTCGCCATATACTCCGTACAGACCATCGGCTTGCCGTAACGCTTCAGGGTATCCACCATAGCCTTATGCTGTTCCAGCGGTTCATAGGTGTGATAAGTGATGATGTCCGAATTTTCCAGTTGCCAGACATTCATCTCTCCAAGCCTGGGGTTCCAGACACCGGCGGTCAGAGGCTGGGAGGGATTAACCTCCCTCGCCCATCGGAAAATATCCTTCAGCAGCGGGAAACTGCGTTCCCAATAGCGATAGGGGTCCTGCCCGCCGCCAGGTTCGTTATAAAGGTCCCAGGAATGGATGCGCCTATCATCTTTAAATGCTTTTAGAATATCCTTGACATAGGCCTCAAGCACCTTAAGTATGGCTGTCGTATCTTCAGCATACCTGGCCTCGGATCCGCAGCGTCCGAAATAAAGGGCTCCAGGATCCTTGCACCATCCGGAGTTGTGGATGCCGCGCAGGGGCGCGGGCTGGGGTCCTGTCTCGCAGGTCTCGTTCCAGCAGTCGTCCAGGAAGACGAACATCGTACGGATACCGTGAGAGGACGCAATGTCCAGATAACGGTTGATGCGCTTCTTGAAGCCCCGGGCATCCTGTTCCCACAGCTTGTGGTGGAGGAACACCCGCATCAAGTTGAAACCCAGGTCTTCCGCCCAGCCCAATTCCTTGTCGATGAGGTCGGGGCTGAACGTTTCTTCCTGCCACATCTCCAACTGGTTGACGGCATTGGAGGGAATATAATCGCATCCGGAAACCCAGTCCGGGTTATTGTTGCAATTACCTTTCTGGCATCCTGTCATCAGTACCAGAGTCAACGCAAAGAATATCCATTTTTTCATAATTCAAACACAATGATATCACCAGGTTCCAGCACGATCCCTCCGGCCCGGAAGGGAGAACGTTTGCCGTCCTTCCCGACCTGCTTTGTCTTCCGGGAAAAATTCAAGCTTATTTCCTGCACGTCGGTGCAGTCCTTATTTACGAGTGCAAGGTACTGCCGCCTGCCCTTTTCCACCAGCGAGGCGACCAGCCCGGCTTCCCCGGGCTGAAGCGAAGCGACGGGGCCGAAGGGCTCGAAGGCACGGGTCCCGTCTGGTAGTGAAGGCCCGGCGTGCCATACCTGAAGGATACGCGCTCCTGCAAAAAGCCAGGACAAGGCATGAATCTCCGAATTGATTTCTTTGAGCAATTCGAATACCGGTGTCCGATTCATATCCCGGTCCATCGCTCCCCTGAAGTTATAATATTGGATGACCTGTGCCCCATAGGCAAGATCACTGAAAACCTGAAGCCGCAAGTGCCCCAGCGTAGGGACAGGGTAAAATGCAGGCGGAGAGGGAGGCCCCAGATAATGGGATTCCAAAAGGGCGAAGGCCCAGAAAACCTTTCCCCTTTCCAGGGAAAGGGCGCGCATTTCTTCCAGATTGCGGTACCATAGGGGGCGGATGGAAATTTTTCCATCCTTTTCCGTAATGGGATACTGGTCGAAGGAATAGAACGGAGCCGGAACCTGATCGGCAAACAACTGGAGATTTTCAGCGTATTTTTCCCCTCCCCAGGCCCAGTTCGGATACAGGTTCACATAGCAGGGATGCGCCCGGTCCAATGCGGTAATCCTCGAAACCAATTCGCCCAAGGCGGGAAGATCCCAGGTTTCCGGCTCATCCTTGACATAATACCCGGCCAAGGCGGGGTGCCCCTTCAGCGCCGCGACAATCGAATCCGGGTGCTCCTGTATCGCCGGGCAGGATACGAAGACCTTGATTCCCGTTTCCTGCGCCACATCCAGCATTTCCAACGCAAGCGGAAGCGTACGGGCTCTGGCCAGATAATAGTCCGTTCCGCTCTCTTTGAGGGAGGGGAAGTACTGTGCATACTTCCCCTCCGGAACACCGTGCCAGGCAAGTGTCTGTATCAATGCCTGGCACAAACTGAAAAGCAGGCCGAGGGACATCATGGCAGACGATACACCTTGATGTCACCGGCGCTCAGTGCTCCGTTGAATGAGGAAACAGGAATATCCCGCCCGTCCTTGCAGATTTCCGTTGCCGTTCCGCTGAATACGATATTCAGGTTCATGTTCTGTTCGATACTGCGGTTTACGACTGCCACATAGCGGTTCCCGCCTTGGGTGAAATACGAAACTACGGCTCCTGAAGTGGAGGTGGTCAGTGAACTGACCCCGGTAGGAAGGGCGCCGAGCGCCTGCGTTCCTGTGGGGATGGAAGATCCCGTATGCCGCACCCATTGGATGGTTGCGTCCTTGAATACGCGGCCCAGGCTCTGCAGTTCCCTGTTTACGGTTTTTGCACGCTGATAGACCGGAGTACGGGAATTTTGGAAACATCCCCAGTAGGTAAAGTATTCAAATCCCTGTGCGCCATATACAAGGTTGCTGAACTGCTGCAACCTCAGATGGGCCAGCGTAGGTACGGGATATACGTAGTAAGGGGATGCTCCCTGATTATGCGAAAGGGCAAGTGCAAAGGCCCAGATGGGGACTCCCGCGTTCCTGGAAACCGTCAGCGCCGCCTCCAGGTTCTGGTACCAGATGGGGTTCAGGGTAGCATCGAACGTTTGTCCGTCTTTGCCGGTATAGATGGGATAGTGGTCGAACGAAAATACCTTCACTCCCGTATGCTGGACATAATGCGTACAGGTTCCTGCGTAGTCACTCACATTCCAGGCCCAGTTGGGGGGAAAGTTCAGGTAGAACATATGCACCTTGTCCAGTTTTCCGATATCGTTTACGAAAGCTCTTGCCCCGTCATACTCCGATGCCGACCACAGTTCATCTGCGATGAAGTAGCCGTAAAAGGCAGAATGGGTAAGGAGTTGGTTGACGACGGCGGGAGCGGTACTTGTATTCGCGAGTTCCGGTGTCGTGGTGATCATCTTGATATTGGCCGTTTGCGCCATATTCAGTGCCCTGAACATATCCGTCTGGTTGCCATATCCGCTCAGATAGTGGGTAAAGCCGGCGCCGCGCATCGAATTGAATGCGTTTTGTGCCGTAGAGGAATTAATGTCGATTCCTGCCCAGCCCAATATCGGAAACACCTCCTCCACTTCTTCCTGCGAACCGGGATCCGGATCTTCCGCCTGGTAAGTAAGGCTCACTACTCCCGTAGATTTATTGTATTCCACTAAATAGAGTCCGGGGTAGAACGATACATTGATATTCTGCGTAAGATAGCAGATATTTTCATTGTGTACCGTAACAAGGTCAGGGGTGTTGGTCGTAAGGGACTTCACGTTCGCGGCCCATGCCCTGTTGGTGTAGAGTTGCACGGCCCAGTCGTCTCCCAGATAGAGCAGCACCTGATAGACATTGGAACTCTTCCTGTACATACTCAACTGCCCGTAGGCTTCTTTATGTCCCCACAATTCATTGAGGAAAGTATCATCCCGCATCGAATAGGTAAGGTACGGGGAAAGCGGATAGCTGGCGTTCCTGCCAATGAGGAACATGCTTTCTGAGGCACCGGCGATATCCTGAAGCACAATCCAGCCGGGATCGGGTGCGTAATAGGCTTCGTAATTGCGGTCGATTCCGTTGTAAACAGCGATGCCGCGGGCATCGTCAAAGTCAGAGAACGGCCATTCCGGAAGGGCTTGCGACGCCTTTTCGCCAAAATTGAGCAACTGGATCTCACCGCCTTGCACCAGCGGGAACACCCACTTCACCTTGGTGGTGGAAGAGCCGTAGGCCGGCATGGTGTTCTTATCAAGAACCTGCCTGAAATTCGCACGGCATTTGTCCATGTCGAAAGTAATATAGTCAGGAGCGACATTATATACGGAGTACACGGACGGTTTGCTGGTCTGGGTGCCGGAACTGGTCGTCCGTTCCATGGCACGGAAATTCGAACCGCCGGCAACATAACCGCTGTTGTCAATAGTCGTTCCGTTCACCTTTTCAGCAATAAGGAACGAATTCCCGAGCGTATTTGCCTGGGCGATACTGGTGGATTCGTAATGATACCTGTGTGTGCGGGTAAGCGGAATCACATGCGATGCATTATCTACGACATAAAGCGTCGAGGGAGGCAGCGGCAGATTATAGTCGAAGCGCATGGATCTGATTTTTCCGGGAGAGAAAGTCTCGGCCGAAGAGAGCGTCACGCTTTTCTCGTAATCATTGACGCGGAGGCTGATGGTCTTGCCTGCCGCTACCGTGCAGGGTGCAATACCCAGATAAAAGGTTGCCGAAGCATTATTGGCGATGGACTGACCAGCACTGACAGTCAATATGGCCGTGTTGCTTCCATCCTGCACATAGGTCAGTTCCGGGGTAGCGTCTGGAACGCTTATACTGAATTTCCCGCTAATCATCATCCCTTCCGGTACGGTCAAGGCAATCTCATTCACCGGGAAACTGCTGCCGGAGTGGTTGACGACGGTAAATTCCACGATGGAGGCAATGTGCGACATCGTAACTACCGGTACATCAGAACCCTTGGCGGTGGTCTTCCCGTACAACGGGAAGGCCTTGCCTGCCAGATGGGCCTTGCTTCCGTTGCCGCTCTGGGTCTGCGTGCCGCCTACTGCAAGCACCGCATCGGACACATGCTGTTTCATGGCGGCGTCATAGGGGTAGAAGGCAAACCATTTGTAGTTAACCGAAGGAGTCAGGGTGCCGGAAACGGTGCCCAGGAAGCTCCCCGTCTCGCTGTTGCTGAGCGTAAACGCTCCGTCCATTCCGTACTCGGAAGCGCTTGACGCGCAGTGCATCACGGCAATTTGGTCACCGGTCGCCCAGCGGGTATAAAGGCCGTCGTTGACGGTTTTGCTCTCATCCGGTACGGCCTGGATTTCAAAAGCATTCTCACCTGCAATCGATGCATCGGGTAACAGTTCCTTTTGGCAGGCAGAGAACGCACTCAGGGCCACTGCGGCCAGCACCAGAAACTTATTGATGATTTCCTTTTTCATTCTTTTCTATTTTTTGACCAGGGTGGCCTGCTTTGTGGAAGAGTTGTAGGTGAGGGTGTATAATCCGGCCGTAAACGATGTACCGGCAGCACCATATATTCCATCATCGATTCGGAGCGTAGCCGGCGTGGTGGAAGTCACTCCCTTCTGCTGCTGGGCCCACGCGGCAGCGGTATAGAACTGGAAACCAAAGCCTGTATTCAGATAGACCGTGGTCTTGAAAACGTTGCTGGTGGTGGTTTCCATCATATACAACCTCTTCCAGCAACCGTTGTCCTGTGCGTAGAAGTTATCATCGGCCAAAGTATAACTTGCGTTATACGTAGGAGGACAGCTGGCATTGCGTCCTATGAGGAACACCTGCGAACCGCCAAGCTGCCAGAAAGTCAGATATTTCGGTGTCTTGACATAGTGGGCCTCATAATTATGCTGCTTGCCCGTATAGGTTGCCGTCAAGGTAGTATTGTTGATGGACGTGAACCAGTCGGTATTGAGCATCGCTGTGGGACTCGCCGGGAAATTCATAAACTCCACGCGGCAGTTGTTGGGCATAGGGCATACCCAGCGGACCTTGTCATCGGTACGGTTACCGAGAGAGTTATAATCCAGAATCAGTCTGAACTGCATCTTCGGGCTGGACGGATTGCTCATGTCCACGAAGATTCCGTCCGGTTTGCTGTCGGAGTACTCATAATAAACATCGGGTTTGTAAATACCCGTATCGTCGGTGGACCAGCTGGCGATTTTGCTGACGTTGTTGTAGTCGTTCCCGCCGATTACCCAGCCAGAACCGTCGATGGCGCCGTTGGTAATCTTCTCCGCAATCCAGAAGACGGGAGCAATGGTACGGCAGGCCGTGACATCATTTGTAGCGTAGGTTTCGGTAGTTCCTATCCTGTTCAGCGTCAATACCAGACCGGCATTGTCTCTTACATAAATCTGGTTCGGCGTGGCTTTGTAGGTCACATTCAACTTATTCATCTTCCCCATAGAGAAGTTCTTGGTTGCAGCCATCGTGGCTGTACTGCGGACTCCATTGATTTCCAGGTGAATCTGCTGGCCGCTGGAAAGGGAGAAGGGGGCCGCCGGCAGATAGAAACTGGCACTATTCCCGGCCGCTATGGTCTTCGTACCGCTGCCGAGGGTAAGGGTAGCCTCATTATAAACGGTGACATTGGTCAGAGCGGGAGTGGCGCCGGTAAGATTTACATTGAATGTGCCACGTATCGCTTTACCCGAAGGGAGAATGACTTTAATGGTACTGACCGTCAGGGTGGAAGAGGTCCCGTTAGTGACGATGATTTCAAGGAAGGTGCTCAAATGCGCCATTGTAAAATTGGGCGCATTATTCCAGGGGACGGATGTCACCTTGCCCCAGAGAGGCAGGCCGGTTCCAGCAAGATGCGCCTTGCTGTTTACGGCGGATTGTGTCACGTTCCCACCTATGACGACATTAGCATCTGCAATCTTGGTCGTCATTGTGGACATATAGGGATAAATGGCCAGCCAGTTATAACTCTGGCCCTGTGCCAGTCCGGAGTTGAGGGTCCCGTTAAATCTTCCGGTAGCGGCATCGACAAGCGTAAAGACTCCGTCCATTGTATAGGAACTGCCCTGGCCGTGCATAATCCCTAACTGGTCGCCTGTTGCCCAAAGCGTGGACATACCGGAGTTGGTTGTCCGGGATGCGGGAGACTGTTTTCCAGACGCTTCGTCCGGATCTTCCGAAACGGCAAAAAGATGGAAATTCTGCGTTGTCTGTTCGGGAAGCGGCTCCTGTTCCTGATCGTTGATTTTTTCGCAGGAAAAGGTCAACAGCGCAAGAGACAACCCTATGGTCAAATAATGTCTATTTTTCATTGCTTGGTCGTTTTTCTAATAGAAATTAAGTTCGTCGTCATCCTCTTGGATGTCGTTAATGTTGTTGTATGTCGATGCACACATCAGCCCCGCATACATAATATCTTTGACGCTGGACTCCGGGGCTTCGTAAAATGTTTTTTTCATTGTCTTTCCGACTATTTTAGATTATATACAATTATATCTCCCGCCTGCATTTCGATTTCACCGGATACCGCCGGAATCAGGGAACCATCCTTGAGCACCTGCTTCACATTCGGCCCCAGCTTGATTTTCACTATTCTCGGCAGGGCGAAGTCCTTGTTGACGATGGCGAAGTAGGATTTCCCATTTTTCTCCAGATAGGAAACCACGGTGCCGATATCCTCGGTAACCAGTGATTCCACTCCGTCCGGCAAATGAGAGACAGGAGAGGTCCCGAATGGCAGGGGGGAACCTGTATGCCAGACAGCTTTTACCTCCGCACCATAAAATACGGGAGCAAGCCCCTGCAGTTCTTCATTCACCTGCTTCACACGGTCATAAACCGCAGTCTTGGTCCCTTGGAAGGCGCCCCACCAGGTGAAATACTGGAAGGCCTGGGCGCCGTAAACAAGGTTGCTGAACTGTTGCAGACGGAGGTGTCCGATGGACGGGACGGGGTATAGGAATCCGTTCAGCTTGTGCGAGAGCGCAAGCGCGAATGCCCAGAAAGGCATCTTACGGGCCCTGCTGGCCGTCCTGATATCCTCCAGGTTTTTATACCAGTCGTCCCTCAGGGAGGTGACGCCGTTGATTTCCCGGATCGGATAATTGTCGAAGGACAGGAACGTCACCGGAACCTGGTTGAGGAAATTGTTCACATTGCCCAGGTAGCCGGTGTTGCCGCCCCACGCCCAGTTGGGATACAGGTTGATGTAACAGGGATGATCGGAATCATAGCGCTGAATGCTCTTGACGATTTGCGACAGCAACGCAAAATCAGATACGGAGGGCTCATCTGAAATATGATAACCGAACAGCGCCGGACATTCCCTCATCCGCTTTACGGTGCCGGAAACGTCGGAAAACAGTTCGTCACTCTTGATAATGAGCTTTACCCCGGCTTTTTCGGCATCCTCGAGGGCCTGCATCACCTCTGCCAGCGTATCATACCAGCCAAGGTACACATTGACACCAGCCTCTTTCATCGGCGTGAATTTCCAGGAGGTCTCGTTTGACTTGATCCCGGTCCAGGCAATGATGGGGAAAACCTCTTCCTCCGGATCCACAGGGGGATCGGGAGGAGAGGGGTCAACTGGATCCACTTTCTCATGACAAGCCACTGTCAAGAAAGCCGTCAAAGCAAGCAGGACCAAAGAAAATTTTTTACCCATTTGACTTAAAATATTATCACATCCCCTTCATATTCATAAGGATCTATCGACGTCTTAGTGGACGTAGCGCAAAGCACCTGACTGTCCTGGATGGGGAAAACCTCCAGGACAGGTGCTTCATATAATTCGTTTCCTTTATTCATAGCGATAGAGGCCTGCTTCATTCGTTTCAGCATTAAATTTGAGTAGATAGTACCCTTCTAAGAAATCAGACCCGGCAACTCCATAATTACCATCCAGTTTTCCGGTTTCCGGATCCACCTCCATAGGTGTAATCGTGAACAGGTTGGGAGTAATGGAAGTCCACTGTTGCTCGTTCGCCCAGGACCATGCATCGTAAACTTTGACTTCAAAATTACCCTTCATATACAGGAGTACTTCCCAGATGACGCCGTCCCTGGTTACACAAGAAAGGCCGGAAGTGGGGAGTTCACTGCCTTCGGAGAACCAGTTGAGCGGCCTGACGCCGATAGGCAGCATCGGCAGGGAAGCATTCGCCCCTGTGACCCAGAGACACTTCGTGATGCCGGAAGTGTACCAGTGATCCCTGAGGACAATCCATTTCTCGGATTTGATGAAATACACTTCCCACTTGTTCGTATGCCCGGTATAGCGTGCCGTGTTCCCGTCAAAGCAGTCGAAACGGTCTTTCTGGACCATCTCCTCGGCGTTTGCGCCATAGCCTTCGAATACCACCTTACAGTCTTTGTGGAATTCCATATCCCAGAAAACGCCGTGGCCATAGTCCTCAGCCATCTTGGTGATATCGGCCACCACGGTAAAGTTGATCATTTTCTCCACCTTCTGCGTGGCGATGTTGAAGCCCAGCCACAGAAGACCGAAAGACTCGGAATCAGGGACAGGGAAACTTCCCCATACCTTGCCGGATTCATCGATGCTGCTTCCGTTGACTTTTTCCGCTACTTTGAAAGAGGTTCCGATGGCAGCGAGGTCAGCGTCCGTCTTGTAGAAACCGGGAGAGAAAAGCGCCATTTCATAGACACTGGAATTGTTGTCCACCAGGTAGAGCTTTTCGGGAGCCGGTTCAGGCTTGATCAGCACATTTTCAGCGTCGGAGAGTTTTTTGGAAGTGGACAGATTGTTGGAATTGACGACCGTCAACTGCACATCCGGATAAAAAGCCTCGGTAATTGCACCGGGCGCCAAGTCCAGGTCTATGTTAAGGGTCTCGGAATTCCCGGAAAGTTCACCTTCACTCATCGCAAGGGTCCAACCTTGATGCATCACCCTGAGGGAATAAGAGGCAAGGGTCCCCGTGTTGTCATTTTCAAGGCTGGCGGTGAATTTCGCTGACTCGCCGGCGATGATTTCCGTCGCTCCACCGGCTCCGCGCAGGGATGCCGACAGAATCTTGGGAGCCGTCTTCTCGGGTTCCGGTCCCGGATCGGGGGTGACAGGTTTGTTACAGGAAATTGCAGTAACAGCAAGGGCTGCAAGTGCCCAGATCAGATGTTTTTTCATAATACTATGTGTTTTTAATTCTGCTTCTCAAGAGAAGCCTCCTGCGTGTATTTGTTATAAGTCAGCATATAGACTCCCGGCTTGAAGGTGGAGCCGGCAAGCCCGTAATTCTCGTCATTGACGGTAAGGGTCTGGGGAGTAACGGAATGCCAGGTCAGTTCCGTGGCCCAGGCGACCCAGCTGTATAACTTCAACTCAAAGTTGCTCTCCAGATACAACTGTAGCCGGAAGATATATTCATCGTCCGTTACCTTGACGGCTGACAGATAGCCGTGCGGCTCGGTACCGAACCAGTCGAACTGGCAGTCGGTATGCGGCTCCAGCGGGTATCCGGCATTCTTGCCGGTAACCCAGACCAGATCATCCTCATTATTGTACGTATTGACGATAAGCCATTTGTTATCTTCGTTATAGAAGAAGCGCCAGGGGCGGGAAGGGCCGGTAAAACGCGCGGATCCCGCTTCGATGTCGGCAAAACGGTCTGTCTGAAGGCAGTTCTTTACATCCGGGAAGCCCTTGAAAACGACCTGGCAGTCCCGTACAAGCGCCACGTTGTTCATAATCCGATAATGGGCTCCGCCCTTGATGTCCGGCTCCATTTTATCCCAGTCAATTTCGACAGTGTGATTCACCAGTTTGGAGATTTCAAAGGAATACATACTGAAACGCATATCCTTGATGCCATAGCCCTGGGATGAGGGGGTCGGGATTTCCGTACCTTCGCCGCTCTTGACGACCATGTAGTTGCCATCCCGCTTTCCCCATACCAGTGAAGAAAAGTCCGGCTTGCCGGAAACCACCTTCTCGGCAATCCAGAAGGACCTTCCGATGGGAGCGAGGGACGCGCTGGTCTTGAAGTCATAACTTTTCCCCTGGCGCTCCATGACAAAGGTTTGCCCCAGATTATCCACGATGTAGAGGCGGTCCGGCGTCGCCGGCCTGACGACAGAGACATTATGGTCATTGTCAAGCCGCTTCTCCGTCTTGCCCTTCACTACATTGGTGACACAGAGGGAAACTTCGGGGTAAAAGGCTCCTTCGGCATAATAGGCGCCGAAGGGCATTTCCGTCTCAAGGTAAATGTCTGCGGACGAACCGGAAAGGGTTCCGGCAACTGAAGCAATGACCGCATTGTTGGCCTTGAACTCGAGCGTGTACGAGGCAAGATCGCTGTAATCATCGTAAACATGTGCGGAGAATTTGACGATGTCTCCGGCGTTAACGCTCTTCCCTCCGGTCAGGGAGGTAAGACTGGCATCTTCCACCAAAGGCCTGGAAGCCCACTGAGGCCAGACTAGGTCTTTGTTGACCTTCGCTTCGCAGGACGCCAGGACGACAAGCCCCAGCAAAAAAGACTGTATTCTAATAAAAGTTTTCATCGTGCTGGTGAATTAAAGTTTCTTTGCAGCAGCATAGTCTTCCGACCATCCTTCCCTGGACCAGGTCTGGTCCAGTTCTTTTCCGAGCGCTTCCGCCTCATCGACAGCATAGTTGGGAATGGGCAGGTACTGGTGCGTAGGAATCTTTCCCTTGCACTTCTTGCAGCGCTGTGCATACTGATTGAAACGGATAAGGTCAATCTTCCGGATTCCCTCATAGAACAACTCGTGACCGCGTTCGGTAAGCAACGCATCCAGGAATTTCTCGGCACTGCCTGTCGCTGCTGCGGGCAACCCGGACAAGCCTGCACGTGCCCTTACTGCATTGACTGCATCTATAGCGGTCTGCGAAGGTGCCGACTTGGTCATACGGACTTCGGCTTCGGCGGACATCAGCAGCACGTCAGCCCAGCGTGCAAGGGGAATATCATTCCCCCAACAGGGAGCCGTAGGGGTTTCAGCAGGGAACTTGTTGACGATGTACCCGTCCCACTTGGTCCCGATATCCTGCGGACGGATCCAAACTCCGCCAGTCGTGTAATAACTGGTGACGATGGTCTCGGCGCGCTTGTCTCCGGGCTCGAAAGTATCATAAAACTTGGGCGAAAGGTTATAGGTCTGGCCCCAACCGGCACCCATGATTGAGAAGGGGGTCGGGTTGCCGAGATCATCCTTTTTTGCCGCATTTTCCGGTACCGCAAGCATCATGAAGGGGTTCATGTTACCCTCGCGGCTGTTTCCCGTAGAGGAAGGGTCGCAACTTACGGCCATGATGATCTCGCAGTTGAAGTCGTTGGCTTCCCGGAACATTTCGGCGTAGGGATTGGTTCCCTGCATGAACAGGGAATACTTGCCGTTGTCGAGTTCCGTGAACAATTCCGTCGCCTTCCTGTACCAGCCGTCCATGTGGTAGCCTTCGTTGAGGCAGTGCCGCATGAGGCAGACGCGGGCGTAGTCGGCCGTGTAACGTCCCTTTTCCGCCTGTGACTCGGCAACATTCTTGACGGCGAAGTCAAAGTCGTCATAAATCCATTGCGAAATCTCATCCAGGGAAGGGCGCACGGCATTCGTGAGTTTTTCTGTATTGGACACATCCGCAGGGTCTGTGATGAGGGGAACGGGACCATAGGTATGAAGAAGATTGTACATATGCAGTCCCCTGCACAGGCGGGCTTCCCCAAGCAATTCATTCTTTGTGGCTTCCGGCAGCACGGATTCAGGAGCGTCCTGCAGGATGCCGATGATTTCCGTAAAGCGCGTCACCTCGCGGGTCTTGGGATAGTGGTTGGGGTTGTCCGCATGCAGGTAATCCCGTACATAATAGACTGTCAGGTTGAAATTTGCCTGGGACAGGTAACGGTAATTCTGGCTCCAAACGCCAATTTCCCAAGGAGCCATCGTGTCGGACGTATATTCGAAGTGTTTGAGAACACCGCCCTCGGGAATGTACCAGGGGTGCTGGTTCGCCCTCGACGCTCCGAGGTAATAAGTCCACGGGGTGGTGAACGGCGTATAGCAGGTCATCATAAGGGTTTGATAATCAGACGCCGAACCGGGATAGTTCGTGCTGGTGAAAACCCCGTATATCTTCGGATCGAAATCCTTTTCGCAGGAGGTGGTGACAACGGCTGCGACAATCAGTAAATAAAGGAGAGGCTTTCTCATTTCAAATCCTATTTAAAGTTGAATTTTAAACCAAGTGAAAAGGTCCGGGACATGGGATAACCGGCCGGGGATGAGGAATTACCCGTGTAGATTTCCGGGTCCACGCCGGCAAAGGTCGTGAACGTGAGAGGGTTCTGGGTGTCGAAATAGACCCTGATGTTTTCAACTCTCTTGGAGAGTACGCTGCCAAGGATGGCTCCGTTGATGTTGTATCCCAGGGTAATGTTCCTGACGCGGACGAAGGAGGCATCCTGACGCCTCAGGTCCGTGCCGGCATTGCCGGGAAGCGAAACTCCCTTGACGGATGCGATTCCGGGCAGGTCACCGGAGGTGTTGTTCTGCGAGTTCCACAGGCGGTAGGCATACTGGTTGGAGTTCTGAGGAGTCGTATAGGAGAATTGGGCAGCATTGGCCCACTGCAACGCATAATTGTATTTGGTGGCGCCGAACTGGCCGTAGAAGAAGATATCCAGGTCGAAGTTCTTGTACCTGAAGGTATTGCCGAAGCCGATGGAGATCTTTGGCAGGACATCCTCCATATAGATGTCGTCCATCGTGATCATGCCGTCCTTGTTCTTGTCTTCTATGATGGCATAACCGGGCATCTGCGCGTCTTCAGAGAGGGATTTCTGCGATTCCGGCATATTCGAGCGGTCTGAATTGATGATGCCGGCCACTTTGTAGTAGTAATTGGCGTTCATAGGCTCGTTTACCTTGATCTGGTATTCAGCGTAGTCGTAATTCTCCGCCCGCTTCACCCAGTACATGCCATAGCGCGTAAGGGTTAACTGGGAGGTCCACTTGAAGCCGTCGGCCGTCTTGATGTTCAGGGAGTTGATTACCGCATCCCAGCCGTGCCTGTAGTAATGGCCGTAGTTGACGGGGCGGCTGCCGACCATGTTCAGGGGTTCGCCGGGGGCTACGCCCAGAAGGTCGGTCACGTCGTTGCGGAAGAAATCGATGCTACCCCAGATCCTGTCTCCGAGGATGTGGAAATCAAGGCCGATGTTCTTCATGATGGTCTTTTCCCAGGTGACGTCCGGGTAGTCCGCTCCTGACTTCATGTAAGGGATATAGACGGTATTGTTGTTGTCGAAATACACGTAGTTGGTAGCCAACTCATAAAGGCCGTACAGCGACGTTCCGAGGTTGTCGCGTCCGGTGACACCGTAACTGCCGCGCAGCTTAAGCAGGTTGATCCAGGAGACGTTCTTCATGAAGGGCTCGTTGGAAATCTTCCATGCGAGCGACACTGAAGGGAACCAGGCATATTTCTTTCCGGGGAAGAATTTGTCGGTTCCGTCCCGGCGCAGGGTGGCGGCAATCACATAGCGGTCCAGGAAGTCGGCGGATACACGGCCGAACTGGGAACGCTTTTCGTTCTCATACTTTGAAGAGGTCGGATAGAAGGGTCCTGCGGCTCCGCCGACGCTGTCCGGTCCGATGAGGTCGTTAGCGTTCTTGTAGTCCAGTTCCAGCGTGTTGCCCGAGGTCTTGTACCAGCCAAAACCCAGCACAGCATCCAAATCAACGATGTTTCCGAATTTCTGTTTGTAGGTCAACATCACCTCAACGGTCTGGTCGTTCCGCTGCGCATCACCCAGATGTCCTCTGGAAACCCCGACAATCTCATAATACATCATGTCCGTAGGAATGTAGAGGGAGCGCTTGGCGGTTTCGCGGTTGTAGCCGTAGACGGCGCGCATTTTCAGAATGTCCTTCCAGATATTGAGATCGGCGGAGAAGTTGACATACCAGCCGGTGGAGTTCGTCATGTCTTTGAAGTTGGCCATTTCAGAAGGATTGGCGATGGAATTGCGGTAGCGCATGATCTTTCCCTCCGCATCCGTTACCGTATAGGTGGGAGGGAACATCAACGCCGTCTGGAGGGCATCCTTGCCGATACCGCCCGCTCCGCCGCCGTCGGCGTTGGAGTTCGTGTACTCATTGGAGTTGATGTTCAGGATGGCATTGAGCTTCAGGAACGGGAATACCTGGGCGGACAGGTTCGAACGCAGGGTGTAGCGCTTCATCCTGGAATTGATTACCGTACCCGTCTGGTCGAAGAAGTTGCCTCCCAGATAATATTTTACGTACTTGCTGCCTCCGCTGATGGTGACGGAATGGTTTTGGATGCTTCCGGTACGCATTACATAATCCAGCCAGTTGGTGGTCTTGGCGTTCGCTATGTCGTAGGGCGTATATTCGGGAGACCAGTTCCCGTCGTATTCGGCGCTTCCGTAGGGGGCCATGCGGTGGTTGTACAGATAGATTTCCTTGCTGAAGACATTGGCGAAGTTCATGTACTCCTGCGAATTCAGCGGCTCCATGTACTTGTAGTTGGTCACTACGGAGAAATTGGTTTCCAGAGAAACCCGCGGCGAGGTCTCGGCGCCCTTCTTGGTCGTGATAAGGATAACGCCGTTCGCAGCGTTGATACCATAGATGGACGCGGATGCATCCTTGAGTACCTCTATGGATTCGATGTCTCCGGGGTTGAGGCCCGCAAGGCCGGAGCGGTTGATGGAGTTCGGGGTTTCAATCGTACCGCGGCCCACTTCGAGCGAGCCGGAGGGCATCATGATTCCGTCAACTATATAAATAGGTGTACCGCCGCCGCGGATGGAGATATCCACATTGCCTCCGGGCTGGGCACTGCTGATCGTGGCCCTGAGTCCGGCGGCCTTTCCCATAAGCAACTGGGAGACGTTACTGTTGGATACCCTGTTGATGTCCGCTGCCTTGACGGTTGCAACGGAAGTCGTCAGGTTCTTCCTGAGCGTGGTACCGTATCCGATGGCAACCGCCTCATTGATCATCTCCGTGTCTTCCTCCAGGACAACGTCCATCGTTGCACGGGTGACCTTTAAATCCTGGGAAGTATAGCCCAGGCAGGCAACACTCAAAACCTGTCCCTTTTCCACCTCTATGGAATACCTGCCCTCTATATCGGTAATCACGCCCTTGCTGGTTCCCTTAATCATTACGGAAGCACCGATGACGGCGTCTTCCCGTGTATCGGTAATTTTTCCGGACACCTTGAACCGGCCCGAATCGGCACGTACCTGGCGCGGAGGCGCCGGCGTAACAACGATTTTGTCCCCCACCAGCGTGTAAACAAGGTTGAAACGGGACAATTCGGTTGTCAGCAACTCTTTGATGGATATATCCTTGCCGCTTATGCTGATGGTGGGGGAATCGGGGAGCTGGACATCTCGATAAGATACGGAATAAGGAGACTGCGCTTCAACGATTGAAAGCAACTCCTTTATGGGTGCATCCTTGATATCGAGGTCAATCTTTCCCGTCTGCGCCGCTGCCGGCGAAGAAAGAATGACGAACGTCAGGAAAATGAACAACTTATCCTTCATGGTTAAACTATTGTTGAATAATGATTAGATGGTCGTCGATGATGGAATATTTAAAGCCGTAATGTATCTTCAAAATATTGAGGATATCTTCCACGTGTTTGTCCGCAAAGGCTCCGGTATATAAGTCAGAGGTATTAAGACTCTCCGGATATTGAATTTGAACGCCGAAACGGTGTTCGAGGATCTCAAATACCTTGCAAAGAGGATCGTGGGAAAAAATAACATTCGAGCCCATCCAGGCCGTTTCTATCCTCATGTCCGTATGCACCACTTCCGTGGAACAGGTCCCTTTGTCGTAAACGGCCTTTTCCCCGGGCTGGACGACCACTTCCCCGTAGCCGCCGTCAACGCTGACGCTTCCCTCAAGGACAGAAGTTTCTATAATATCACGGAAGGGATATGCATTGACATTGAACTTGGTTCCGAGGTCTCGGATACGGAGATTAGGTGTAACGACGATAAATGGGGAATCCGGGCGATGCTGGACTTCAAAAAAACCTTCCCCATCCAATTCGACCACCCGGGAGGAAAGCCCATAGGAGGGACTGTATGTCAGGGTGGAACCTGCGTTGAGACACACCAGCGAACCGTCTGGAAAATGAACCAGCGATGGGCTCTCCGATCCGGATTTTACCGTCAGTTTGGATGCAGATACTCGCTCAAATGCGGCACTTTTTCGGGAAAGACACACGCCCAAAATTCCGCAACTGGCTAAAAGGCACACGGCAAAGGCCCAGCAAACAAAACGACGGACAGGCGAAACTGACGGGCGGAAAGTATTAGAAAACATGCTCCCATATCCATTTTTTGTCCCGTACGCAGGGAAATCGGCCCATTCTTCTGCCATTTCAGTTTTGAGGTCGGTATCGCGAACTGATTCCAGTTCTTCCAGGAAGAGGTCGAAGTCTTCCGGGGTAAGTTTCTCAGCCTTGAATTTTTTAATCAGCGGGGTCTTTTCCATACTCTTATTAGCTACGTTCAAATTATAACATCGGAAACTTTGACTTTATGATTTTTAGTGCTGCACACAACTGATTGCTTACTACCTGTGTCTGAATACCAAGGCGCCGTGCGATTTCACCCACCCCCAATTCCAACTCCTTGTTCATGATAAATATTTCCTTTTGCCTTGGAGTGAGACACTTTTTCCCTTCTTCCACCGCCCTCATAAACACATCAAAGTCGTATTGGGTGGAATCGATTCCAGAATCATGCACACATTCTACATAATCCCGCAAAAAGGGATTTTTGGCCAAACGGCGCAATTCCTTAAGAATCTGGTGATACGAGATGGTAAAAAGATAGGACTTGACAGGTTTTTCTTCATCCAGGCAATTCCTTCGCATCCACAATTTTGCAAAAGTGTCCTGAACGATATCTTCAGAAACCGTTCTTGACTTGCAGTACTGGAAGGCAAATGTAAACAGGGAAGGGCCATAGCGGTCGTAAAGCAGTTTGAAGCTTTTAGCGTCCGCTGAATCCCGGATTTTTTTGATAAGTACCCTGTCCTCCTGCATAGGATAATGCATACCATCTACATATATACTATCCATAAAACGGAAAATATAACATAGACTTTTGACTGGATGTTGACGGCACTGTCCCTCCAAGACAGCACGCGGCGACCTCGATTTTCGTCGTTTTTCTGCGTTCCGGCGTGCCGGCAGCATGCCGCGCCCTCGATTTT
>LXOW01284854.1_pt1 | contig 60742 bp, 56 predicted proteins | sample 1368591 | NCBI WGS metagenome assembly LXOW01 (sample SAMN04884650, study PRJNA319009) | bovine gut metagenome | isolation source: Cow rumen | host: Bos taurus | place: Italy: Legnaro (PD) | collected 2014-07-09
GTCCGGGCGTTGGCGTCTGAGCCCAAGCTCCTGCTGCTGGACGAGCCGGCGGCGGGCATGAACCCCTCCGAGACCCACGAGCTCATGGACAACATCCGCATGCTCCGGGACCAGTTCAACATCGCCATCATGCTCATCGAGCACGACATGAACCTGGTCATGGGCATCTGCGAGGGCATCGCCGTGCTGAACTACGGGAAGATCATCGCCAAGGGCACCCCCAAGGAGATCCAGAAGAACCCCGTGGTCATCGAGGCGTATCTGGGAGAGGAGGCAGTCCATGCTTGAAGTCAGCGGCCTGAACGTTTATTACGGCAACATCCACGCCCTGAAGGACGTGTCCTTCTCCGTGCAGGAGGGGGAGATCATGACCCTCATCGGCGCCAACGGCGCGGGCAAGAGCACCACGCTGTTGACCCTGTCCGGCCTCAAGAAGGCCACTACCGGCACCATCCAGTTCATGGGCAAGGACATCACCAAGACCACGCCCCAGAGCCGGGTGGCCATGGGCATCTCTCAGTCCCCCGAGGGGCGGCGGGTATTCCCGGGCCTCACGGTCCTCGAAAATCTGGAGATGGGCGCGTACCTCCGCAAGGACGACTACTCCGCCGATATGGAGAAGGTCTTTGCCTACTTCCCCCGGCTGAAGGAGCGGAGGAAGCAGACCGCGGGCACCCTGTCCGGCGGCGAGCAGCAGATGCTGGCCATGGGCCGGGCCCTCATGAGCCGACCGAAGCTGATGCTCCTGGACGAGCCGTCCATGGGCCTTTCGCCCCTGCTGGTGTCGGAGATCTTCGAGATCATCCGCAAGCTCAACGAGACCGGCACCACCATCCTGCTGGTGGAGCAGAACGCGGCCCTGGCCCTGAAGCTGGCCCACCGGGCGGCGGTCATGGAGACCGGCCGTATCGTCCTTGCCGGCACCGGCGAGGAACTGAGCAAGAGCCCCGAGGTCCAGAAGGCGTACCTGGGGGGCTGAGCGCAGAAAAACCGCATACGAAACAGGAGGACCTCACCCGAGGTCCTCTTTTTGTATACCGAAAACCCCGCCATAGTGGCGGNNNNGGGGGAGCTGTCACCGAAGGTGACTGAAGGGGTATTCTTCCACACTTTTTGTTGAAGAGCGACTTTTTTGACAGGCTGTAATGATCCCCCGGCTCCGCCGGGGGATCATTATTTAATTGCCTAAACTGAAGGTACGCAGCCGCCTCGTGGGGGCGGGGGTCACCAGCCGGAAGGTACGCAGCCGTATGGTGGGGGCCGGGGTCACGATCCGGGCCGGCGAGGGCGTCACGATGTAGTACCACCCGCTGCCGCCGTTGTTGGGCGTGGGCCCCTGGGGCGTGGGTCGCCCCGGCTGGGGCGCGGGCACGATGGGCGGCTCCGTCACCGGCACGGACGTCACCGGCGGCACGTACCGCTGCGGCGTGGGTGTGGGCGTAGGCGTGGCCGTGGGGGTCGCCGTGGGGGTAGCCGTAGGCGTAGGCGTCGGTGTGACCGTAGGCGTGGGCGTCCAGGTGGGCGTGGCCGTGGGCGTCGGCGTGGGCGTGGGGGTAGGCGTGGGCGTGGTCCCGGCCTTGTCCAGGGTCAGCAGCAGCGCCTCATGCCGCAGGGCGTCCCCCTCCCAGAATATGAGCAGGCAGGGCCAGTGAAGGTCCTCCCCCTCCAGCACCAGGATCACCTCCGGGGCGTCGATCTTCCCCCGCCGGAGGGGCTCCGCGAGAGCGTCCAAAGCCGCTTCCGGGTCCAGGAGATATCCCTCCCGAGCGTTGTCGGGGACCGGCCCCGCCAGGGGCCGCAGTTCGAACACGAGGGGATAGATCACGCCGTCGGACAGCACCTCCACCCGGGCGGAGGTCTCCGTCAGGGACAGCCGTTTCGCCTCCAAAGTGGATATGGCGGCGGTTTCCTGGGCCGATGTCCCGGCGGCCAGGCCGAAGAAGAGGCCCCCCGTCAGCAGCGTCAGGACCAGGGCGGACAGCAGCGTCATGTAGCGAAGGGCGCCCGAAGCCCCCTCCCGCTCCACGTGCCGGATCATGCCCTCGTGCTCGTCGTTGAACTCGGGGTAGATATCATGGCATTCTTCTTTTCCGGTATACTCTACCATGCGCCGCCCTGACAGCCTGAAAGCTTAGGAAAAGCTGGCGGGAGGCAACCGCCTCCCGCCGGGCAAATGTACAGCGAAATATGGCTGAAGAAGGCGCTTACGCCTGCTCGCCCTTCCAGACGGTGACCTGGGGGAAGGGGATCTCGATACCCTTCTCGGCGAAGAGGATGCGCAGCTCCCGGTTCAGCCGCCGCCGGGCGATGAACACGTTCTGCTCCTTGCAGGCCACGGTGAACCGGAGCACCACGGCGGAATCCGCCAGCTGCTCCACGCCCATGTAGTCGGGAATGGCTTCGAACACGTCGTCGTTCCGCTCGAAGATGGCGGGCAGGGCCTCCTTGATGATGGCCTCGGCGTGGGGGATGTCCTCGCCGTAGGTGATGCCGATCTCGGACACAGCCAGGGACAGGGCCTTGGACCGGTTCTGGAAGTTGCGGATGTCGGAGTTGTTCACCACCTTGTAGTTGCCGCCGGGGTCCACCACCGTGGTGGTCCGGACGCCGATGCGCTTCACCGTGCCGCGGAAGTCGTCCAGGATGATGATGTCGCCCACGTTGTACTGGCTCTCCAGCACGATGAACAGACCGGAGATCACGTCCTCAATGAGCCGCTGGGCCGCGAAGCCGATGATCAGAGTGACGATGCCGAGACTGGCGAAGGCGGCGGTGGGGTTGAGGCCCAGAAGGGTCAGGGCCCAGACGATGCCCAGGATCACGCCCAGGTAGGTGACGATGTTGCCCACCAGGTCGTTCACCGTGCGCATCCGGGCGTTCCGGGCCAGCAGGTTCAGCAGGAACCGGAGCACCGCGCAGATCACGTAGGTCAGGGCCAGGGCGCCGATGGCGGCCAGGATGCGGGCGATGACGGTCTCAAAACCGCCGGCTTCCCGGGCGAACAGGGTGGACAGCTGCTCCCGCAGGTTCTCGCTCACGGGGCCCAACGCGTTGGACTGGCCGGCGAAGAGGACGAAGATGAGGAGCACCAGGGCCACGATGAAGCCCACCACTCCGGAATTGGTACGGGATTTGTTCTTGCTCATGTTAGGATCTCCTTTCGATACCTGGGTACTTGCTTTTCTATCTAAACGATCGGGATCAATCCGCTTCAAAGGTGGCCGACACGATGACGTTGTGGCCCGGCATGGTGAAGCTGAAGGGACTGTAGTATTCGCCGGAGGGCGTGATCGGGGTGCCGTCCACCGTGATGCTGGCGATCCTGTAGCCAGAATCCGCCGTCACGGAGCCGGACACGGAAGCCCCCTCCGCGGCGCTGCCCTGCACGCTGATGCTGCCGCCCGTGCCCGCGCTGGGCGTGATGGTGTAGGAGGAGGGCGAATCGGCTTCGAAGGTGGCGGAGCAGTAGACGTCACTGGCGGGCATGGTGAAGGAATAGGACTTGGTCGTATCGGATTCGCCGACGGATACGCTGGTCCCGCCCACCGTCATGGACGCGATATGGTAGCCCGGCGCCGCCTCCGCGGTGACATTCACCGTATAGCCTTCCGCGGCATTCTCCGGTCCATAGATGGTGCCGCCGGAGCCTTCGGAATAATGGATCGTATAGAGATCAGGCGTGCTGCTGGAATCCTCCTGGTAATAGAGGTAGATGGTGACGGGCGCGCCGTCCACCGTGAAGCTGGTGCCGTGGATCTCCGTGTCGGAGGACTCACAGCCGTAATAGTGCCACCCGGAGATAGGCGTGGGTATGGTGAAGGTATTGGTCCCGTTCTTAGCCTGGAACGAATAGCCCTCGGCCACGTGCTCAGGATCGCAGACGATGGTCACGGTGTAGGTACGGACGTAATTGAGATAGATGGTCACGTCATCGCCTTCGATCTTAGCATGGTGGTCGGAATAATCGGAGGAGCCTTCTCCCGAATAGGTGCCTGCGTAAGCCCACCCGTCGTTGGCCGTAGGCGGCGAGAAGGAGATCGTCTGGCCGTCCTCGCCCGTGTAGGTCTGGTAAGGGGCGCCCTCCGAAGGATCGGGGAGCACATAGACGGTATAGTATACCGGATTCTCCGCGAAGGTGGCCACCACGGCAACGTTGGTAGCGTCGCCCAGGGGGTAGGAGATCTCGGCGTAGTCGTCCTCCTCGTCGCTGCCCGTATAGATGGTGGTGCCGTTGGCCGTCACGGACACGATATGGTTGCCCTCCGTCGCCTCCACTTCGATGGTCACGGGGCTGTCCTGTATGGTGGCGGAATCCGGACCCCAGACTTCGCCGCTGCCGGAGGAGGTGTAGGTGAAGGAATACTCCGCCAGCGTATAGTTCATGGTGACGTCCACGTTGCTGCTCTGGATGGTGACGGTGCGGTTGGCGGTGTCGTACACCGTGGTGCCGCTGACGGAACCCATGCTGGCGAAGACGTAGCCGGCGTTGGCCGAGGGGGGCGTGATGGTGACCACGTCGCCGGTGTATTTGCCGGTGATCGTGGTCTCGGAGGCGGCGGCCTCCGGATCCACATGCACGGTCACGGTATAGGTGGGATCCGCCTCGAAGTTGACGGTCACCGTGAAATCGGAGGTGATGGTCACGAGGCCGTGGCCCTCCTCCTCGTTCAGCTCCCAGGAGGAGCGATCGCCGGAGGTGGTGACGCCGGTATAATGGTATCCGGGCTTGGCCTCCCAGAAGAAGTATACCGTGTTGCCGCCGGATACGGAGCGGGACACCTCGCCGCCCGCCTCGGGGGAGGCGACGATGCTGAAGTTGTAGATGATCTCCTTGAAGTGGGCCACCACGTTGGCGTTCTCATAGCCCATCTGGAAGTACAGCGTATGATCGCTGTCCTCGTAGGGATCCATGACGCCGCCGCTGTAGGTCCACTCGTCGAACTCATAGCCCGATTCGGGCACCGCGGATACGGTGACCCAGTCGCCGGGGTTGGGGCTGGCTTCGGAGGCCTCCACCGTGCCGCCCCCGTTGGGATCGGAGCTGGTGTAGACGTAATAGAACTCGTTGGAGGTGAAGAACTTGAAGGTCACCGAGGTGTTGGCGGTCAGGGTGAAGGACGCGCCGTCGCCGGTCTCCATCAGATCCACCGAACCGTCGCTGGAGGAGACGGAGGGCCAGTCGCCCCAGTCGGTCTCTATGTCGTTGGGTTCCCAGGTCAGGTTGATCACGGTCCCCTTCTCCGCCTGGAAGGAGGAGGTGTGGCCGTTGGCGTAGCCCGTGCCGTACTGGCCGCCGATGGTGGACAGGGAGACGGTGTACATGGTGGGCGTGGGCTCCACGTAGGTATAGGGCTTGGTGGTGGGAGAGGGCGTGGGCGTCTCCGTAGGCGTGGGCGTGGGAGTCGGCGTGGGCGTCTCCGTGGGGGTCGGCGTGGGGGTGGCCGTGTCCGCGGGACCGGGGGTCACCACCACGGAGGTGGGATCCTTGGGGGGCGTGGTCTCGCCGCCGGAACCGGAGCCGGAACCGCCGCCACCCTTGTGCTTCAGCTGGATAAACAGGGCTTCCTTCCGCAGGGTCTCGACCCCGTCCTTGTCCGGGGTGGTGAACAGCAGCAGATAGCCGTATCGGTTGTCTAAATGTTCAAATAACAGCTCCTCTTTGGCGGAGACGACCTCCCCCTGGAGCACCGGGTCCCCCAGAGCCTCCACTTCCTCCGGGGTGAGCCGCAGCCAGCCGCCGGGGGTCACAGGCTCCTCCTCGTCCTGGCTGCCGCTGAGATAGGGCACCAGCATATAGGACAGGGGGTAGGAAACGTCCGTCTCCTCCAGATCCGTGACGATCTCCACATGGGCAGAATCGGTGGTGACGTCCAGCAGGGCGGGGCGGATGAGGGCCACCCGGGTCAGCGCCAGGAACGTCAGCAGCACCGTCGTCACCGTGGCGGCCACGAAGGGCGTGACGGGCAGAAGGGACGAGAGCCCGGCGCGGGCCTTGGCCTCGGCGCTGGACCGTTCCTTGTGGGATATCATGGTCTCGTGTTCGCTGTTGAACTCGAGGTAGATATCGTGTAATTCTTCTCTTCCTGCATATTTTCCCATATCCTACAGTATAGCCCTGTTTTCGCGGCTTCGCAAGCTAAAATTTCATTGGCAGACCATACAAAACATGGGAAAAACAGGGCCTCCCGCGTCTGCGGGAAGCCCTGAGAGTCGCTTGATGCAGTTGTGCTTTGTGGTTAGAAAATGGGCACCACGGCGCCGGAGTAGGTCTTGTTGATGAAGTCCTTCACTTCGGAGCTCTGGAGGGCCTTCAGCAGGGCCTGGACGTTCTCGTTCTTCTCGTTCCCTTCCTTGACGCAGAGGACGTTGGCGTAGGTCTGGGCGCCGGAACCGGAGGCGTCCTCCACGGCCAGGGCGTCGGTGCCCGCGTTGAGGCCGGCCTGCAGGGCGTAGTTGCCGTTGATGACGCCGAAGTCAAGGTCAGCGAGGGCCTTGGAGATCTGGGCGGCCTCCATCTCCACGATGTCGATGTTCTTGGGGTTCTCCACCACGTCCAGCTTGGTGGCGTTGGAGGCGGCGTCGATGCCGTCCTTCAGCTTGATGACGCCCTCCTGCTGGAGGAGGAGCAGGGCGCGGGTCTCGTTGCTGCCGTCGTTGGGCACGCCGATCTTGGCGCCTTCAGGCAGGTCAGCGAGGGACTTCACCTTGCCTGCGTAGATGCCGAAGGGCTCGTAGTGGATGGCGCCCACGGACACGATGTGGGTCTTGTTCTCGGCGTTGAAGGTGTTGAGGTAGGGGGTGTGCTGGAAGTAGTTGGCGTCAAGGCTCCCGTCCTCCACGGCGGTGTTGGGCTGGACGTAGTCGGTGTATTCTACCACCTCCAGAGTGATGCCCTGCTTCTCGAGGATCTTGGCTGCCTCACGGAGGATCTCGGCGTGGGGGGTGATGCTGGCGCCTACCTTGATGGTCTTGCTTTCGGCGGCCTTTTTGCCGCAGGCGGCGAAGGACAGGACGAGTGCGATGGTCAAAATGATGGCGATGATCTTTTTCATGGTTGTATTCTCCTTTGCTGATATCTTTTTTGTTTTAGCTTTGTTCCCGGATGCGTTTATCGGAACGGTGGGCGATCCGGCTGCCCGCCTCCTGAAATACCTGGACGATGAGCACCAGCAGGATCACCATGACGAACATGATCTCGCTGTTGCTGCGGTAGTAGCCATAGTTGATGGCGATGGCTCCGAGGCCGCCGCCGCCCACGATGCCCGCCATGGCCGAGTAGCCCAGGATCGTGGTGATGGCGATGGCCGCGCCGGTGATGAGGGAGGGTTTGGCCTCCGGCAGGATCACCCGGAGCAGCACCTGAGCGGGGGAAGCGCCCATGGACAGAGCCGCCTCGATGACCCCCCGGTCCACCTCTCGGGCCGAACTCTCCACCATCCGGGCGATGAAGGGCGCCGCGGCGATGGTGAGGGGGGAGAGGGTGGCTTTCGAGCCGATGGTGGTGCCCATGATGGCTCGGGTGAGGGGCATGACCCACACCAGGAGGATGATGAAGGGCACCGACCTAAGGAGGTTGATGACCACGCCCAGGACCCGGTTGAACACGGGCCGGGGCTTCAGCCCCTGGGGATCCGTCAGGATCAGCAGCAGGCCCAGGGGAAGGCCGATGGCGTAGGCCACCAGCGTGGACCCAAGGGTCATATAGAGGGTCTCCCAAAATCCCTTCACGATGAGGGAAAGCATTTCGGTCAACAGCACTCAGATCACCTCCTCGAAGGAGACCTCCGCCTGGCGAAGGAACTCCAGCATTTTATCTATGATGGCCTGGTCCTCGGGCAATTGCAGGATCATCTGCCCGTAGAAACGGCCGTTCAAAGTCCGTGTGTCCGCAAAGACGATGCTGGCCGGGGCGCCGGTGCGGAGCACCATCTTGGCCACCAGGGGCTGGTCCGTCCTGTCCCGCCCGTCGAAGGTGATGCGCAGGAACCGCCCTTCCCCGAAGCTCTCCTTGGGGGGCACCTGGCTGGAGGGGACGATGAGCTTCCGGGCCGCCATGCTCTTGGGCCGGTGGAAGATCTCCTCCACGGAGCCCAGCTCCTCCACGTGGTTGTCCGCCAGGATCGCCACCCGATGGCAGATGGCCTCCACCACCCGCATCTCGTGGGTGATGACCACCACGGTCACGTTCAGCTCCCGGTTCAGTTCCTTGAGAAGGTCCAGGATGGACAGGGTCGTGGTGGGGTCGAGGGCGGAGGTGGCTTCGTCGCACAGCAGCACCTGGGGGTCCGTGGAGAGGGCCCGGGCGATGGCCACCCGCTGGCACTGGCCGCCGGAGAGCTGGGCGGGGTAGGCGTCCCGCTTCTCAGAAAGGCCCACCCGCTCCAAAAGCTTCTCGGCCTTCTGCCGGGCCTCCTTTTTGGATACGCCGGCCAGGAGCAGGGGGAAGCACACGTTGTCCAGCACGCTCTTCTGCTGCAGGAGGTTAAAGCCCTGGAAGATCATGCCGATGTTCCGCCGCTCCTGCCGAAGCTCCTTTTCGGAAAGCGCCGTCAGCTCCTTCCCGTTCACCGTCACCGTGCCCGCCGTGGGCTTCTCGAGGAGGTTGATGCACCGGACCAGGGTGCTCTTGCCCGCCCCGGACAGGCCGATGACCCCGAAGATCTCCCCCTCGAATATGGTGAGGTCCACGTCCTTCAGCGCGGTGACGGCCCCGTCCCCCGTGCCGAAGATCTTGGTGATGCCCTTCAATTCAATGATCGGCTTTCCCATGTCGCCTATTCTTTCTCCTTCAAACAAAAACCCCTGACCAAACTACAGTCAGGGGCGAAAAATTCGCGGTACCACCTTGATTTCGCAGCCGCCTCGCGGCGGATGCCTCACGGAGTGCCAACACACTCCTGCGCGATGACGGGCGCCCCCGTCGCGGACTACATCTCGCCCGCGCGGCTCCGGGACCATGTTCCTCGACCCATCCGCACCCCGCTTCCACCTCATCGGGGCTCTCTTGGCCGTACCTGATCGAGTACTCTTCCCTTCATTGCCTTTCGGTATGAAATTAGATGCAGTTTACCCCATATCGGTCCGTTTGTCAAGAGATAATATACGATTTCTTTTTCCTTTGAAATCCGGGCCGTAGGGGAGGGGCTTGCCCCTCCCGCAAAATAATACTATAATACAAGGCAGATCATGCGCGACAAGAACGAAACAACCGCCCTGAGGAAGGGCGACCTATACCTGATCGGGGGGTGCCTGCTGGCGGCCCTGGTCTTCTGCGGCCTGTGGCTGCTGACGAGGGAGGGCGGGGCCGCCGTGGTGGTGGAACAGGACGGGAAGGAGACCGCCCGCTACTCCCTGACCGAGGACAGGACCGTGAAGATCGAGGGCGAGGAGGGCTATAACCTTCTGGTCATCGAGGGGGGCGAAGCCTGGCTCTCTGAAGCCGACTGTCCCAACCTCCTGTGCGTCAAGACCGGCAAGATCCGCTACGCGGGCCAGAGCATCGTGTGCCTGCCCCATCATCTGGCGGTGCGGATAACAGGAGGGGCGTCCGCGCTGGACGCTGTGACCGGCGGATGAAGACGAAGAAGCTGACCACCCTGGGCCTCTCGGTGGCCCTGGCGTTGATCCTCTCCTACGTGGAGAGCCTGCTGCCGCCCCTCATGGCCGTGCCGGGGGTGAAGGTGGGCCTGCCAAATATCGTCATATTGTTCCTGCTCTATCGATACGGGTGGAAGGAGGCGGCTTCCGTGTCCCTCCTGCGCCTCGTTCTGACCGCCGCCCTGTTCACGGGCTTCGCCGCCTTCTTCTACGGCCTTTCCGGCGCGGTTTTGAGCCTTCTCGGCTCCGCCCTTCTCAAAAAGTCCGGTCGCTTCTCCCCCCTGGGGGTCAGCGCGGCGGGGGGCGTGCTCCACAACCTGGGGCAGATCGCCCTCGCGGCCCTGGTCCTGGACAGCGGGTACATCTTCGCGTATCTCCCCGTCCTCCTTCTCTCCGGCACCGCGGCGGGGGCGCTGGTGGGGATCCTTGCCGGCATCCTTATCCAACGGACCGACATACGGCGGTAACCCCTTTCGGCCCTGCGGGCCACCTTCATCCATGGGCTGACGCCCGGCCTCGCTGAGAAATCTCCACCGGAGTTTTCTCCGGGCGCCGCGGCCCCATTCCGCTCTGCGGAACAGGGCAGGCAAAAAAACGCCCCTGGTCCCAGGACCGGGGGCGTCATGCTTTTCAGGTTCAGTTGTTCTTGGCCACGATGATCTCCACCTTCTCGGAGGTGACGCTGACCCGGATGTCGCTGGCCACGGCGCCCAGGATGGACTTGCCGATCTCCTCCTCGCTGATGCCGATGTCGCTGAGCTGCCACTGGTAGTCGCTGGGCTTGGCCCCCTTCTTCTTGCTGCCGGAGGGGTTCTTCACGCCGCTCAGCACCGCCTCCCAGATGCGGCTGGAGAAGCTGGCCGCCTCGTTCCGGCCGGAGGAGGATACCTGCAGGAGCTTCTTGTACTCCTCGCTCCCCACCCGGGCCGCGAAGCAGATGTGGATCCGGTAGGCAAGGCCCGTGCCCTCCACCCAGAAGTCCCGCTGGGTCTGGCCGGCCACCCGCTGGACGAAGCCCACGGATTCCTCCATCAGCAGCTCCAGCTGCATGGAGGCCTGACGGGTCATGTTCTGCATGTCCGCAAAGGCCTTGGCCACATCCACGGCCTGCTCCAGCTGCACCTCGCCGGGGTCCATGTGGACCGTGGCGGACCGGCGCTGGCGCTTGGAGGGTCGGTTGGACTGTTCGAAAGCCGCGGCGGCGGTCTCCTTCTGGCCCTGGAACTGGACGATGTTGAAGTAGGGGTAGGGGATCTCGATGCCGTACTTGCGGAAGGCGTCCAACACCCGCAGGTTCACGTCCGTCTGGGCGATGTTGCCGTTGGTGGTCCGGGCCACCCAGATGGTGGTCTTCAGGATCAGGGCGCTGTCCCCGTACTGGGAGAAGTACACGGGGCCGGAGTCCTCCCGGAGGCCGTCGGTGGTGACGGTCAGGGTGTAGGGGCTGGCGGCCACGCAGTCCCGGATGACCTCGATGGCCTTGCGCACGTCGGTGTCGTAGCTGACGGAGAAGGACATGTTCATGCCCCGCCGATCCGGCATCTGGTAGCTGGTGTTGGTGACCACCTTGGAGTTCATCACGTTGTTGGGGATGATGACCCGGTGGTCGTCGTAGATCTTCAGCACCGTGTGCCGCAGGGTGATGTCCTCCACCACGCCGGGGGTCTGGCCCTCCACGATGATGCGGTCGCCGATCTCGAAGGGCTTGTGGATGCTGATGAGCAGGCCGCAGATGATGTCCGCGATGACCGGCTGGGCGGCGAAGCCCAGGATGGCCACGATGAGGGCGGAGCCGGTGAGGACGGTGGACGCGATGTTCAGCTCCGGCTTCACGGTCTCCGCCAGCTCCGTGGCGCAGACCACGATGAGGGCGAAGTTGACCAGCTGCAGCAAAAGCCGCCGCTGGACGATGCTGCGGCCCAGGGTCCGCCGCCGGACGGCGCCCATGACCATGTTGGCCAGCGCCAGCAGCAGGAGCCCGCCGAAAACGATGTACCTGATTGTCATTGGATCCCTCCGTTCCCGTCTGGGGGAATTGTTTCGTATAAATCAGTATACCATCCCCGCTGCCGCCGTACAAGTGTTTTTCCGCATATCGGGCGGTTTCTTAGCACATATCACGGGAGGCCCCCCTGCCCCCGTCCCTTCGACAGGATGCAAAACTTTTCTCTCCTTATTTCTTATACACCACTTGCAAAGGTGGCGAGAACAGGGTAAAATTGTTATTCAGGGAAAGGCTGATTCGACAGGGTCCCCGGGGCCCTGCCGGATTTGGTTCGTCCATTTGACAAAAACCAGTACGGAGAACTATAGGAGGAATCACAATGCAGATCAATCAGACGAAGGATGGCAATACGCTGACCGTGGGCCTGGAGGGCCGCCTCGACACCACCACCGCGCCTCAGCTGGAGGGCGAGCTTCGCACGGCCCTGACCGGCGTGAAGGAGCTGGTCATGGACCTTTCCAAGCTGGACTATGTCTCCTCCGCAGGCCTGCGGGTGCTGCTCTCTGCCCAGAAGGTCATGAACCGCCAGGGCAGCATGATCATCCGCAACGTGAAGCCGGAGATCATGGACATCTTCGACGTCACCGGCTTCGTGGACATTCTGAACATTGAATAAGCGAGACTCATTGGAAACACAGAAGATCACGGTGGCGCTCCGCGATCCCATGCAGGCCATTCGACAGGCCTGCGGACACGAGACCGCGTCCCACTCGTTCGCGTCCCTTTTTCTGTGGCAGCAGGACATGGACCTGTCCGTCTGCCTGCGGGAAAGGGCCTTTGCCGTTCGCTGCGGTCATTGGGGGGACAACTGCTGGTTCTTCCCCTGCGGGGAACGGGATGCAGTGCTGGATCTGGTGGAGGACATCCTGGACAGGTCCCCCAAAGCCCGCTTTCTGTACCTTCGGCAGGGGGACGCAGATCTCCTCACACAGCATTTTCCGGACCGCTTCCGCCTCGAATCGGCGGAGGACGCGTCGGAGTATCTCTATGACCGAAGGGAGTACATGACGCTGCCGGGGAGCAGGCACCAGCACATCCGCTGGTGCCTCAACCATCTCAAGCACCACTGCGAGCTCAGGACCGAGCTCTTGAGCGACGGCAATATGGACGTGGCCCGGGATATGCTGGATCGGTGGGAGCCCTGCTCCGAGACCGATTACTTCGCCAACGACCACGCCACGGCCAAGATGATGCTGGGCAACATGGCGGATCTCGACATGACGGGCGTCATCGTCTACGTGGACGGGGAGGCCGCGGCCCTGGCCGCCGGGTTCCCCCTCAGCGATCGGGTCTACGACATCGCCTTCTCCAAGGCGCTGGAGCGGGAGCGGGGGCTCCAGTTCTATGTGCGCCGGGCGCTGATCGAGCGGCTGCCGGAGCGATACGAATTCATCAACGGCGAGGAGGACCTGGGCATCCCGGGCCTTCGCCAGTCCAAATTGCAGGAAAATCCCATCGGAAGGATCGAAATGTTCAGTGCGTATGCAACGTGACGGAAGACCCAACATAGACCGATATTTCACCTGGCACATGTTTTCCCGCCAGTATATGCCGGCGCTGATCTCAGCGGTGGTGCTCTCCTTCGGGGACGTGGTGGACAGTCTCGTGCTGGGCAATCGGCTGGGCTACATCGGCCTGGCGGCCCTGGCGCTGACCATGCCCGTATCCCAGGTGTTCAACGTCATCATGAACGCCCTGGGCATGGGCGGCAGCGTCCGCTTCTCCAGCCGCATGGCCCAGGGCAAGCGGGAGGAGGCTCTTGCGGGCTTCCAGGGCGTGTTCTGCGCGGCGGCCCTCGTGGGCGCGGTCATCGCCGTACTGGGGAACCTGCTGATGAAGCCCCTGCTGCAGCTTTTGGGCACCGTGCCGGGGGACGGGGAACTGTTCGCCGCGGCGGCCGGGTACCTCAGGATCCTGCTCTGGGGCACGCCCATGCTCTTCTTGAACTATGTGCTGAACTACTTCCTCAAGGTGGACGATCTCGAGAAGCAGGCCAGCGCCGCCTTCACCGCCGGCAACGTGGTGGATATCGTCCTGAACATCGTGCTGGTGCTGATCCTCAGGATGGGCGTGGTGGGCGCCTCCCTGGCCACGGTCATCGGCCAGACGGTGGGCACAGTCACCTCCCTGGTGCTGATCGTCCGTCACAAGGGCGTGCTGAAGCTGACGCCCATGAAGCCGGACTTCAGGGACGCCTGGCAGTCCTTCCGGGCGGGCTTCTCCTCCTCGGTGGAGTTCCTCTACAGCATGATCTTCCTGCTGCTCGCGAACAACCTGCTGATGCGCTCCCTGGGCGGCGTAGGCGTGGCCATCCTGGACGTGGTCCTGGGCGTTTCCTACTTTATGATCAACCTGTTCGACGCCGTCATCAAGTCCACCCTGCCCGTGGTCAGCACCTATTACGGGGAGAGGAACGAGGCGGGGATGCGCCTCGCCAGGAACATGGGCCTGGTGTACATCCTCATCAACGGCGCGGTGCTGGGGGCCGTCGTGTGGCTCTTCCCGGAGGCCATCTGCCGGTTCTTCGGCATGGAGGACCCCTCTATGCTTGCCCTGGGGCGGACGGCCCTGCACCTCTACGCCTTCAGCATCCCTCTGGCCGGCGTGGGCATGCTGCTGACCAACTATTACGAGGCCCGGCAGCAGCAGCGGGACACCCTGGCCCGGTCCACCGCCCGGGGCGTGCTGCCCATCCTGCTGGCCGTGGCGTTCCTGGCCTTCGCGCCGGAGCGGTTCTGGACGCTGTACGTGCTGTCGGAGGCCCTGGCCCTGGTCATCTTCTCCATCCGGTATAAGCTCCATCCCCCGGAGACCCATGACAATGGGCGCATCTACCGGGGCACCATCTACAGCACCGGGGACGAGGTCTCCCGGACCACCGAACAGATCGAAGCCTTCTGCGAGCGGTGGGAGGCTCATCCCAAGCAGCAGTACATGGCCATGATGTCCGTGGAGGAGCTGTGCGTGGCCACCATGGACAACGGCTTCCAGGGCAAGGCGGACGGGTTCATCCAGATCGTTCTGATCGCCCTGGAGGACGGGGGCTTCGAGCTGCACATCCGCGACAACGCCGCCTCCTTCAACCCCCTGGCCATGGAGCTGGCGGGGAACGTGGGGGACGAGGATACGAACCTGGACGCCCTGGGCATAATGACCATCAAGAAGAAGGCCAGGAGCTTCTCCTACCGGCACTTCCAGGGCTTCAACACCGTCATCATTCAGATTTAGGAGGACAGACATGAGCACAACTACGGAGAAACGGCGCATCAAACGATCCATCAGCCGTAAAATGCTGATGTTCATCCTCATCACCGCTCTGCTGCTGAGCAGCACCTCCATTCTGGTGGGGTACCGGGTGTACGCCAACACTATGGATCAGCATTACAAGGAGAACACGGTCAAGCTGGCCCGGACCGCCCTGTCCATTCTGGACGCGGATACCGTGGATCACTATTGCACCAAGGTCTACACCATCTTCCGGTCCCTGACCCCGGAGGAGCTGGAGGACGAGGAGGAAGGCTACCTCGAAAAATACAGCTTCCTGGAGGAGGAAGAGGACTGGCAGTTCATGCGCCAGCAGCTGCAGCACGTCAGCCAGGAGAACGAGCTGGTGTCCACCATGATCGTGGCCCTGGACGAGGATACGGGCACCGTCATCTACGTGGTGGATTCGGACGACACCGACACCTACTGCCCCCCGGGCACCCTGGACTTCATGTCCGAGGAGGACATCGACCTCTTCGTCCATAGCTCCGCCGTCATCTCCAACACGGAGGAGTTCGGGTGGTTGAGCTCCGGCGCCACGCCCATCTACGGGACGGACGGGTCCCTGACCGGTTTCGTGGTCCTCGATCTTTCCATGAACGACGTGATGGAGGACCGGCATGAGTTCCTCCAGGACTTCGTCCTGATCATGGCGCTGGTCACTGCCTTGCTGAGCGGGTTCATCACCTGGAGCATCCGTCGGTCGGTGGTGTCGCCCATCAACCAGCTGGCCAGGGCCGCCGCTGACTACAGCTACGACCAGGCCAACGACGTTCAGCAAGTGGCTCAGATGCGGAACCACTTCAACGAGCTGAAGATACATACCGGCGACGAGCTGGAGAACCTGAGCACCGTCATGGGCGAGATGGAGACCCAGCTGTCGGAATACATCGTGAACCTGACGCTGGTCACCGCGGAGAAGGAGCGTATCGGCGCGGAGCTGAACATCGCGACCCAGATCCAGGCGGACATGCTGCCCCGGATCTTCCCGGCCTTCCCGGAGCGGAAGGAGTTCGACCTCTATGCCTCCATGACCCCGGCCAAGGAGGTGGGCGGCGACTTCTACGACTTCTTCCTCATCGACGAAGACCACATCGGTCTCGTCATGGCGGACGTCAGCGGCAAGGGCGTCCCCGCGGCTCTGTTCATGGTCATCGCCAAGACCCTCATCAAGAACCAGGCCCAGGTCTGCGACTACTCCCCCGCCAAGGTGCTGATGTCCGTGAACGATCAGCTCTGCGAGGGCAACGAGGCGGAGCTCTTCGTGACGGTGTGGCTCGCCATCATCGAGATCTCCACCGGCAAGGGCCTGGCCGCCAACGCCGGCCACGAGCACCCCGTCATCCGCCGCGCCGACGGGCAGTATGAGCTGGTGANNCATGAGCTGGTGATCTATCGCCACTCTCCCGCCGTAGCCACCATGGAGGGTACCCGGTTTAGGGAGCATCCCTTCGAGCTACACCCCGGCGACAGCCTGTTCGTGTACACCGACGGCGTGCCGGAGGCCACCAACGCGGACAACGAATTCTTCGGCACGGACCGGATGCTGGAAGCCCTCAACAAGGACCCCGAAGCCACGCCCAAGGACCTGCTGTCCAACGTCCGGGAGGCCATCACCGACTTCGTGGGCAAGGCGCCCCAGTTCGACGACATCACCATGATGTGCTTCAAATACAGTGGCGCGGAGAACAGGGGCAAGGAGCTGACGCTGGACGCCACCGACGAGAACCTCCAGAAGGTCCTGGCCTTCGTGGACGAGGAGCTCCACGCCGTGGGCTGCTCCGAGAAGACCCAGATGCAGATCGACGTGGCGGTGGAGGAGCTGTTCGTGAACATCGCCCACTACGCCTACACCCCTGAGGTGGGCTCCGCCAGCATTTGGGTCAAGACCGAGCCGGAACCGAAGTGCATCAGCGTCACCTTCATCGACCGGGGCATCCCCTACAACCCCCTGGACAAGCCGGACCCCGACGTGACCCTCTCCGCGGAGGAGCGGAAGATCGGCGGCCTGGGCATCTACATGGTGAAGAAGAGCATGGACAAGGTGCTCTACGAGCACCGGGACGGCCAGAACGTGCTGACCATCGTCAAGAACCTGGGCTAAGGCAAGCATACGAAACGACCGCCGAGAGATCGGCGGNNGGCTTCTGCCATCCTTTGCTGACAGCCTGTTCAGCTTGTCAAAAGGTTTTTTGACAAGCTGACGACCGCCGAGAGATCGGCGGTCGTTTTTCGCAGGGGGTCAAATGAGCTTAGTATATCTGGCCAGGTCCGTGATGAACCCCAGCCCCTTTTGGGTCTCGATCTCATACCAGCCGGAGGGGGCCACGGCGAGGAAGGGGAACCGGTCCCCCTTGTGGGCCGTGAACAGGATCCTGCCCTTCTTGCTGTCGGCGTCCCGGACGTTCACGGACTTGCCGACGACCTCCACCTCCTTGCTGGGGGCGGGAGGCTCCGGTTGAGGCGCGGGCTCCGGCTGGGGGATGAGCTCCTTTTCGAAGACCTTGGGGACGCCCCATTTGTCCCAGTCCTTCTCCCGGAATCTGGTCTTCACCACCCCATATTTGCGGCCTTTAGCTTCAACGAGACATTCGTCGTCGATCATGTAGCCGATATGAGACGCCCTCTTCCCATCTAAACGGAACACCCACCAGCCCTTCTTGGGGGGCTCCGTCTTCAGGATGCACCGGCCCATCATGGTGTTGGCATTCACGTCGCCCTTATAGAGGTGGGTGAGGTCGCAGAGCCAGTAGCACCCCAGGCCCGAACAGTCGTAGGCGTAGAGGACCGTGGCCCCGGCGTCGAACTTCTTTTTGCAGAAGTCGATGGCGGCCTGGGCGTAGCTGGTGCCGTCGGGGTACCCGCCTCGGCCCGCCTCCTTCCTTTCGATGACCCGCACGTAGTTCTCCGGCGTCAGCTTCGTGTGCTGCCCGCCCCAGAGATAGGGCTCGCCCACCTGCTCCTTCAGATATGCGATAAAATCGTTGACCGTATGTTCCATATACATATCCTCCTTATGGCATCAGCATAGCGCCGAAAGGCTCCGCCGGTTTACGATAATTCGTTCATATGTATATCCTATGCATGGAGGCCCATCTTTGATTTTTCGGTTGAAATCCCCCGGGTTTCGGGGTACAATGAATAAAACCCTATGGAGGTGACGACCATGGAATTTGACGCATATAAAGTGAAGGACGAGCTGGTCCAGTGGATCCGCGACTGGTTCGAGGAGAACGGCAAGGGCTGCAACGCCGTCGTCGGCATCTCCGGCGGCAAGGACAGCTCCGTGGTGGCGGCCCTGTGCGTGGAGGCTCTGGGGAAGGATCGGGTCATCGGCGTGCTCATGCCCAACGGGGAACAGCCCGACATCGACATGTCCCACCTGCTGGTGGAGACGTTGGGCATCCGCTATTACACGTTGAACATCCACGACACCTACGAGGCGTGCCTTAAGGAGATCGAGAAGACCGGCGTGGAGATCAGCAACCAGACCCGCATCAACCTGGCCCCCCGCATCCGCATGAGCTGCGAGTACGCCTTGAGCCAGTCCCTCAACGGCCGGGTGGCCAACACCTGCAACTGGTCCGAGGACTACGTGGGCTATTCCACCCGCTACGGCGATTCCGCCGGGGACTTCGCGCCCCTTGGAAAGCTGGTGGTCCGGGAAGTGAAGGCCATCGGCCACGCCCTGGGCCTCCCCCAGGTGCTGGTGGAGAAGGTGCCCAGCGACGGCCTCTGCGGCAAGACCGACGAGGACAACCTGGGCTTCACCTACGCCATGCTGGATCGCTACATCCGGGAGGGGGTCATCGAGGACGAGGCGGCCAAGGCCCGCATCGACCGGCTCCACAAGCTGAACCTGTTTAAATTGAAGGTCATCCCCTACTTCCCCTACCTCTGCGATTCAGTCTGCTGAAGCCGATGGCTTCACCAGACTGAGGCCGCCGCGGGCGGGGCGCTCCGCCTTCGCTTCGCCTCCAGGTCCCGCCTATAAACCTGCGGTTTTCCGGGCGGCGGGACCTGCAAGGGGTCAAATCCACCGCGCATGTCGCTGGATTTGACGGTTTTTCAGCCGTCCGTTCTTCCTATGTCGGTTACGTGCGCGCGGCTACACCGCGCCTGTGCTGATCGGCAGGCAAGGGAATACTCCGCTGATGAAGATAGTGTTTAGAAAAGGAGAGAACATGAAGGTTTTGGTCACCGGCGGCGCCGGATACATCGGGTCCCACACCTGCCTCGCTCTGCTGGAGCTGGGGTACGACGTGGTGGCCGTGGACAACTTCTCCAACAGCTCCCCCGAGTCCCTTCGCCGGGTGGAGGAGCTGACGGGGAAGCAGGTGCCCCTCTACGGCATCGACGTGCGGGACGAGGCGGCTCTCGATCAGGTGTTCAAAGAGCACGACATCGGCTGCGCCATCCACTTCGCGGGCCTGAAGGCCGTGGGGGAGAGCGTGGAGAAGCCCCTCGCCTACTATGAGAACAACCTGCTGTCCACCATGACGCTTTTGAAGGTCATGGGGCGGAACAACGTGAAGCGGATCATCTTCTCCTCCTCCGCCACGGTCTACAGCACCGAGAACGCCATGCCCCTCAACGAGACCGGACGTCTCGGCTGCACCAACCCCTACGGCTGGACCAAGCTCATGTGCGAGGAGATCATCCGGGACGCGGCGAAGGCCGATCCCGCATGGTCCGCGGTGCTCCTTCGGTACTTCAACCCCGTGGGGGCCCACCCCTCGGGCCGCATCGGCGAAGCCCCCAACGGCATCCCCAACAACCTGATGCCCTTCATCACCCAGACCGCCTGCGGCGTCCGCAAGGAGCTGGTCATCTTCGGCGACGACTATCCCACCCCTGACGGCACCTGCATCCGGGACTATATCCACGTGATGGATCTCGCGGAAGGCCACGCCGCCGCCATCGACTACCTCATGGCCCACACGGGCACCGAGGTCTTCAACCTGGGCACGGGCCAGGGCTATTCCGTGCTGGACATGGTGAAGGCCTTCGAGGAGGTCAACCACCTTGACCTGCCCCACCGCATCGGCCCCCGGCGGCCTGGCGACATAGCCGTGTGCTACGCCGATCCCGAGAAGAGCCGGACGCTCCTCCACTGGACCGCCAAACGCTCCCTGAAGGACATGTGCGCCGACTCCTGGCACTGGCAGCAGCAGAACCCCCGGGGGTACGAGGCGTGACGGCCGCTGACCCCGCCCTGGACGAGATGCAGGACGGCGCCATCCTCAGCTACTGCCTCTTCTGCAAGGCCGGGGAAGAGAGCCGCGTCATGGAGATGCTGCGGCAGCGGGGGGCCGACCCCCTGTCGCCCCTGGTGGTGAAGCCCCAGCCCGGCAAAAAGGAGCTGCGGCGGGCCCAGGCCCGGCTTTTGCCCGGGTACGTGTTCTTCGACTACCCCGGCGTCCCTGACTGGGACGGGATCGTCCGCTTCTCCTCCGTGCTGAAGGTGCTCCAGTACGAGGATGGGGTCCGGGCCCTGCGGCACGAGGATCTGGAGTTCGTCCAGTGGCTCAAAAAGTACGAGGGCCTCATCGACGTCTCCGAGGTGGTGAAGGTGGGCACGAAGATCGCCTTCGTCAGCGGGCCCCTGGTGGGCATGGAAGCCAGGGTCTTGAAGGTGAACCGGAGCCGGCGGCAGGTCCAGGTCAGCGTAGGCGAGGAGGGAGCCCTCTTCCACACCATCTGGTGCACCATCGAGTACATCCAGGACAACATGGACCCGGAGCTCCTGCAGCAGCGGGCCCCGGGCGACGAAAATAAAGTGCAATAAGTTATTCTTTCCAACAGCACGGCGGGGAGCCGTGCTTCTTTTTTGCCCGTTTTCGGGGCTTTTCCACGTGGACCGCCCGGACCCCGTCAGGTTGACTTTTTTTCGTTTATTCTATATAATACTAAGGATTATAATCGTATTAGTATGCGTATCAGTATGCCCATTCGTCCAAAGGAGACGGTGGCGCACTCTCAGGACGCTGAAACGGACGGAGCGCGGCCCTTGCCGCCCCGGGACCGGGCAGCCGACACATATGCCGTGGCCCATCGAAGCACCGCCGGTGCTCTGAGGGCCGAAGGCATGGCAAAATACGGAAGATCACGCGGAGGAAAGCGAAAAACAGATGGAAGATACAAGGTGTGCCAGGGGCAAACGCAGAAGGGGGATGCCGGAGCAGTGGCAGGTGCTGTCGCTGCTTATGGCTCTCTATGACTTCGTCGCCCTCCATGGCGCCTATTTCCTGGCGCTGCTGGCCAGGTTCGACTTCAAATACTCGGAGATCAGTCCCTTCTTCCTGAACTCCTATTATAAGTTCATCACGGTCTACGCCCTCATCGCCCTGGTGGTGTTCTGGTTCTTTAGGCTGTACCGGAGCCTGTGGCAGTACGCCAGCTTCGCAGAGCTGGCCCGGACGCTGGAAGCCTCCCTCATCACCGGCGTGGCCCATATCCTGGGCATCACCCTGATCTTCGGCCGGATGCCCCTGTCCTACTACTTCGGCGGCCTGCTCCTGCAGACGGTGTTGCTGGTGGGGATCCGGTTCTCCTATCGCTTCGTGCTCTACGAGCGGGGCAAGCGCTGGCCTCAGGGAGGCCCCGAGGGGCGGATCATGCTCATCGGCGCCGGCGACGCGGGCCAGATGATCCTGCGGGACGTGAACGCCAAGGGAGCCCAATCCAACCGGGTGGTGTGCATCATCGACGACGACCCCAACAAGCAGGGTCGCTTCGTGGAGGACGTGCCAGTGGTGGGCGGCCGGGAGGACATCCTGGTCAATGTGGACAAGTACAAGGTCAACAAGATCTACCTGGCCATCCCCAGCGCCACGGCGGAGGAGAAGCGGGACATCCTGAGCATCTGCAACGAGACGGACTGCGAATTGAAGCAGCTGCCCGGCATGTACCAGCTGGTCCAGGGCGAGATCACCGTCAACGCCATGAAGGACGTGTCCGTGGAGGACCTGCTGGGCCGGGAGCCCATCCGGGCGGACATGGAGGAGGTCTTCGCCTTCATCCACGGCAAGCGGGTGCTGGTCACCGGCGGCGGCGGCTCCATCGGCAGCGAGCTCTGCCGGCAGATCGCCGCGCACGAGCCGGAGCAGCTGATCATCTTCGACATCTATGAGAACAACGCCTACGAGATCCAGCTGGAGCTGCGGGAAAACTACCCGGAGCTGGATCTGGTGACCCTCATCGGCTCCGTGCGGGACAGCCGCCGGATCTTCCAGGTCTTCGAGACCTACCGTCCCCAGATCGTCTACCACGCCGCGGCCCACAAGCACGTGCCCCTCATGGAGGACAGCCCCTGCGAGGCCATCAAGAACAACGCCATCGGCACCTACAAGACCGCCTACGCCGCCATGGTCCACGGCTGCGAGCGCTTCGTGCTGATCTCCACGGACAAGGCCGTGAACCCCACCAACATCATGGGCGCCAGCAAGCGGCTCTGCGAGATGGTGGTCCAGTGCTTCGACGCCAAGATCAAGGCCGGGAAAGCCGAGGAGCTCCCTCAGCTCTTCACCCACATGGGCTTTGAGAACGCGGACAAGGACGGTTCCGGCCAGGTGTTCCGGCAGGCGAAGACGGAGTTCGTGGCCGTCCGCTTCGGGAACGTGCTGGGCAGCAACGGCTCCGTGATCCCCATCTTCAAGCGGCAGATCGAGAAGGGCGGCCCCGTGACCGTGACCCATCCGGACATCATCCGCTACTTCATGACCATCCCCGAGGCGGTGAGCCTGGTGATGCTGGCCGGCACCTACGCCCACGGCGGCGAGATCTTCGTCCTGGATATGGGCAGCCCGGTGAAGATCGACACCCTGGCCCGGAACCTGATCAAGCTCTCCGGCTTCAAGCCGGACGTGGACATCAAGATCGAGTACACCGGCCTGCGCCCCGGCGAGAAGCTGTATGAGGAGAAGCTCATGGCGGAGGAGGGCCTGCGGAAGACCGACAACAAGCTCATCCACATCGGCGCCCCCATCCCCTTCGACCACGACCGGTTCCTGGTGGAGCTCCAGGCCCTGATGAACGCCGCATACAACAACGACGACAACATCCGGGAGCTGCTGATGCAGGTGGTGCCCACCTTCCACGCCGCCTCCGAAGCTTCGCCCTGTCCCCCCGAACAGCAGAAGGCCGCCGGCTGAGCCGGCAAGGCCCCCAATATACCTATGGACCCAAAAGAGGCAGACTATGAACAAGATCATTGAGAACCCCCGTTTCGCCGGTATCCGACCCTTTGAGAAGAAGGTCTGGCTGTCCTCGCCCACCATGCACGGGGACGAGCGGCGCTGGGTGGACGACGCCATCGAGACCAACTGGGTCTCCACCGTGGGCGAGAACATCAACCAGGTGGAGAAGGAGATGGCGGCTCGGGTGGGCGTGAACTACGCCGTGGCCCTTTCCTGCGGCACCGCCGCCCTGCACCTCGCCACCAAGCTGGCGGGGGAGAAGCTCTACGGCCAGGCCCGTCCCAACGAGGGCACCCTCCAGGGTCATCGGGTCTTCTGCTCCGACATGACCTTCGACGCCTCCATCAACCCCGTGGCCTACGAGGACGGGGAGGCGGTTTTCATCGACACGGAGGCGGACACCTGGAACATGTCCCCGGAGGCTCTCGAAAAGGCCTTTGAGCTCTATCCCGAGGTGCGGCTCATCGTGGTGGCCCACCTTTACGGCACCCCCGGCAAGATGGAGGAGATACGCGCCATCGCCCGCCGGCACGGCGCCCTCATGGTGGAGGACGCGGCGGAGTCCCTGGGCGCCAGGTATAAGCTGAACGGCCGGTGGGTGGAGACCGGCACCCTGGGGGATTACAACTGCATCTCCTTCAACGGCAACAAGATCATCACCGGCAGCACCGGCGGCATGTTCCTCACAGACAGCCTGGAGGACGCCAACAAGGTCCGCAAGTGGTCCACCCAGAGCCGGGAGGCCGCCCCCTGGTACCAGCACGAGGAGATCGGCTACAACTACCGCATGTCCAACATCGTCGCCGGCGTGGTCCGGGGCCAGCTCCCGTACCTGGACGAGCACATCGCCCAGAAGAAGGCCATCTACGAGCGGTACAAGGCGGGCCTCGCCGATCTGCCGGTGAAGATGAACCCCTTCGACCCGGAGAAGTCCGAGCCCAACTTCTGGCTCTCCTGCCTCCTCATCGACGAGGACGCCATGGCCCCCCAGGTCCGGGGGGAGCAGGACTACCTCTACCGGTCCGAGCCGGGCAAGAGCAGCCCCATGGAGATATTGGACGCCCTTTCCGCCTTCAACGCCGAGGGTCGGCCCATCTGGAAGCCCATGCACCTGCAGCCCATCTACCGGACCCACGCCTTCGTCACCGCCCAGGGCAGCGGCCGGGGCGGCACCAACGCCTACATCGCCGGGTCCGCTCCCGACGTGGGCGCGGACATCTTCCGCCGGGGCCTGTGCCTGCCCTCCGACAACAAGATGACCCCCCAGCAGCAGGATCGGATCATCGAGATCATCCATCGCTGCTTCAGCTGATGGGAGCGTATGAAGCATACACCCTACGGTCCCTACGAGAGATATATCAAGCGGCCATTGGACTGCGTCACGGCCGCGCTGCTGCTGCTGGTGCTGTCCCCGGTCATGGGGACGGTGGCCCTGCTCACCCGGATCAAGCTGGGCGCGCCGGTCATCTTCCATCAGGAGCGGCCGGGGAAGGACGAGCGCATCTTCAAGCTCTGCAAGTTTCGCACCATGACGGACGCCCGGGACAAGCAGGGGCGGCTCCTCTCCGACTCGGAGCGGCTCACCCCCTTCGGCCGGAAGCTCCGGGAGACCTCCCTGGACGAGCTGCCGGAGCTGTGGAACGTGCTCAGGGGCGACATGGCCATCGTGGGCCCCCGGCCTCTGCTGGTCCAGTACCTGCCCGCCTATACGGAGCGGGAGCGCCACCGCCACGACGTGCGGCCGGGGATCACGGGCCTTGCCCAGGTCAACGGGCGGAATTTTCTCCCCTGGGATCAGCGGCTCGCTTTGGACGTGGACTACGTGGAGCGGATCACCTTCCTGGGGGATATGAAGATCCTCCTGGCCACCTTCTGGAAGGTGAGCCGGCAGGAGGACGTGGCCTCCAGCACCGAGGAGATCGACGAAGGCTGCCTTGACGAGATCCGGGGCGTAGCCCGGGAGAGGAAGGAATGACCGTGACCGAGATCAGCACAGCCCCGGATATCTATTTCGATCCGCGGTACGGCCAGGTCTGCGAGCTTATCGAGGACGGCGCGGCCGGGACCTTCGACTACGTCTGCGGCGAGGGCCGGATCGTCCACCAGTTCATCCGGCGCAGGATCCAGCCGGACGTGGACGGGGCGACCTGGTACGACCTCATCACGCCCTACGGCTACGGCGGCCCCCTGATCCTGTCCTGCACGGGGGATCGGGACGCCCTGGTCCGGGGGTTCGAGGAAGCCTTCTCCGCCTACTGCCGGAAGGAGCGGATCGTCAGCGAGTTCATCCGCTTCCATCCCTTTTTGGAGAACGCCCTGGACTTCAAGAGCGTCTACGACGTGACCTATTGCCGGCACACGGTGGCCACCAACCTGGGGGACTACGAGGACCCCTTTCTGTCGGAGTTCAGCAAGTCCTGCCGCAAGAGCGTCCGCCGGGGACTGAACCAGGGGATCACCTACGAGATCGTGGAGAAGCCGGACTCCCTGGACGGGTTTTTGCCCATCTACTACGAGACTATGCGGCGCAACCGGGCGGAGCGGTTCTACTTCTTCGACAAAGCCTATTTCGACCGGTGCCTGGAGCTCTTTCGGGAGAACATCGTGCTGGTGAACGCCGTGTACGAGGGCAAGGTCATCTCCGCGGAGATGTATTTCGTCTGGGGGCCCTATATCCACAGCCATCTTGCCGGCACCCTGAACGCCTGCCTGGATCTGTCTCCCGATTACGTCATCATGTACGGCATCATGGAGTGGGGCAAGAAGAACGGATACCGCTACATCCACACCGGCGGCGGCACCAGCAACGATCCGGAGGACCCCCTGTACCTGTTCAAGAAGAAGTTCGGCAAGAACACGGACTTCGATTTCTACGTGGGCAAGCGGATCTGGGATCAGGATATCTACGACAGGCTCTGCGACCGGCTGGGCCGGGACGAGACCGGGTTCTTCCCGGCGTACCGGCGGCGGTAAACGGGGGCCGGAGGAACGAATATGAAGGTCTGGATCTTGAACCATTATGCCACGGAGTACTTCGTCGACAAGGCCTGGCGGCATTACTGGATCGCGAAATACCTGCGGAGGATGGGCCACGAGCCGGTGGTGGTGGGCAGCAACGCCGTCCACGGCTCCGACGGCAAGCTCTATTACGACACCGACGACCTGTGGCACGTCCACATGGCGGAGGAGATCGACGTCCCCTTCGTCTTCGTCCGGTCCCGCCCCTACGCGGGGAACGGCAAGGCCCGGATCCTGAACATGGTGGACTTCTATCGGAACACGGTGAAGGCCGCCCCCGAGATGGTCCGGCGGTTCGGCAGGCCCGACGTCGTCTACGCCTCCTCCGTCCACCCCCTGACCCTGGTGGCGGGCATCCGCATCGCCCGGCGGTACGGGATCAAATGCGTCTGCGAGGTGAGGGACCTGTGGCCCCTATCCCTGGTGGTGTTCAGCGGCCTGAAGGAAAAGGGCCTGCTGACCCGGCTCCTCTACCGGGGCGAGCGCTGGATCTATAGAAAGGCGGATCAGCTGATCTTCACCTTCCGGGGCGGCGCACAGTATATCCTGGACAGGGGCTGGGAGAAGGACGTGCCCCTCTCCAAGGTCCACTATATCAACAACGGCATCGATCTCGACGGCTACGAGGACAAGGTGAAGAACGGGTACTTCCCGGACGAGGACCTGGATTCCGACGACTTCAAGATCGTGTACACCGGGGCCATGGGCCCGCCCAACCAGATCAACCAGATCGTGAACGCGGCTATGGAACTCCGGCGCAGGAACGTGCAGGGGATCCGGTTCATCCTCTTCGGCGACGGCATCTGCCGGAGCGAAGAGGAGGCCCGATGCCGCGAGAACGGCCTCCGCAACATCGTGTTCAAGGGGACCATCGAGAAAAGCCGGGTGCCCTACGCCCTGAGCCGGGGCGACGCCGCCATCATCATGGAGAAGGCCTCCGGCATGAAGAAATACGGTTCCAGCGAGAACAAGGTGTTCGATTACCTGGCGGCCCGAAAGCCCATCCTCTGCAACGACGAGAGCATCCGCTGCATCCTGGAGGACTCCGCCTGCGCGATCATCGACAGGAACGTGGCGGACGCGGCGGAGCGGGTCTATCGGATGGATCCGGAGGCGTACGCCAGGGCCTGCGAAAGCGCCGGGGAGCTGGTGAAGCGATTCAGCTTCGACGCCTTGACCCGGGAGATCCTGGACGTGTTCCGGGCGGCCAACGAGAAGTAAAGTTTCACACGACGGACAGAAGGAGACAGGCATGAAATACGCGTTGATCGGCTGCGGGCGGATCAGCCCCAATCACATCGAAGCGGCGAAGAACAATCACCTGGATATCGTGGCCGTTTGCGACGTTTCCCCCCAGGCCATGGCGGATAAGGCGGCCAGGTTCGGTCTGGAGAACGTCCGCCGGTACACGGACCACCGGGAGCTGCTGGAAAAGGAGCGGCCGGAGCTGGTGGCTATCGCCACGGAATCCGGCAAGCACGCGTCCATCGCCCTGGACTGCATCGAGGCCGGCTGCCACGTGATCATCGAAAAGCCCATCGCCCTGTCCATGGCGGACGCCGAAGCCATCGTCCGGGCGGGCCGGGAGAAGGGGGTCGTGGTCTGCGCGAACCACCAGAACCGGTTCAACCGATCCGTCCAGTACATTCGCAAAGCCCTGGAGGAGGGCCGCTTCGGGAAGCTGTCCCACGGCGCCGCCCACGTGCGGTGGAACCGGGGCAGGAGCTATTACGATCAGGCGCCCTGGCGGGGCACCTGGGCCCAGGACGGCGGCTGCCTCATGAACCAGTGCATCCACAACATCGACCTGCTGCGCTGGATGATGGGGGACGACATTGAGGAGGTCATGGCCTACACGGACCAGCTGGAGCATCCCTACCTGGAGGCCGAGGACCTGGGCCTGGCCCTGGTCAAGTTTACGAACGGCGCCTACGGGCTCATCGAAGGCACCACCAACGTGTACCCCAAAAATCTGGAGGAGACGCTGTACCTCTTCGGCGAGAAGGGCACCGCCAAGGCGGCGGGCACCTCCGACAACATCATCGAGGAGTGGCGCTTCGCGGACGGCCTGGACGATCCCGAACAGGTGAAGGCCCAGTACAGCGAGAACCCGCCCAACATCTACGGCTTCGGCCACACCCCCCTCTACGCCGACGTCATCGAGGCCATCGAAACGGGCCGTCCGCCTCTGGTGGACGCGGAGGCGGGCATGCGGGCGTTGGAGCTGGTGCTGGCCATCTACAGGTCCGCGGCCGAGCACCGGCCGGTGAAGCTGCCCCTGGGGGACTGCTCCACCATGGACTTCGTGGGCCGTTACGGCGAAAAAGGAGAGAAATGATGCATTACCTGTCCACGCTGCTGGCGTCCGTGCCTTCGGACGACCTGCAGATAGAGTTGATCGAAGAGAGAGGGTTCGAGCGGCTGGCCCGGGTCACGTCCATCGTGGACGTCCCGACCTGCGTCTTCATCGCGGAGCCCAAGTACGTGTGGAAGATCCAGAGCAGCGTCACCATGGTCATCACCAAGGAGGACATTGCCCCGCGGATCGACACCGCCAAGCGGGGCGTCTGCATCTGCGACAAGCCCAACCTCCTCTTCTTCCGCCTGCTGAACCATCTCAACAGGCTGGCCGACGTGCGCAGAGCGGATACCGTGGTGGGCGAGGGCTGCTCCATCAGCCCCAGGGCCAGCGTGGCGGATCACGACGTGACCATCGGCAAAAACGTGGTCATCGAGGATTTCGCGGTGATCTACCCCAACACGGTCATCGGGGACGGCTGCACCATCCGCAGCGGCGCCAAGATCGGCATCCAGGACTACAACTACTATTCCGAGGCGGAGGGACCGGTCCATCTGGTCCACGCCGGGGGCCTGGTCCTGGAGCCCAACGTGGAGGTGGGCTACAACACGGTCATCGGCAAGAGCCTCTATGCCGACGACGTGACCTTCGTAGGCAGGAACACCAAGATATCCCACAACTGCAGCATCGGCCACGACGTGCAGCTGCAGGAGAACTGCATGGTGTACAGCGGCACCGTCATCGGCGGATATACCGTGGTGGGGAAGGGGTCCCATCTCACCATGAACGCCACCATCAAGAACGGCATCGTCCTGGGGGAGAACGTGAAGGTCTGCATGGGCTCCAGCGTCATCGTAAACACCAAGAGCGGCAAAAAGGTGATCGGCAACCCCGCGGTGGAGTGGAAGATCTAAGATGCTGAGAGGAGATCGGACGAAGTGAACGGTCTGCTGTTCCCGGGCCAGGGCTCCCAGGCCGTGGGCATGGGAAAAGAGGTATACGACGCCCTACCGGCCGCGGCGGCCCTGCTGGACCGGGCGGACCGGCTGCTGGGGTACAGCCTTCGGGACGTGATGTTCGACGGGCCCCAGGAGCGGCTGACGGACACCGGGATCGCCCAGCCGGCCATCTACACCTGCTCGGCCATGTACCTGGAGCTGGCGAAGGCTCAGGGACTCGACTATGATCACGTGGCTGGCCACAGCCTGGGGGAGTATGACGCCCTCCTGGCTGCCGGCGTCTTCGATTTTGAAACGGGCCTCCGCCTGGTGGAAGCCAGGGGCAAGTATATGAGCGAGATGAACGGCCAGGGCACCATGGCCGCGGTGCTGGGGCTGTCGGAGGAGGAGCTGCTCCCCCGGATGGTCCCCGGCGTGGTCGTCGCCAATCTGAATTCCAGGACCCAGCTGGTCATATCCGGCCGGGAGGAGGCCGTGGACCGGGTGGGCGAAAACCTGGCGGGGGACGAGGCGGTGAAGTTCAAAAAGCTGATGGTCAGCGCCGCGTTCCACAGCCCCCAGATGGGGGAGGCCGCCCAGGCCATGGCGAGCCTCATCGAAGCGGCGCCCATGGCCGCGCCCCGGTGCTTCGTCGTTCCCAACGTGACGGGGCGGCCCACCCGGGACCTGGGGGAGATCCGAGAGAGCCTGATCCGACAGATCACCGGCCAGGTCCGGTGGTACGACACCATCCTGGCCATGAAGGAAGCGGGCGTTTCCATGCTCTACGAGGTGGGGCACGGGGACGTGCTGCGCAAACTCAACAAGACCATCACGTTCCGCCCCAAGTGCGTGGGCGTGAGCGTGTAGACCGAGGGAAGCATATGGACATCTTTACCATCCAGGGCGCCCGCATCGACGGCGTGGTGGCCTGCGTGCCGGAAGTTCGGGTCGACAACGAAGCGTCGCTGCGGAACCTGTACGGCGACGAAGCAAGGCTCATCATGGAGTCCACGGGGATACGGACCAGGTATCTCGCTGCGCCCGGCACCTCCTCGTCGGACCTCTGCATCGCCTGCGCCGAAGAGCTGCTGCGGGGCACGGGCACGGCCCCGACGGATATCGGCGCGGTCCTCTTCGTCACCTTCACGCCGGATAGGCTCATGCCCTTCAACGCGGCCATCGTCCAGGATCGGCTGGGCCTTTCCCGGGAGATCCCCGCTTTCGACATCTCTCTGGCCTGCTCCGGGTACGCCTACGGCCTCTATACGGCGGCCCTGTTCTCCAAAGCCTGCGGCCGGAAGGTGCTGCTGCTGGACGGCGACATCCAGAGCGCCTACATGAGCCCCTACGACAAGTCCACCGTGCCGGTCATGGCGGACGCCGGGTCCGCCACTTTGGTCTCCCCGGACGGGGGGGACGCATCGTGGAAGTTCACCTTCTATACCGACGGGTCGGGCAGGACCTCCCTGATGATCCCGGCGGCCGGGTCAGCAAGGCCCCTGCAGGCGGAGGACATGGAATACCGGGACTACGGCAAGGACGGCAAGCGCAGGGACACGGACATCTATATGGACGGCTTCGCCATCTTCCGGTTCGTGGCCAGCGACGTGTCCCGGTGGCTGAAACAGTTTCTGGATGCCGCCGGGGAGTCCGCCGAGACCATCGACTCCTTCGTGCCCCATCAGGCCAACATGTACATGATCCGAAAGCTGGCGAAAAAGCTGAAGTTCGACTGGGAGAACGGCACCTGGCAGTCCGGCGACGCCGTGGGCAACTCCGCGTCGGCCACCGTTCCGGTGACCATCGCCTTCGACCATGAGAAGCGGCTGAAAGAGGACAGGATCAACCGGGTGCTGATCTCCGGCTTCGGCGGGGGCCTGTCCGCCAGCGCCGGCGTCGTCACCCTGGACCCTCACGCATATTACCGGTTCTTCCAGTACGACGGGAAGGACCAATGAGATAAGGATACCTAAAGGAGCGATCAAATGGATCAATTCATCGAACTCGTGGCAGAGGTTTTTGAGGCGGACCCCGAGGGGATCACGGCGGAGACGCCGTTCCGGGACATCGACGGCTTCAGCTCCCTGGTGGGCTTCTCCCTCATCGTCATGATGGAGGACGAATACGGCGTCAACGTCCCCGTGGACCAGTTCATCGCCTGCAAGACCGTGGGCGACCTGTACCAGAAATGCGCAAAAGCATGAACAACGTGCTCGTCACCGGCGTTTCCGGCGGGATCGGAAAGGCCGTCGCTCAAAAGCTGATCGAAGGCGGGTCCACGGTCATCGGCCTGGACGTCCGCATGGGCGACGAGATCCGCTTCCTCAGTGAGACGCATCCGGGCCAGCTGGCCCTCCACGAAGCCGACCTCATGGAGGCGGAGAAGCTGGGGGACCTCATCAAGGCCCTGGCGGCGGAGCACGGCCCCATCGGCGGCTTCGTCCACTGCGCCGGCTGCGACAAGATGATGCCTCTGCACCTCACCCGTGTGGAGGATATGGAGCGGCTCTGGCGGCTCCACGCCCTGGCGCCCATGGTCATGATCGGCGCCATCAGCAAGAAGCGGAACCATGCTGACGGCGCCGCTATGGTGCTCATCACCTCCCAGTCGGCCCACGAGGGGGCCATGGGCCACACGGCCTACGCCTCCGCCAAGGGCGCCGTGGAGGGGTTCCTGGCCCCGGCCGCCGCGGAGCTGATGGAGAAGGGCATCCGCATCAACGAGGTGTGCTTCGCCCCCGTGAAGACCCCCATGGCCGCGGGGTGGATGGACCGGCTCACGGAGGAGGGGATGCAGAAGCTCCTCGAAAGCTACCCCCTGGGCCTGGGCGAGACGGAGGACGCCGCCAACCTGATCTGCTTCCTGCTGTCGGAGGACGCCCGCTGGATCAACGGCCAGATCATCACCGCGGACGGCGGTCACAGCGTCCGGAAAGTATAGTACCCACCATAGAACGGAGGAGAGAGGATACATGCAGGAATTCATCCAGTTTATCGCCGGCGTCATGGAGGTCGATCCGGACCTGCTGACGGAGGACACCGCCTACGGCTCCCTGGAGAAGTGGGATTCGCTCATGCACATGCGCATGGTCATGGAGATCGAAGAGGAATACGACGTGGAGATCCCCATCGAGGATATCCCCAACATCAAGACCCTGAAGGATTTTTACCGGTACATCGAAGGATGACCCTGCCTCCCTCCGCCGGGCGATTTGGACTGGCGGGCAGGGGAGAGGGCGGATCGGAGGAGATGGGATGCGGCTTGCGCTATTGTCCAACGTGACCGTGGATCTGCTGGCGGACATGATCCGGAAGGACCACGAGGTGTACCTCCCGGCCGGGTACGATACCTGGCAGCAGGAGGCCATGGTCCCTTCGTCGGGGCTGTACGCCTTTCGGCCCGAAGCCGTGGCGGTGCTGATCCACGGGGGCGCCTGCGACTGGGCTGATCGGGACGAGGGCTGCCGGCGGATCGACGAATGGGGCGCCGCGCTGGAGGCGCTGTGGATGGGCCTTCCGGGGGTCCCCCTGTTCGTTTCCTCCCTGGACGTGCAGGTGCCCTGCCATTTCGGGGCGGAGATGAGGACGGAGAGCTTCCTGGAGAACTATTTCATCGAAAGCGTGGAAAAGCTCCATAGGAAGGGTGCGCCTGCCTTTATCCTGCCCGTGAAGGACGCCGTGACGGACCTGGGCAGAAAGAGCTTCTATTCCCCCAAGATGTGGTACGTGGGCTCCATGCCCTATTCCATCAAGGGCCTGTCCGCCATCAGCGACATAGTACGGCGGTACGTGGGCGTTGCGAAGGGCATGCATAAGAAGTGCATCGCCGTGGACCTGGACAACACCCTCTGGGGCGGCGTCATCGGCGAGGACGGCGTGGAGGGCATCGTGCTCTCCGGCCACAAGGAGGGGGCCCGGTATCGGGACGCCCAGCGCCTGCTGAAGAAGATGAAGGACCAGGGGGTCATGCTGGCCATCCTGTCCAAGAACAACCGGGAGGACGTGGAGCCGGTGTTCGCCCATCCGGACATGGTCCTCCATCATGAGGATTTTGTGGCCGAGGCCATCGACTGGGACCAGAAGTGCGTCAACATCCGGCAGATGGCCAGCGACCTCAACATCGGGCTGGACGCCTTCGTGTTCCTGGACGACAACCCGGCGGAGCAGGAGCAGATGAAGGCGGCGTGTCCCGAGGTGGCCGTCGTCGACTTCCCCAGGGACTCCTCCCTCCTGCCCGAGACCCTGCAGAAAGCGTACGACGAATACTTCCTCTCCCTGGAGGTCACCGGCGAGGACGCCCAAAAGACCGCCATGTATCGGGCGGAGACCCGGCGCAAGGCGGAGCGGACCGCGGCGGGGTCCGTGGAGGACTATCTCCGGAACCTGGAGATGACCATGATCATCCACCGGATGCGGCCGGAAGAGGAGAAGCGGGTGGTCCAGCTGGTGAACAAGACGAACCAGTTCAACGTGACCACCCGGCGGTACAGTGAGGAAGAGATCCGAAAGCTCTCTGAGACGGGGGACGTGGTCACGGTCCATATGGCGGACAAGTACGGCGATCAGGGCCTGGTGGCCGTGCTGATCCTGACCTACGCCGGGGCGGAAGCCGCCATCGACACCTTTTTGATGTCCTGCCGGGTCATGGGCCGGAACGCGGAGAACGAGATCCTGGCCAGGGTCAGGGGGTATCTCGAAAACAAGGGCGTGAAGGCCCTCCGGGCCGCCTTTATCAAGACGGCCAAGAACGCTCCCGTGCAGGATCTGTTCGACCGGCTGGGCTTTCGGCTGGTCTCGGGCGAGATCCGGGAGGTCGGGGATCAAAAGGAGTACGCGGCCTCGGTGGGCGATCTGCCCGCCATCACGGGCCTGTTCGCGAAGGTGGAGGAGGACTGGGCGTGAAGGTAGACCATATCGGCTACGCCGTGAGGGATATAGAGAAAGCGAAAGCGTCCCTGGGGGCCCTGGGGTACGTCTTTGGGCCCACCCTCGAGGATGGGGACCGTAACGTCTTCCTCTGCTTCGGGGAGCTTGAAGGGTACCGGATCGAGCTGGTGGCCCCCATGGGCCCCGGGTCCCCGGTGGACCTGCCCCTGGCGAAGGTGGGGCCCACCCCCTATCACATCTGTTACGTCAGCTCCGATCTGGAGGCTGACGTGGAAAGTTTGCGAAAGAAACGGTTCAAGGTCTCGATCCCACCGGCGCCGGCCGTGGCCTTTGGAGGAAAGCGGGTGGCGTTCCTCTATTCCCTGGCCGCCGGGTTGATCGAGATCGTGGAGGAATGAAAGGAGACGCTATGCAGTTTAGAGATCTGCACGCACAATATCAGGCGCTGAAGCCGGAGATCGATGAGGCCATCCAGGCCGTCATCGACAGCTCCGCGTTCATTCTGGGCAAGCCGGTGACGGAGCTGGAAAACCAGCTGGCGGCCTACGTGGGCCGCAAGCACTGCGTGGCCTGCGGCAACGGCACCGACGCCCTGCAGCTCGCCCTCATGACCTGGGGCGTGGGCCCCGGGGACGCGGTGTTCACCTCCGACTTCACCTACTTCGCCTCGGCGGGGACGTCCTCCATCCTGGGGGCCACGCCGGTGCTGGTGGACATCGACCTGGCCACCTTCAACATGAGCCCCGCGGCCCTGGAAGTACAGATCGAACGGGTCCTGGCGGAGGGAAAACTGACCCCCAAGGCGGTGGTCCCGGTGGACCTGTTCGGCCAGCCCGCCGACTACGACAGCATCCTGCCCATCGCCGAGAAGTACGGGCTGAAGGTGCTGGAGGACGGGGCCCAGGGCTTCGGCGGCAATATCCGGGGCAAGAGGGCCTGCTCCTTCGGGGACATGTCCACCACCTCCTTCTTCCCGGCCAAGCCTCTCGGCTGCTACGGGGACGGCGGCGCCGTGTTCACGGACGACGACGGGGAGGACGCCCGGCTTCGCTCCCTGCGGGCCCAGGGAAAATCCCCTGTAGATAAGTACGACAACCGGGAGATCGGCATGAACAGCCGTCTCGATACCCTGCAGGCGGCTATCCTGCTGCCCAAGTTCAGGGCCTTCGTGGACCATGAGCTGGACGACGTGAACCGGGTGGCGGCCTGGTATACCCGGCGGCTGCGGGATCGCTTCGTCACCCCCACGGTGCTGCCGGGCTTTTTGTCCTCCTGGGCCCAGTACACCATTCTGCTGGACGACAAGGCGGCCCGGGACGCCATGCAGGTGAAGCTGAAGGCCCAGGGCGTCCCGTCCATGGTCTATTATCCCCGGGGCCTTCATCAGCAGGAGGCGTACCGGTGGATGGGCCTGCAGGACGAGTGGTACCCCAACACCATCGCCGCCACGCAGCGGGTGCTGAGCCTGCCCATGCATCCGTATCTGACCGAAGAGGACGTGGACAGGATCTGCGGCATCCTGTTGGGATAAAGAAGAAACGATAGGGAGATCCCCATGGAATTCAACAACATCTATCAGAATCTGATCTCCGGCACGGAGAAACTGGCCCTGGTGGGCTTGGGCTACGTGGGCATGCCCATCGCGGTGGAGTTCGCCAAGCACGTGAGCGTCATCGGCTTCGACATCAACGAGAAGCGGATCAACGAGTACAAGAACGGCATCGACGCCACCAACGAGGTGGGGGACGCCATCAAAAATACCAAGGTGGACTTCACGGCGGATCCTGCCCGGCTCCGGGAGGCCAAGTTCATCATCGTGGCGGTGCCTACGCCGGTCAACGACGACAACAGCCCCGATCTGCGGCCCGTGGAGGGCGCTTCCCGCACCGTGGGCCAGAACCTGACCCCCGGCACCATCGTGGTCTTCGAGTCCACCGTGTACCCGGGCGTGACGGAGGATATCTGCGTGCCCATCATCGAGAAGGAATCCGGCCTAAAGTGCGGCGTGGACTGGAAGATCGGCTACAGCCCCGAGCGCATCAATCCGGGCGATCGGGTCCACACCCTGACCAACATCCGCAAGGTGGTCTCCGGCATGGATGCGGAGTCCGCCGCGGAGATCAAGAAGGTATACGACATCGTCATCCGGGCGGGCACGTTCCCCGTCTCCGACATCAAGACCGCGGAGGCGGTGAAGGTGGTGGAGAACAGCCAGCGGGACATCAACATCGCCTTCATGAACGAGATCGCCATCATCTGCGACAAGCTGAAGATCGACACGGACGAGGTCCTGGCCGGCATGAACACCAAGTGGAACGCCCTGGGGTTCCGGCCCGGGCTGGTGGGCGGCCACTGCATCGGCGTGGACCCCTACTATCTCACCAACGCGGCGGAGAAGCTGGGATATCACAGCCAGATCATCCTCAACGGCCGCAAGGTGAACGACAGCATGGGCGCTTTCGTGGCGGACGCGGCCATCAAGGAGATGATCGAGGCGGGCATGGCGCCCAAGAAGGCCACGGTCCTGATCCTGGGCATCACCTTCAAGGAGAACTGCCCCGACACCCGCAACAGCAAGGTGGTGGACATCATCCACCGCCTGAAGGAATATGAGATCCAGCCCCTGGTCACGGACCCCTGGGCGGACCCGGCGGTGGCGAAGCACGAATACGGGGTGGATCTCGTACCCTTCGACCAGGTACCCAAGGCCGACTGCGTGATCGTGGCCGTGGGCCACGACGCGTTCCGGGCCATGTCCATGATGCAGCTCAAGGAGATGTTCAAACAGGAGCTGGCTGACGGGGAGAAGGTGCTCATCGACGTGAAGAGCCTCTACCGCATGGACGAGCTGAAGGCGTCCGGCATGCGGTTCTGGCGGCTGTGATCCGCGGAGGATCCTAAGCATGAGTCGGGAGGAGGCCAATGTGAGCAGCGGGATCAGGATCTGTCATATCTGTTCCTACTACAACAACGTCCTTTTCCATACCCTGGTCTCGGCGCAGAAGGCCTTTTCCGAACCCACCGTCTTCTTTTTCAAGCCCGTACACACCGAAACGCAGTACGATCTCCCCGGTATCGACGAGGTCAACTGCTTCACCCAGGGGGACCGCTTCCTCTTCTTTCGGAAGGAGAGGAAGGTGTACGACGCCTATGAACGGCTCTATGGGGACAGGACCTTCGACCTCAACTACGCCCACTCCCTGTTCGCCAACGGGTACATCGCCTACCGGGCCTACAAGGAGCGGGGCATCCCCTACGTCGTCATGGTCCAGAACACGGACATCAACGTGTTCTTCAAGTATCGCCTCCCCCTTCGAAGCACGGGCGTGAAGATCGCGCTGAACGCGGAGAGGATCGTGTTCGCCTCTGAAAGCTATAAAAACCGGTTCGTTTCCCGGTACGTGCCCAGGGAGCATCGGGCAGCCATCCTTTCCAAGGCCATGGTGATCCCCTACAGCATCGACGATCTGTTCTACGACGACCCGGCCCCCGTGAAGACGGCTCCCCATGACCCCTGCCGGGTGCTGTCCGCGGGCCTCGTCTGCGAGAACAAGAACCAGCTGGCCGTCTGCAGAGCTGTGGAACGGCTGAGGGCGGAGGGGATGGACCTGCGACTGACCGTCATCGGCAAGGTCCAGGATCAGCGGATCGCCGACGAGCTCAGCAAACGTCCCTTCGTCACCCTGGAGCCCTTCGTGGAGAAAGAGGTGCTGAAGGAGAAATACCGAAGCCACGACCTCTTCGCCCTGGCGTCCAAGACCGAGACCTTCGGCCTCGTGTACGCCGAGGCCCTCAGCCAGGGCCTGCCCATCCTCTATTCGAGGGGCGAGGGCTTCGACGGCCAGTTCCCGGAGGGGCAGGTGGGGTTCGCGGCGGACCCCCTGGACACAGCTGACATCGCCGAAGGCCTTCGCCGGATCCTGGCCGCCTATCCGGCCCTGGCGAAGAACGCCGTCCCGGCGGCGGACCGGTTCAGGATGTCCCTGATCGCGGAGCGGTACCGCGCCATGTACGATGAGGTCCTCCGGGGAAGGAAAGCATGAAGACCGCCATCGTGATCCTGAACTATAACGACACGGCCACCACCCTGTCCTGCCTGCAGGCCATCGAGGGGTACGCGGTCTACGACCATATCGTCGTGGTGGACAACGCTTCCACAGACCCCGCCACGGCCGAGATCGAGGCCCGCTGTAGCAGCATGGGGGCCGACTTCGTTCGGGCGGCCCGGAACCGCGGATACGCCTGCGGCAACAACGTGGGTATCCGGTACGCCATGGAGCAGCACGGCGTGGACGTAGTTTTCGTCTCCAATCCGGACGTGATCTGTTCGGAGGCGTCCGCCCGGGCCATCCTGAACGCCTTTTCCGACCATGAGCGGATCGGCGTGGCGTCCGGCCTCATCCACGTCTACGACGCCGACCGTCGGCTCAGGGTCTATTCCTCCTTCGCCTACCGGACGCCGAAGGTCTTGGACATGATGCTGAACTGCTTCCTGGTGGCCACCAAGATCCGAAGGAAGCTGGGGAAGGCCGTCTACTACGACCCCGCTGAGGTGAAGCGCAACGGCTACCTCTACGCGGAAGTCCTGTCCGGCTGCTTCTTCGCCATCAGCCGGGAGGCGTACACGGCCATCGGCGGGCTGGACGAGGACACGTTTTTGTACAACGAGGAGGCCATCCTGGGCGCCCGACTGAAGACCAAGGGCTTTCGGGGCGTGGTGGTGGACGCGCAGGTCATCCACGACGAAAAGCAGGACAAGGCTGCGGGGTGGAAGAAGCAGTGGCGCACCGGCAAGCTGATCCGGGAGAGCGCCAGGGTATACATGAAGAAGTATCTCGGCTGCAGCGGTCTCACGCTGGCGGCGTATTCCGCGGCCAACGTGCTGGGCCTGGTGGAACGGTATCTGATCACGCTGGTGCTGGGATAGAGAGGGAAGCGTGCTGATGGGTTCGATGGCAAGCGGACTGGTGATCGAAAGCGTATCCACGTATAAACTGATGTACGTGGCCATCACCGGCTTGTCCATCCTGATCGCCTATATGGGCAGAAAGCTGACCTTCCGGCGGCTGACGCAGAAGCAGGCCCAGACCCTGTGGGTGTTCATCGTCACCCTGCTGTTCGCTGTTTTCGCCGCCATCCGGCCCATGGGCATCCCGGACACCGGGGCGTATCTGGACGTGTTCAATAAGCTGGACCGGCCGAGGGCCTACGCCGGCGTGTTCTACAGGCTGGGCAGGCGCATCTACAACATGGAAGTGGGATTCATCTTCTTCCTGTCCATCATGAAGCAGCTTTTCCACAGCTTCCGCTTCACCCTGTTCTGCATCGCTCTGATCAACGGACTGGTGTTCCTGGGCGCCTCCGCGGGCATCGCCCAGCTGACGCTGGAGCAGATCAACTTCGCCAAGGTCCTGGCCATGTTCTTCTCCCTCTACGCCTACCACTACTGCTGCATCGCCATCCGGGCCGGCACCAGCTTCAGCCTGGGCATGCTGGCGGTGTATCTGGTGCTGAAGCGGAAGTACGCCTGGTCTCTGGTGATCTTCTACGCCGCCGTGCTGTTCCACAGCATGGCCATCCTGTTCCTGCCCTTCATCGGACTCACCGTCGTCAGCCGCGGCAAGACCGGATTCCCCGCCAGCGTGCTGTTCTACTGCAGCCTGGCGTGCCTGTGCGTGCTGACCTTCAACCTGGGAGCCCGGATCATCAAGAACATAGCGGACCTTCTCCTGCCGATCTTCCGGAAGGCCCACTTCGACGCACTTTCCACGTATCTGACCACCGAGCTGGGCGACCAGACGGGAAAGCGCATCTGGCTCACCGCCGTAGCCAGCGTGGCCATCCTCTTCTCCGTGTGCAGGAAGGGGGACGTGGACCGGAACATGATCCTCATGGTCCTGCTGGGCCTGTTCATCACCAGTTTTCTGTATCCCGTCACTGCCATCAGTCGGGCGTCGGATTATTGTTTCGCGTTTTTGCTGCCCATCATCGCCTCCTGCCGGGTCGAGAAGCTGTCCACCTTCGGCAAGATCTTCATGGGGTACGCCATCTTCCCCATCTTCTTCGCCCTGCAGATGACCATTTAGGAAAGGGAACGAAAAGGAATGGATCAAGAGCGACCTGTGTTACAAGGGCTGTTCATCGTCTATGAAGACCTGTCCGCCAATAGCGGGGTGAACAAGAAAATACGGAGCCAGATCGCCGCCTTCCGCCAGGCGGGGATCGCCATGGAGCCCTGGACCATGCCGTCGGCCACCGGCGCCTTTCTCTACAAGCTCCGGTACCGGCTGCCCTTCTCCAATCTGAGCCCCCGGTGGCAGTATTCCGAGATCTTCGATCACGTGGATCTGGTCTATCTTCGGCGTCCCTTCTTCTTGAACGTCTGGGCCCTGAGCTTCTTCCGGAAGCTGAAGCGCCGAAACCCCGGCGTCCGGGTGGTCTACGAGCTCCCCACCTATCCCTACGATCTGGAGATCACGGAAAAGAAGCGGAACCTGCCCGTATACTGGAAGGACGTGATCTGCCGGCAGTTCCTCCGCAGGTATGTGGACAGGATCAGCAACCTGGGACCAGAGCAGGAGGTATTCGGCATCCCCGTCATTCGGATCAGGAACGGGTATGATTTTGGCACCATCCGGCCCAAACGGCCGAAGACGGAGCAGGGGGACATCGGCATCGCGGTGGTGGCCCGCTTCGATTCCTGGCACGGGTACGACCGGCTCATGCGGGGCCTGCAGGCCTATTACCAAAATGGCGGCGCCAGAAAGTTCACGCTGCACCTGGCCGGCGACGGGCCGGCCCTTCCCGCGTACGAACAGCTCTCGAAGGACCTGGGGATCGAGGATTCCTGCGTGTTCTACGGGATGCTGGACAGGGAGCAGCTGCAGAGCGTCTATGACCGGTGCGACTTCGGCGCGTCCAGCTTCGGCCTCTATCGGAAGGGCTTGAGCCTGTCCTGCGATCTGAAGTCCAGGGAGTATTTGGCCGCGGGCCTGCCCATCCTCTTCGGCGGGCACATGGACCTCGAACAGTACGAGGACCTGCATCCCTTCCTGGTCCAGTTCTCCAACGACGATACCAACGTGGATTTCTTTGAGATCGAGCGGTGCTACGATCGGATCTACGGCCAAGGCCAGGCTATCGAGAACGTCGTCGGCCGGATCCGCGCCATCGCCCAGCGGGAGCTGACCATGGAGAAGGCCATGGAGCCGGTGATCCAGTATATTAAGAACGAGGCGGCCCCCTCCGGGAAAAACTGAGGGAGCGGAAAGGCCCTGGGGAGGAAGGCGGAAATGACGGAGAGCATCCATCTTTCGATCGGCATCACGGTGTACAACCAGATCGACGCCGTCCGGGAGAACCTCATGAACATCCTCCGATCCCCCCGGCAGGATTTCGAGGTCATCTTGCAGGACGACTGCTCTCAGGACGATATCGGCGCTCTGGTCAGGGAGACCGGCGATCACAGGGTCAGGCACTGCCGCAACAGCGTCAACCTGGGCCACGACGGGAACATCCTTGCGTTTTTCAAAAACTGCCGGGCCGAGTTCGCGTTCCTGCTGCGCTCCGCCGACACCCTGACGGAGGACGGGATCGACAGGATCGTGGCTTTCATCGAGAAGCATCCTGACACGGGATACTGCCGGTTCTCCTGCGTGGATGAACGGGGCGTCCCCCGGATCCGGTACGAGGACGCCGTCCTGGAGAAGGGCCCCCGGTCCGTAGAGCTGCACCAGAAGGTGCTGATCCATCCCAGCGGCGAGCTCTACAATCTGCGGTATTTCGACGAGGAGGACTGGGCCTGCTATAGCCGGTACCTGGACGAGTATTTCGACAACGGCAAGAAGTTCATCGTCCACACCATGATGCGCTGCAAACTGGCCCTGTGCGCCGGTATCTCCACCTCCTCCGACGTGGTCTGGAAGTACGCCCGGACCAACAAGCGGCAGGACGTGGCCCAGAACCGGAGCAGTCAGGGCATGTGCATCTACCACCCCATGCTCCAGTATCAGCGGTACCATTGCCTGCTGAGCTACGTGGTCGACGAGCTGAACGGCGCAGGAAAGGAGCAGCTGATCCGGGGCGTCATCGACAGCTACGCCTGGCTCATCATCTTCGTCTTCCGGTATATCAACCGGGACAGGGAGATGCAGCGCCACTATTGTTTCGAGGAGATACCCTTTTCCTCCCGGCAGGAGATGCATAGGTTCCGGGAAAAGACCCTGGCCTTTGCCGAGGAGTACGGGGAACCGTATCGGAGCCTGGTGAAGGACCACTGTTCCGGCGTCACGGACGCGAAGCTGGTGCGCTGGCAGATGGAGCGGGCAAGGGACGATATGCGGGGGATCCTGGCCGGGGTGAAGCGGCGGATCCCGGGCCTGAAGTGATCCCGGACGGGGCGCGGGGCCGGATGAAGGATCTGGATCGGTGGGCATGAAGTCGAGATCGCTTGGAAAAAACGCCGTATACAACGTGGTGCGGCAGATAAGCTCCGTGGTGTTCTCCCTGATCCTGATGCCGTACGTGACCAGGACCCTGGGCACGGAGGGCTACGGGGAGTACAACTGGTGCCTGTCCATCGTGGGCTATTTCATGCTGGTCAGCGCCCTGGGCATCAGCGCCTACGCCATCCGGGAGATCTCCGCCGTGCGGGAGGACAGGGAAAAGGCGTACGAGATCTGCCGGCAGCTGTTCAGCCTGAACCTGCTGTCCACGGCGGTAGCGTACCTGCTGTTCTTCCTGATGCTGCTCATCTGGCGGCCCACGGGGCTGAACGGGAAGCTCCTGCTGATCCTGTGCCTGGAGATCGCCTTCCAGATGGTGGGCCGGGAATGGATCTACAACATCTACGAGGACTTCCGCTTCGCCACCATAGAGACGGTGCTGTTTCAGGTCCTGCGGACCGCGGCGGTGTTCCTGCTCATACATTCCCCCCAGGATGTGGTCAAATACGCGATCATCACCACCGGCTGCACCGCCATCATCTCCTGCGTCAACTGCGCCTATACGACCAGGTACATCCCCTTCGGCGTCACGGCGAAACTGGATCTCAAAAGGCACCTGCCGCCCATCCTGATCATCTTCACGGGGTCCATCATCTCCTCCATCTACCTCAATTCCGACATCACCATGCTGGGCGCCATCCGGGGCGCGGAGGACGTGGGCATCTACAAGGTCTCTACCCAGGTCTACAGCATGGTCAAGACCATGCTGAACTCGGTGGTGGCCGTCATGATCCCCCGGATGTCCTTTCTCTACAACCAGGACCGGGTCGACGACTTCAAGGAGCTGGTGGGCCGGTCCGTTTCCACCATTCTGCTGCTGGTGGTGCCCGCCCTGTTCGGGCTCTATATGATCGCCGACGACGTGGTCTTCCTGCTGTCCGGGGCGGAATACATGGCGGCCGTTACGCCGCTCAGGATCCTGTCCTTCGCTCTGCTGTGCGCCACCGTGGGAAACATCTGCTCCTCGGGGGTGCTGCTCACCATCCGGAAGGAGAAGTACGGCTTTTTGATCTCCGTCATCAGCGCCGGCGTCAACGTCCTGCTGAACCTGTTCCTGCTGAAGAAGTACACCTACGTGGGCGCGGCATTTACCACGCTGATCGCCGAGATCCTGGTGGTGGGGCTGGGCATCGCCTTTGCCCGGCAGTATATGCCCTTTGCCGCCATCGTGAAAAAGTTTTTCGTCGCGCTGCTGGGCGGGGCCGTCATCGTGGCGGTCTGTGCCGCGGCGAGCGTCGCGGAGCTGCCGCTGATCCCCGGCATGATCGTCAAGATCGGGGTCTCCTGCATCTGCTACGGAGGGATCATCTTCCTGTTCCCCGACACGAGAAAGCTCCTCAAAAGCTTTTGGACTTGAATAGAAATACTGATCTGAGGGAGGTTATGTGACCATGAAAGGTATCATTCTCGCCGGCGGTGCCGGGACCCGCCTGTATCCCCTCACCATGGTGACCAGCAAACAGCTGTTGCCGGTGTACGACAAACCCATGATCTACTATCCCCTGTCCACCCTGATGCTGGCGGGGATCCGGGACATCCTGATCATCTCCACGCCGGACGACACCCCACGGTTCGAGTCCCTGCTGGGGGACGGGGCCCACTTCGGCGTGCATCTCAGCTACAAGGTCCAGCCCAGCCCCGACGGCCTCGCCCAGGCGTTCATCCTGGGGGAGGAGTTCCTGGGCGGGGAGGCCGGAGCCATGGTCCTGGGCGACAACATCTTCTACGGCAACGGCTTCAAGAAGCTCCTGCGCGCGGCGGTGGAGAACGCCGAAGTGAACCAGCGGGCCACGGTCTTCGGCTACTACGTCAACGATCCGGAGCGCTTCGGCGTGGTGGCCTTCGACGAGAACGGCAAGGCCACCAGCATCGAGGAGAAGCCCAAGGTCCCCAAGTCCAACTATGCGGTCACCGGCCTCTACTTCTATCCCGCGGGGGTCAGCGCCCGGGCCAACCGGGTGAAGCCCTCGGCCAGGGGGGAGCTGGAGATCACCACCCTTAACGAGATGTATCTTCAGGACGGCCTGCTGGACGTGCAGCTCCTGGGCCGGGGCTTTGCCTGGCTGGACACGGGCACCATGGACAGCCTGGTGGAGGCCGCCGACTTCGTGCAGATGATCTCCAAGCGCCAGGGCATCACCATCTCGGCTCCGGAGGAGATCGCCTATATCAACGGCTGGATCGGCAAAGAACGGCTCATGGAGTCCGCTCAGCGATACGGCAAATCCCCCTATGGGGCCCATCTTAAAGCGGTGGCGGAAGGAAAGGTAAGGTATTGAGAGTATGAAGAAGTATTTGATCACCGGCTGCGCCGGATTCATCGGCTCCAACTTCGTCTACTACATGCTGAAGAAGTATGACGACATCCTGCTGGTCAACCTGGACAAGCTGACCTACGCGGGGAATTTGGAGAACCTGAAGGGGGTGGAGGACGATCCCCGCCACGTGTTCGTCCAGGGCGACATCTGCGACAAAGACCTGGTGGCCGGCCTCTTCGAGAAGTACGATTTCGACTACGTCATCAATTTCGCCGCCGAGTCCCACGTGGACCGGTCCATCGCGAACCCGGAGATCTTCGTCCAGACCAACGTCATGGGCACGGTGAACCTGCTGCAGCGGGCCAAGGAAGCCTGGTACGACGCGAAAACGAAGACCTGGCAGCCGGGGAAGAAGTACCTTCAGGTCAGCACCGACGAGGTGTACGGCGCCCTGGGTCCCGACGGCTACTTCATGGAGACCACGCCCATCGACCCCCACAGCCCCTACAGCTCCGCCAAGGCCTCCGCGGATCACTTCGTCCAGGCCTTCCACGACACCTACGGCATGCCCATCAACATCACCCGGTGCAGCAACAACTATGGCCCCTACCAGTTCCCGGAGAAGCTGATCCCCCTGATGATCAACAACGTGAAGCACCATAAGCAGCTGCCGGTCTACGGCGACGGCATGCAGGTCCGGGACTGGCTCTACGTGGAGGACCACTGCAAGGCCATCGACATGGTCTGCAGCGGCGGCAGGCCCGGGGAGGTCTACAACGTGGGCGGCCACAACGAGCGGCCCAACATCTTCATCGTGAAGACCATCATCGCCCAGCTGCGGGACCGGCTCCAGGACGAGGAGATCTCCGAAGCCCTCATCAAGCACGTGGAGGATCGGCTGGGCCACGATCGCCGCTACGGCATCGACCCCACCAAGATCCGGGAGGATCTGGGCTGGTATCCCGAGACCCCCTTCGAGGTGGGCATCGTGAAGACCATCGACTGGTACCTCGAAAACGAAGCCTGGATGGACCAGGTCACCTCCGGGGCCTACCAGCACTACTACGACGAGATGTACAAGAACAGGTAACGGCAGATGAAGGTATTGGTGACCGGCGTCGGCGGCCAGCTGGGCCACGATTGCGTCAACGAACTGGCGGCCCGGGGCCATGAGGCCGTGGGCAGCGACATCCATCCCGTCTACAGCGGCGTCCCCGACGGTTCAGCCGCCGCCTGCGGGCCCTACGTGCAGCTGGACATCACGGACCAGGCCGCGGTGGCGCGGACGGTGGCAGCCCTTCGGCCCGACGCCATCCTCCACTGCGCCGCCTGGACGGCGGTGGACGCGGCGGAGGACCCTCGGAACCGGGACAAGGTGAGAAGCATCAACGTGGACGGCACCCGGTATCTGGCGGAGGCCGCCCGGGCGGCGGACGCGAAGATGCTCTATATTTCCACCGACTACGTGTTCGACGGTCAGGGGGACCGTCCCTGGCAGCCGGACGACAACAGCTACGCCCCGCTCAATTATTACGGCGAGACCAAGCTGGCGGGGGAGCAGGCCGTTCGTGATACTCTGGACAAATACTTCATCGTCCGCATCGCCTGGGTCTTCGGCATCAACGGCAGGAACTTTATCAAGACCATGGTCAGCGTGGGCAAGACCCACGACGCGGTCCGGGTGGTGAACGACCAGATCGGCACCCCCACCTATACCTTCGATCTCGCCAGGCTCCTGGTGGACATGATCGAAACGGACAGATACGGCTATTATCACGCCACCAACGAGGGCGGCTACATCAGCTGGTACGATTTCTGCTGCGAGATCTACCGGCAGTATGGGCTCCAGACGAAGGTGACGCCGGTGACCACGGCGGAGTACGGCCTCAGCGCGGCGGCCCGGCCCTTCAACAGCCGGCTGGACAAGAGCAAGCTGATCGAAGCCGGGTTCCGGCCCCTGCCCCCCTGGCAGGACGCAGTAGCCCGATATCTGAAGGAGGCGAAGCTGTAATATGGGACAGATCACGGTGGAAAAGGACCTGGGCGGCATCCGGGGCCTGTGCCTCATCACTCCCGCCGTCCACGGCGACAGCCGGGGCTATTTCATGGAGACCTACAGCCAGCGGGACATGGCGGAGGCGGGCCTCGATATCCCCTTCGTCCAGGACAACCAGAGCATGAGCGCCAAGGGGGTCCTGCGGGGCCTCCATTTCCAGAAGCAGTACCCCCAGACCAAGCTGGTCCGGGCCATCCAAGGGGAAGTGTTCGACGTGGCGGTGGACCTTCGGACCGGCAGCGAGACCTTCGGCAAATGGTACGGCGTGCTGCTGTCGGCGGAGAACAAGAAGCAGTTCCTGATCCCCCGGGGCTTCGCCCACGGCTTTTTGGTCCTGAGCGACACGGCGGAATTCTGCTACAAGTGCGACGACTTTTACCACCCCAACGACGAGGGGGGCCTGGCCTGGAACGATCCGGCCATCGGCATCCTCTGGCCCCGGCTGAAGGGCGCCTACGGCGGCACGGCCCGGGCGGAGGGGTACACCGTGGACGGTGCGCCCCTGATCCTCAGCGAGAAGGACCAGAAGTGGCTCGGCATCGGGGATACCTTCCGTTTCACCGGTCTTTGCTGAGCATGAGAGAGGAAAGAGAGAACACCATGCTGAATATCCATGACGAGATGAAGGGAAAGGTCCTGCTGATCACCGGCGGGACGGGGTCTTTCGGCTCCACGGTCCTCAAGCACTTTCTGACCACCGACATCGGCCAGATCCGCATCTTCAGCCGGGACGAGAAGAAGCAGGACGACATGCGCCATTTCCTGCAGGCTAGGTACCCGGACCACGCCCGGAAGGTGAAGTTCTACATCGGCGACGTGCGGGACCGCCGCTCCGTGGCCGACGCCATGCCCGGGGTGGACTATATCTTCCACGCCGCGGCGCTGAAGCAGGTCCCTTCCTGCGAGTTCTTCCCCATGCAGGCGGTGAAGACCAACGTGGAGGGCACGGACAACGTGCTCCACGCAGCCATCGACGCCGGGGTGAAGCGGGTGGTGTGCCTGTCCACGGACAAGGCGGCCTATCCCATCAACGCCATGGGCATCAGCAAGGCCATGATGGAGCACGTCATCACCGCCAACGCCCGGGTGGCCGCCGAGCGGGGCGGCACGGTGATCTGCTGCACCCGCTACGGCAACGTCATGTGCAGCCGGGGCTCGGTGATCCCGCTGTTCATCGACCAGATCCGGGCGGGCCGGCCCATCACCATCACGGACCCCGACATGACCCGGTTCCTGATGAACCTGGACGAGGCGGTGGAGCTGGTGCGCTTCGCCTTCGAGCACGCGGAGCCCGGCGACCTGTTCATCCAGAAGGCGGACGCCTCCACCATCGGGGACCTGGCCAAGGCGGTCCAGAAGCTCTTCGGGGATACCGGCACCAACGTCATCGGCACCCGCCACGGGGAGAAGCTCTACGAGACGCTGATGACCTCTGAGGAGCGGCTGCGGGCCCAGGATATGGGCAACTATTTCCGGGTGGCCGCGGACAACCGGGACCTGAACTACGACAAATATTTCTTCGAGGGCAAGGTGGAGACCCAGGCCGACGAGCCCTACACCAGCCACAACACCACGCGGCTGGACGTGGAGGGTACTGTCAAAAAGATCCTGACCACGGAGTACGTGCAGGCGGAGCTCAGGGGCATCCGCCACAACTGAGCCGGACGATTTTTTGCGGGAGAGCAGGAGGACAGACATGGACCATCCGAACTGGAAGGAAAACGGCAGGATCAAGCTGATGATCATCGTGGGCACCCGCCCGGAGATCATCCGCCTGGCGGAGGTCATCAGAAAGTGCCGCAGGTACTTCGACACCATCCTCGTCCACACCGGGCAGAACTACGATTACACCCTGAACGGCGTGTTCTTCAAGGACCTGAGCCTGGACGATCCGGAGCTGTACCTGGACGCGGTGGGAGCGGACCTGGGGGAGACCATGGGCAACATCATCGCCGCCTCCTACAAGGCCATGGCGGCCCTGAAGCCCGATGCCGTGCTGGTGCTGGGGGATACCAACTCCTGCCTGTCCGTCATCGGCGCCAAGCGCCTCCACATCCCCATCTTCCACATGGAGGCCGGGAACCGCTGCAAGGACGAGTGCCTGCCGGAGGAGACAAACCGGCGCATCGTGGACATCATCTCGGACGTGAACCTGGCGTACTCCGAGCACGCCCGGCGGTATCTGGCCGACTGCGGCCTGCCGAAGGAGCGGACCTACGTGACCGGCAGCCCCATGGCGGAGGTGCTGACGCAGAACCTGAAGGCCATCGAGGCTTCGGATATCCTGGACCGGCTGGGCCTTGAAAAGGGCAGATACATCCTGCTGTCCGCCCACCGGGAGGAGAACATCGACACGGAGAAGAATTTCATCTCCCTGTTCACCGCCGTCAACGAGATGGCGGAGAAGTACGACATGCCCGTCCTGTACTCCTGCCATCCCCGGAGCCGCAAGCGGCTGGAGGCCTCCGGCTTCCGGCTGGACTCTCGGGTCATAGCCCACGAGCCCCTGGGGTTTCACGACTACAACTGCCTCCAGATGAACGCTTTCTGCGTGGTGTCCGATTCCGGCACCCTGCCCGAGGAGAGCAGCTTCTTCGCCTCCCTGGGCCGTCCCATCCCGGCGGTGTGCATCCGCACCTCCACGGAGCGGCCGGAGGCCCTGGACAAGGGCTGCTTCATCCTCTCCGGCATCGATACGAAGGGGCTGCTGCAGTCCGTGAATCTGGCCGTGGAGATGGTCCAGAATGAGAAGAACGGCGGCGCCGTCCCCGTGCCGGACTACGGTGATCTCAACGTGTCCGACAAGGTGGTGAAGATCATCCAGTCCTACGTGGGCGTGGTGGACCGGATGGTGTGGAGAAAGGAGCTATGAACGTCCTGGTGACCGGTTCCGCCGGTTTCGTGGGGCGGAACCTGGTGGAGAACCTGAAGAACATCCGGGACGGGAAGAATCGCACCCGGCCCGGCCTGCATATCGACCGCATCTACGAGTACGACCTGGGCAGCGCCCCCGAGGAGCTGGACCAGTTTTGTACCGACTGCGGCTTCGTGTTCAACCTGGCCGGGGTCAACCGGCCCACGGACCCCAAGGAGTTTCGGGAGGGCAACTTCGGCTTCGCGTCCACTCTCCTCGATACCTTGAAGAAGCAGGGGAACCGGTGCCCCGTCATGCTCAGCTCCTCCCTCCAGGCCACCCTGGCGGGCCGCTTCGGCACGTCGGCGTACGGCCTCAGCAAGCGGGACGGGGAGGAGCTGTTCTTCCGGTACGGGGAGGAGACCGGGGCGGCGGTGTACGTCTACCGCTTCCCCAACCTGGCGGGCAAGTGGGTCCGCCCCAACTACAACTCCGCCGTGGGCACCTTCTGCCACAACATCGCCCACGACCTGCCCATCACGGTGAACGACCCCGCCGTGGAGCTGGAGCTCCTCTTCATCGACGACCTTATGGAGGAGATGTACGACTGTCTGGAGGGCCATCCCCATCGCTGTGAATACCCCGCCCCAGGGGAGGATGGCTTCGACGGGCTGACGCCGAAACCGGCGGAAAGGGGCCGGTACTGCTATGCCCCCGTCACCCACAGGGCCACTCTCGGGCACATCGTGGACTGCCTCCATGCTTTTCACGACCAGCCCAGGACCCTGCTGATGCCCGCTATCCCCCCGGGGAGCTTCGAGAAGAAGCTGTACTCCATGTACCTCTCCTATCTGCCCAAAGAGAAGGTGGCCTTCGACCTCAAGATGAACACGGACGCCCGGGGGAGCTTTACGGAGCTGCTGAAGACGGCGGATCACGGACAGTTCTCCGTGAATATCTCGAAACCCGGCGTCACCAAGGGCCAGCACTGGCACAACTCGAAGTGGGAATTCTTCATCGTGGTCTCCGGCCGCGGCCTCATCGAGGAGCGGAGGATCGGCAGCGACGAGGTGCTTCGCTTCGAGGTCAGCGGGGAGAGGATCCAGGCCGTCCACATGCTGCCGGGATACACCCACGACCTCATCAACCTGTCCGAAACCGAGGACCTGGTGACCCTCATGTGGGCCAACGAGGTCTTCGACCCCGACCGTCCCGACACCTTCGCCGAGCCGGTCTGAGGACCCTTAAAACCGCACACTGTATACAAAAGGGGCCTTTTCCGAACGGGAAAGGCCTCTTCTCTGTGTGTGCCGGGCATGGCACAATTCTTGCGGGTGAAAGTCCCGCCACGGGTATTTACCGCCAAGTGTAGCGAACCGCAAGCTGCTGTCAGCAATGGCAGGAGGGGAGGAAGCGGTGTAGCAAAGCCGAGGAGCCTACGAACAGAAACCGGATAAAAGGCTAAACGGAGGGTAAGGATGCAGGTGAAACCGAAGCCCAAAGAATCTGATGAAACTGAATAAGACGTTAGGATGTAACATGACCCACGAGGATATATACAAGGCAGCACATTCGAGCCTTGGACTATATCGCCGCTGTGGAATGGATGTAGTCAACTACCTGTTAAGTCAGAAAGTCCTTGCCATACCCAATAAGAAAGAGGACCGGCCAGGGTTGGTCGATCCTCTCGCGTATTACCTGAGAAATACTTGAATTTCTTGTTACGATGTAGCGCCGTATACCTGACCGGTATGTACGGTGCAATGGGAGGGGCGAGGGGTAATACCCTCCCTCTACCCTATTTGTCCCGAATGCCCCCCTGCCGGGAAAGATGTGCCCGGCGGGCAAGTTTTCATGGGCATCGGGGGAAATATGTGCTATACTGATACAAAAGCGAAAAAGGGAGGCGGACCATGATCAAATTCGGCACTGGCGGCTGGCGCGCCGTCATCGCGGACGACTTTACCAGGGACAACCTTCGCCTGCTGACGGCGGGGCTGTGCCGTCTGCTGGAGAAGGAGGGCCACGGCGGCGAGGAGGTCTGCGTGGGCTACGATCGGCGCTTCCTTTCCAAGGAATCCGCCCACTGGATCGCGGAGGTGCTGGCGGGATTCGGCTTCCGCACCATGATGGTGAACCGGTCCTCCCCCACGCCTCTCATCATGTTCGTGGTGAAGATGCGGGGCCTGTCCTGCGGCATGATGGTCACGGCCAGCCATAACCCGGCCATCTACAACGGCGTCAAGATCTTCACCACCGGGGGCCGGGACGCGGACCTGTCCGTCACCGCCAGGATCGAAGGGGAGATCGCCGACATCGACCCCGCTGCTATCCCCAGCGTTCGCTACGAGGAGGCGGTGGAGCAGGGCCTGGTCCGGGAGATGAACCCCACAAACGACTATATCGACAGCATCCTGGCCCTCATCGACGCCGAGGCCATCAAGAAGGCCCAGCTGCGGATCGCTCTCGATCCCATGTACGGCGTGAGCCAGACCTGCCTCCGGACCATCCTCATGACCTGCCGCTGCGACGTGGAGGTCATCCACGACCGCCACGACACCCTCTTCGGCGGCAAGCTCCCCGCGCCCAACGCCGCCACCCTGATCCCGCTCTCCAACTTCGTGCTGGACAGCCGCTGCGACCTGGGCATCGCCACCGACGGCGACGCGGACCGGCTGGGCGTCATCGACGAGCAGGGGGGCTTCATCCACCCCAACACCTTGCTGGTGCTGCTGTACTATTATCTCATCAAATACCGGGGCTGGCAGGGCCCCTGCGTGCGCAACAACTCCACCACCCACCTGCTGGACCGGGTGGCCGAGGGCCTGGGGCAGAAATGCTACGAGGTGCCCGTGGGCTTCAAGTACGTCTCCGCCAAGATGGCCGAGACCGACGCCGTCATCGGCGGCGAGAGCTCCGGCGGCATGGCCGTCCGGGGGCACATCTCCGGCAAGGACGGCATCTACGCCGCCGCGCTGCTCACCGAGATGCTGGCCGTCACGGGCAAGTCCATCAGCGCCCTCTACCGGGAGATCACCGACGCCTACGGCGAGCCCTTCTACCGGGATGCGGACTTCCGCATGACCCCGGAGCGGAAGGCGGAGCTGCAGCGGCTGCTGTTCGAAGAGCACCTGACGCCCGCCTTTGAAGGGGTCCGGCGGGTCAACCGGGACGACGGCGTCAAGTGCTATTTCGAGGACGGCAGCTGGGTCATCTGCCGCTTCTCCGGCACGGAGCCCCTGCTGCGCATGGCGGCGGAAGCGGACAGCGGCGAGAAGGCGGAGGAGCTGATCGCCAAATGGAAGGGCCTCCTGTCCCTGTGACGACCTAATACGCAATCAAAAAGCCCGATCTCTCGGGCTTTTTTCCTTCCTTTTCTTCAGGCTCAGGTCTGCTCCTGCTCCGCCTGCACGTCCGGGAAGGCGGAGTAGAGGGGCGGGACGTCCGCGCCCCGGAGGTTCCTGTCGAGGTAGTTCCGGGTGATCCTGGCCACCAAGCCGGCCAGGGACACTACGCCGATCAGGTTGGGGATCATCATGAGGCCGTTGAAGGTGTCGGCAAGGTCCCAGGCCAAATTGTCGCCCATGACCGCGCCGCCGAACACCAGCACCACGAACACGATGCGGTATGGCACGGCCCGCTTGTCGCCCAGCAGATACTCGGCGGCCTTGGTGCCGTAGTGGCACCAGCCCAGCACCGTGGAGTAGGCGAAGAGCATGATGGAGATGGCGATGAAGATGGAGCCGATCCGCCCGAACTGGATAGTGAAGGCAGTGGAGATCAGGTTGTTCTTGGTCAGCTCCACGCCCTCGTAGGCCGCTTCCCTGAGATGACCGGTGGACAGGTCGATGAGGCCGGAGGACAGCACCGTGAAGGCCGTCAGGGTACACACCACGATGGTGTCGGCGAAGACCTCAAAGATGCCCCACATGCCCTGGCGAACGGGCTCCTTCACGTTGGAGTTGGAGTGGACCATGACGGAGGAACCGAGGCCCGCCTCGTTGGAGAACACGCCCCGCTTGCAGCCCTGCTCGATGGCCAGCTTCATGCCGTAGCCCACCACGCCACCGCCGGCCGCTTTGGCCGCGAAGGCGCCCTTGAAGATGGCGGAGAACACGGCGCCCACCTGGTCGATATGGGCGGCGAAAATCACGATGGACCCCAGCATGTAGAGGATCACCATGAAGGGCACGATCTTCTCCGTGACGGCGGCGATGCGCTTGAGACCGCCCACCACCACCAGGCCCACCATGACGGTGACGAAGACGCCGGTGATCCAGGTGGGGATTCCGAAGGAGGCCAGCATGTTGCCGGCGATGGCGTTGACCTGGGTCATGTTGCCGATGCCGAAGGAGGCGATGAGGCAGAACACGGCGAAGAGGGCCGCCAGGACCCTGCCCAGCCATTTGCAGCCCCTGTAGCTGCCGAGACCGTCCCGCAGGTAATACATGGCGCCGCCGGACCACTCGCCCCGACCGTTCTTGCGGCGGTAGTAGATGCCCNNATGCCGAAGGAGGCCAGCAGGCAGAACGCCGCGAACAGCGCCGCCAGCACCTTGCCGATGCCCTTGCAGCCCTTGTAGCTGCCCAGGCCGTCGCGCAGGTAGTACATCGCGCCGCCGGACCACTCGCCGTGGCTGTTCTTGCGGCGGTAGTAGATGCCCAGCACGTTCTCGGAGTAGTTGGTCATCATGCCGAAGAAGGCGATGACCCACATCCAGAACACCGCGCCGGGGCCGCCCACCAGGATGGCGCCCGATACGCCCACGATGTTGCCCGTGCCCACCGTGGCGGCCAGGGCCGTGCACAGGGACTGGAACTGGGAGATGCTCCGATCGGCGGTGTGGCCTGTGACGGCGCTGTCCTTCAGGGCGCCGATGGTCCGCTTCATCCAGTGGCCGAAGTGGGTGACCTGGAACACCTTCGTCAGCACCGTCATCAGGATGCCCACGAAGGCCAGCAGCAGGATGGCGGGCCAGCCCCACACCACGCCGTTGACGGCGTCGTTGACCTGCTCCACGGTGTCCATCACGTCGGCGGCGGCCAGGCGCAGGGGCGCCAGGCACAGGAGCGAAGTCAGCAGGATCAGTTTGGTTCGTTTCATTGGGTCTTCCTTTCCGCGGCAGGACCGCGCCGTCCCTTTCTCCGGGCCGGCCAACCCCCGAAAGGGCTTCCGCCTGCGTATGAATATCGTATTGTAGCACATAGTGCCGACAATTTCAATATATAATATATTATTTTCTTCATTTTCCGAAAGTGACCCTCCTTTGGGGGAAGGATAGAACAAAGCCCGCCGATCATCCCTTCGGCGGGCCTTATTCATTTCAGGAGAGATCTATATGAAGGAAAGTATGCCGTGTTCATGGACCCTTCGCTTTGCCGCCCAGCGGCGTTCAGGGGGTCTCTTTGTTTGTGTCTTCATTGTACAGGACAGGATCACAAAAAGCAAACAAGGATAATTTTACTTTCCCACAATTTTTCCTTGTGGGTCTTCCTTTGCAGGCCCATATGCGCCCAGGGGGCCGTTCCACATATTTTCAGGATTCCTTGAACATGCGGCGTTTTTCTGCTATACTACAAATGTATGGGCCTCGGCGCGCTTTCGCGTGCCTGCGGCCCCATGAATGGAGGATACCTATGGGCGCGAATCATCTGAAGCTGGGCGAAGCCGTCAAGGCGGGCCTGTCCGATCTCTTTCCCCTGCGGCAGCTGGATCTGGGCGCAGACGCCCGCCTGTCCAAGAAGGGCATGACCTTCACCACCGAGGCCTACGCGGTGGGGGACGTGGGGCATTTGTGCGTCATGAATATGAAAGCCATGCTGGGGCTCATGAAGATGGAGACCGTGGTGCTCTCCGTCACGGGGCGGGATCTGCCGCTCTTCAACCTGGACTGGGTGGGCGTCATGGGCAAGGAGACTCAGTTCGCCGAACTGTACGACGACCAGCTGGAGCCCTTGTCTGAGGAGGCCCTGGGGGCCTTTCAGGCCCTTCTGGACCGGGACGGGGACCTGCCGGACTACCATTCCCCCAAGACACCGTGGTACGAGCCCATCCGGTACGCCTGCTCCTACGCCAAGACCGGCAAGGGCCTGGCGGAGCGGATGGATCGGGCGGCTAAGGACTATCTCGCGCAGTATCTGAAACTCCTGGCGGCGGCCCCGGTCTGCGACAGGGAAGCGAAGACCGCCAAGGTCAGGGACTTTGCCCAGACTCTCTTTGAAAAGGGCGGCCCCGCCGTGGACCAGGTGATCAAACTCTTCGGCACGGACGTGGCCCGGCGGCTGGTCCTGCAGCACATGTATGGCATTTAAGGAAATGAGGTTTTTTGCATGAAGATCGAACTCAAGGGAAGGATCGGCGCCGACAACGCCGCCGCGTTGGAACAGGAGCTCATGGAGCAGCTGGACCGGAAGCCTGACGAGCCGGTGGAGCTGGACGCTGCGAAGCTCGAATACATCTCCTCCTCCGGCCTCCGGGTGCTGCTGCACGTGCGCAAGACCCATCCGGACATGCGGATCACCGGCGTCAGCTCCAACGTCTATGAGATCTTGGACATGACCGGCTTCACCGAGATGATGCCGGTGGAGAAGGCCTACCGCGTGGTGTCCGTGGAGGGCTGCGAGGAGATCGGCCGCGGCGCCAACGGCACCATCTACCGCATCGACCAGGACAACGTGGTCAAGGTCTACAACAACGCCGACGCCCTGGAGGACATCCAGCACGAGCGGGAAGTGGCGAAGCTGGCCCTGATCCTGGGCATCCCCACCGCCATCTCCTACGACGTGGTCCGGGTGGGCGACAGCTACGGCTCTGTCTTCGAGCTGCTCAACGCCAGCTCCTTCTCCAAGATCCTGGCCACCGAGCCGGAGAAGATGGACTGGTGCGTGAAGGAATACGTGGCCCTGCTGAAAAAGATCCACGGCACCCTGGTCCCCGAGGGGAAGCTTCCCGACATGAAGGAGACGGTGCTCTCCTGGGCCGCCTTCATGCAGGACCATCTGCCGGCGAAGGCCGGAAAGAAGCTCCTTGCTCTGGTGGAGGCGGTGCCCCACGACGACCACATGATCCACGGGGACTACCACACCAAGAACGTGGAGCTGCAGAACGACGAGGTGCTCCTCATCGACATGGACACCCTGGCGGTGGGCCACCCCATCTTCGAGCTCGCCTCCATGTTCAACGCCTTCGTGGGCTTCTCGGAGCTGGACCATGAGGTCATCCGCAAGTTCCAGGGCTTCGATTTCGAGACCAGCACCACCTTCTGGCGCAAGGCCCTCTCAGCCTACCTCGAGACCGAGGACGAGGCCCGGATCCAGGCTGTGGAGGACAAGGCCCGCATCATCGGCTATACCCGCATGATCCGCCGGTCCATCCGCCGCCAGGGGACGGAGACCGAGGCGGGCCGGGCCGAGATCGCCTTCTGGACCGACCGGCTGGTGGAGCTCCTCGGCAAGACGGACGCCCTGACCTTCTGATCCACGGCGGTCCCCGCAAAGAAAGGCGTTCTATGGCGCTGCCCTTTCCCATCGACCTGCATATACATACCGCCGTTTCCGACGGCACGGATACGCCGGAGGCCCTCCTTGTCAAGGTGCGGGGGGCTGGTCTCGGCGTCTTTTCGGTGACGGACCACGACGCCGTCCTGGCGGACGGGATCATCCCACCCCTGCTTATGGCGGGGGACCCCTCGTTTATCCCGGGGGTGGAGTTCTCCTGCCGGGACGAGGAGGGGAAGTATCACATCCTGGGCTATGGCTTCGACCCGGAGGCCCCCGCCATCCGGCAGCTGGTGGACATGGGCCACGGCTATCGCATGGCCAAGGTCCGCTCCCGGCTGGACCTGCTCAAAACCCAGTATGGCTTCACTTTCTCCGAGGAGGAGATCGACGACTTACTGGCCCGGCCCAACCCCGGCAAGCCCCATATCGGCAACCTCATGGTGGCGCACGGTTACGCCCCCACCAGGGCGGAGGCCATCCGGGCATATATCGACCGGCTCCCCGTCAAGAGTCTCCACATCCGCCCCGAGGAGGCCATCCGGGGCATTTTGGCTGCCGGCGGCATCCCGGTCCTTGCCCACCCCGCCTTCGGCGACGGGGACCAGCGGATCACGGGAGCGGCCCTCGACGAGCGGGTCCGCAGGCTCATGGGTTTCGGGCTCCGGGGGGTGGAGGCCTTCTACAGCGGGTTTTCAGCGGAGCTGCGGGGGGAGGCGCTCTCCCTTGCCCACCGGTACGGGCTGTACGTGACCGCGGGCAGCGATCACCACGGCACCAACAAGAGCGTCCGGCTGGGGGATACCGGCCTCGGCGAGGCCAACCCATGGCCGGAGGGGCTCCAAAGATTTCTGAAGGATGCAGGCGTCTAAGTCAGGGCGCCTGTATGCTATACCAATTTATAAAGGAGGCTCTATGTCTATCATCCATGAGGGAGATCTCCTGGCCCCCGTCTTCGCCCGGATCGAGGCGCTGACGCCGGAGTATGAGGCCCTGTGGGAGCGGGTCTGCTCCTTTGAGACCCCCTCTGACGATAAGGCGGCCCTGGACGAACAGACGGCGTTTTTGGTGCAATTTGCCAGGGACCACGGCTTTTTCGTGACGGAGTACCCCTTCCCCCGGGCGGGGAACTGCCTGACGGCGGAGACTAAACCGGGGCAAGCCCCCAGGATCGCCCTGCTGGCCCACCTCGACACGGTGCACCCCGTGGGCGCCTTCGGCTATCCAACCGTGCGGCGGGAGGGGGACACCATCTTTGGCCCCGGGGTCATCGACTGCAAGGGCGGGGCCTGCGTGGCGCTGATGACGGCTCAGGCCCTGATGGAAACGGCCGAAGACGCTCCCCCCATCCGTATCATCCTGACCACCGACGAGGAGGTCAGCGCCAGGTACAGCGGCCCCGAGGGCGTGGCCTTCATCCAAAATCAGGCTCTGGGCGTCACCGCCGCCTTCAACTGCGAGACGGGCCTCGCCGGGTATCTCACTGTGGGCCGCAAGGGCATCATCCGCCTGGAGATCGACATCCAGGGCAAGGCGGGCCACGCGGGCAACGACTACTTCCTGGGGGTCAGCGCCGTGAAGGAGGCCGCCCACAAGATCCTGGCCATCGAAGCGCTCAGCAGTCGGGACGGGGCCACCTTCAACTGCGGCGTCGTTCAGGGGGGCACCAAGTCCAACGTGATCCCCGGCCAGTGCCGGGTGGAGGTGGACATCCGGGGCAAGACTCTGGCGGTGCTGGACGAGGCCCTCGAAGCGGTGAAGGCCATTGCGAACACGAGCTTCCTGCCCGGAAGCTCGGCCACCCTACGTATTTTGAGTCGCCGGCCCCCCATGGAGCACACGGCGGAGACGGATAAGCTGTTTGAAAAGGTATGCGCCGTGTCCCGGCGGTACGGCCTCGAGGCGGTGAAGCCTAAGGAGAAGGGCGGCGGCAGCGATTCGGCGTACCTGGTCCCCCTGGGCATCCCCACCCTTTGCTCCTTCGGCCCCACGGGCACCGGGGAGCACACTGTGGCGGAGCAGGGCTATATCCCCTCCCTCCAGGGCCGCTCGAAGCTCCTGGCCGGGTCCATCCTGGAAGCGGTCAAAGCTTAACAGCGACAAAAAAACCATTCGTCCGGAGGGGCGGATGGTTTTTTGCTGCCTATAGGATCAGAACGCCAGCCGCTGATCGTCCTCCAGGGCTTCGATGCCGTCACAGCGGACGCCCCGCAGCTTCTCCCGGGCCCCGTCGGTCAGGTGGGTGGCGTAGAGGCGGCAGTCGGGATGGGCCTCGTGGAGGGCCGTCAGGGCGTCCACGCCCATGTGCTTCTGGTTGGCGGCGGAGAGGGTGCACTCGCACACGAGGTGCTGGCAGCGGCTGGCCATGACATCCAGGGCGGGGCAGGGGGCCGTGTCCCCCGAAAAGCCCACGGACAGGCCCTCCTTCTCGAAGATATAGCCGAAGCACTGCGCCTTCTCCCCGTGGACCATGGGGAGCCTGATCACGTCGTAGCCCCCCGCCTGGAAACGGTCGCTGTGGTCCTGGACCACCGGCACGGTCTCCAACGGGATGTCGGGATAGGCCAGGGTCAAAAGCTGGGGCAGGATCCGCCGCCCCTCCTCCGGGCAGTGGATGACGAGGGGCGACTCCGTCTTTTTATACCGGGCCAGGATCAGAAAGACCAGGTCGAAATAGTGGTCCGCGTGAAAGTGGGTCACCACCACGTCCGTGATCCCAAGGGGGCTGACCCCGCCGCGGATCAGCTTCTTCACGGTCCCCGGCGGACAGTCCAGCAGCACCGCGCCGTCCATGAGATACCCGGGATACCCGCTGCGGGCGCTGACCGCCCCGCTGCCCAAAACGCAGATCTCCATGGTCCCCTCCTATACCCGACCCAGCCGCTTCAGCTCCCCGCTTCGGTCCCATAGGAAGCTCATGCGGGCCTCCTGCCCCCGGCGGATGCGGCGGAAGTTTTCCACGTGCTTCAGCAGAATGGGCAGGAAGGGGACAAGGAGGATCAGGGCGGCGGGCAGGTTCTCCGTCCGCCAGTAGAAGATGGCCGGGAACAGGGCCGCCATGGTGGGGGCCACGAAGCACACGTAGTTGGTGACAAAGGCGATGAGGGCCGCCAGGGCCAGCAGGATCAGAAAGGCCTTCCAGTTCCAGGACAGGATCACGCCCCCCAGGCTGGCCAGGCCCTTGCCGCCCCGAAAGCGGAGAGCGGCGGGGTACATGTGGCCCAGGATGCACGCGACGCCCCCGATCTGCTCCGCCACCGATAGGGTGGGGAACAAGGCCCGGCAGACCCGGCAGGCCACGAAGGCCTTCAGGATGTCCAATATGGCGGTGAGGAAGAAGGCCGTCTTTCCCGCCAGGATATAGG